>OOBO01002122.1_pt1 | contig 11638 bp, 10 predicted proteins | sample 1671031 | NCBI WGS metagenome assembly OOBO01 (sample SAMN06348115, study PRJEB24527) | human gut metagenome | biome: human gut; feature: ankylosing spondylitis patient; material: feces | host: Homo sapiens | place: China | collected 2015-10 | reverse complement strand
ATCTCCCACCTCTGCAATGATCTCCCGGAGCAGCTTTCCTTCTTGTTCCTGTATCAGAAGGTCTGAATCAATAAAGTTCATTCCAAGCCTCTTGGCAACTACAATACCGACCGTACTTTTTCCTACAGCCGGCATCCCGATAAATATAAGATTTTCTTTCATATGTATTCTGTCCCTTCCTCCCGGTCACGCTCTTCCTTTTCAGGACTGTTATCTATAATATGATGTTGGGGTCAAAAGCCCCCAACTATGATGCCTACGGATTGTTCCGTGCGTTGCACTCCCACAATCCTCCCAATTATTCGCATATCGTGGGATTGTCATCCCACTTTTAGGCTCATATTGGGGCGGGTCCCAAGGCCTTTCATCCACTTATGAGCAAGCTCATGTGGATTTAGACCTTTTGACCCTGGCATCTATATATAAGCGGATTATAGCACATAATTCATATTTCATACAAGTATACCGCCCGGCTGATCCTCCGTTTAAACGGTCTAAAAACTGCCGTTTATATAAAATTGATTCCGTGTCCTGCGATTCCGGCATCTTTGATTGTACAATTCCTGATATAACATAAGCTCGATCATATCTTTCAACTGTGCATTTTTTTCAATTTCAAGATATCTTTCCTCATTTTTTCTGTCAATATACAATTTAAAATTTTCGGGTGGAGGGCTTTAGAAAATCACCCGTATCGTCGTTCCTTTTCCGGGTTCACTTTCCAGTTCCAGTTCAGCGTGGCTCTTGGCGATGATATGTTTTACGATAGCAAGGCCCAGTCCCGTGCCGCCGGTAGATTTGGAACGGCTCTTGTCCACGCGGTAGAAGCGTTCGAAGATCCTCTCCTGATGCTCCTTGGAGATGCCGATACCGGTGTCTTTCACCACGAGATTGGTATGTCCTTCTCTGGAGTAGGTCTGTACATCCACACTTCCTCCCGGATTGTTATACCGGATCGCGTTATCACACAGATTATATAAAAGTTCTTCCATCATCTGACGATTGGCTGTCACATAGCATTCCGTGCCGTTCAGCGCTATGGTCACATTGTGCTTCTCTGCACTCATTTTCAGCATTTCCACACAATTCTGCGCCATTTCATGAAGATTCAAAAGCTCCGTATCCGCTTCCTCTTCCGTTCCGTCCAGCTCCGACAAACGAATAATATCATTGATCAATGTAAGTAGACGATTTGCGCTGTTATGAATCCCGTGAGCAAAACGCACCGTATCCTGTTCGGAGGCCATGCCGGTCTCGATCAGCTCCGCATAGCCAGAAATGGATGTCAACGGGGTCTTCAGTTCATGGGACACATTTGCACTGAATTCCTGACGCATTCTGGCATTTTTCATAATGTCCTCATGCTGTTTGCGGATCATGGTCATGAACGGTGTCAGTTCCTCATAGGTCTGCATCTCTGTACATTCCCCGATATTCTGTGCCAGTTTCTCAATGGGAGCCACCAGCTTCGTGGTCAGCACTCTGGCCGCCACCATGCACAGCACCAGCAGCACCACAAAGATCCCCACCATCATGGGCAGCGCCTGACTGAAAATGCTGTAAATGCTTCTGGCATCCTTGGACAGTCGCAGGATGCTGCCATCTTCCAGGCGGATGGCATAATAAAAGGTTGACTGGGACAAGGTCTCGGAATTCCGAACTGCTTCACCTTCGCCGTCCCGCATGGCTTCCTGGATCTCCGGACGGGAAGCGTGATTCCCCATGGCCACAGAATCTGCCTCATTATCATACAATACCTGTCCGTCACTGCCGATCAGCGTCAATCGCAGATCCGATTCCACCGGCACTCCGTTTTCCTTGATCTCTTCTACCGAAGAACAGCTTTTTAACAGGGAACCATAGCTTTTCAGATCCTCCAGCACCTGTCTGCGGAACAGATCATAATACACGACTGTGATCAGTACCATGGTAAGCAAAATCGTTACCGTGGCAATGAGGATCATCATTTTGTTAATCTTTTTCTTCATCTTCTGTTACGCTTTCTCGCCGTTCATAATGTATCCCACATTACGCACGGTCTTGATCAGACTGCCCTCTTCCTTCAGTTTCTGCCGCAGCGTCTTGATATGCATGTCCAACGTCCGGGATTCTCCCTCAAAATCGATCCCCCAGACGCGGTCCAGGATCAGTTCTCTGGTGGTCACAATGCCCGCATTGGTCATCAGAAGCTTTAACAGCTCATATTCTTTGTAGGTCAACTCCACAGGCTCCTTGCCTACCGCGACAGAATGTTTCTCTCGGTCCAGCACAATGTTCCCCAGCTTCAGCACCTTATCTTTTTCCTGACTCTTCTGACTTCTCCTGAGCATTGCCTTTACCCGGGAAATCAGTTCCATGACACCGAAGGGCTTCGTAATATAATCATCTGCCCCCAGATCCAGTCCCTTGACCTTGTCGATCTCCGTGGTCTTCGCCGTGACCATGATCACCGGCACCAGCACCGTGTCCTGTCTGGTACGCAGCTTTTTCACAATGCTCAGACCATCCTCGTCCGGCAGCATGATGTCTAATAAAATCAGATCCGGTGTGGTATCATTCAGCGCCTCATAGAAATCCATGGCGGAATCAAAACCTTTTACCTCATAGCCCACATTGGCCAGGGCAAAGGTCTCGATCTCCTGAATATTTTTGTCATCCTCTACTACATAGATCAAAGCCATCTCACAGCACTCCTCTCTGACTGTGCTTTCTCCTCTTAACTATACCTCGGTAAATCCTCACTCCGCAAGCAGTTTTGCATTCTTTTCCGCAAGACGTTCCTGCTTTGTGGGCGGTAACTGGTATTTCTCACGGCATGCCAGCACTTTGCTCTGGAAGTCCTTGTTATCTTCCTGGCGCAGTTCATCCAGGTAAGCGTGGGTATCGAATTCATCCTCATTCACCTGTACCAGACAGACTGCAATATTGGAGCAGTGGTCGCTGACACGCTCAAAGTTCGTAATGACATCGGATAAGATGAAGCCCAGTTCAATGGTACATTTTCCCTTACGGAGTCTGCGTACATGGCGCTGCTTCACATCCAGGCTCAGTCCATCGATGACTTCCTCCAACGGCTCCACCTGTCTTGCCAGATTCAGATCTCCGTTCTTAAAACTGGTCATGGTAAGATCCAGCACATCGTGTACCGCTCTCTCGAATACCTTCAGTTCCTCCTGCGCCTTCTCGGAGAATACCAGCTGCTTGTCATGCATCTCCTGTGCCGCTTCCTTGATGTTGCGGGCATGATCGGAAATTCTCTCAAAATCGCCGATGCAGTGCAGAATCGTATTTAAAGTCTCACTATCCTTATTGGAAAGCTGTTTGGAACTCAATTTCACCAGATAGGTTCCCAGTTCATCCTCGAAGCGGTCCACATCCGTCTCCATCTGTGCCACCTGCTCTGCTTTCGCCTCATCGAAATTATGCAGCAGCTCCATAGCCAGATCCATGGCTTCCCTGGACTTATCCGCCATCACAGAAGCCACCAGTCTGCTCTGCTCTACGGCATAGGCAGGCTTCTCCAGGAAACGTACATCCAGTAAGCTTAAAGTCTTGTCTGTCTCGGACATTTCCTTCACGTCCTCATGGGTCGGCAGCGTCAGGCAGGCTAGCTTCACCAGACCGTTGGAGAAGGGAAGCAATACCAGCGTAGCCGCGATATTGAAGCAGCTGTGAACTACTGCGATTCCAAAAGGTGTTGCCACTTCTCCCAGAAAAGCAAAGGGATGAATGGCATTGACCGTATAGAACACTCCCAGGAACAGGATCGTTCCGATAATATTAAAATACAGATGAATCAGAGCCGCACGTTTTGCATTGCGGGAAGCACCGATACCGGAGATCATGGCGGTCACACAGGTACCGATATTCTGTCCCATGATAATGGGAACTGCTGCGCCAAAGCTTACCGCTCCGGTCATGCACAGTGCCTGCAAAATACCTACGGATGCGGAAGAAGACTGGATCACCGCTGTGAGAATGAGTCCTGCCAGCACACCGAATACGGGATTTTGGAACTCGATCAGCAGATTGGTAAACTCCGGTACCTCTGCCAGCGGTGAAACTGCCGCGCTCATGGAATCCATGCCAAACATCAGAATTGCAAAGCCCACCAGGATGGTTGCCGCATTTTTTAATTTGTCTTTATGGGAAAACAGTAAAATACCCACACCCACGATCGCTAAAATCGGGGAAAAAGAACTGGGCTTGAGCATACGGATCCAGAAAGCATCGCTCTCAATGCCCGTCAGACTTAAGATCCAGGAGGTCACCGTGGTACCGATGTTGGCACCCATGATGATACCTACTGCCTGTTTCAGACTCATAATACCGGAATTGACAAATCCGACTACCATAACAGTGGTAGCGGAGGAGGACTGGATCACACCGGTGACCACCGCACCCATGAGCACTGCCTTTAACGGGTTGTTGGTCAGTTTCTCCAGAATGCGTTCTAATCGTCCGCCAGATGCCCGGGACAGTCCGTCACCCAACAGATTCATTCCATACAGGAATAATGCAAGTCCTCCTACCATCTTCAGTAAATCAAAAAAGCTCATACTCTAATCCTCTCATTTTACATAACATACTTTACATTTTTGGTTTCTATCTACACTTTATCTTGCTTATGTAAAATGCGTTACCAGTGAATGTAAAATTTATGTAAAGTTGCAACGATGCAGAGCCATGAACTATTGTTCTATGCTCGTCAGATGCTGGCATCTGTAAGAGCATATGACAATAGTTCTTTGGCGAGCAAGCCTCAATGAGCAAAAGGAACGCTCCGCAGGAGCAGTTTTGCGAATTGGGGCTCTGCATCGTTACCGAGATTATCGAATCCTAATACAATCTCGCACCTCCCATATCTCCGGTCATGCGGAAGATGGCCCACTCTGCGATATTTACCGCATGGTCACCCACTTTTTCCAGATACTTTGCCATCATCAGATAATCCACCACACGATCCGCATCCAGGCTCTGCTCTCTGATAGCCTGCATCATTCCCGTTTTGACTTCGTTGAAGAGATCATCTACCACATCATCATGTTCTACTACTTTTCTTGCATTTGCCTCATCACCTTCCACAAATGCCTCCACCGAATTGTGGGTCATCTCCTTGGCTTCTTCCATCATCTCCAGCAACAGATGTTCCTGTTTTCCTTCGGGATTCATGTTGCCCATACGCAGGTACAGTTCCACAATATCTGCCACATGGTCTCCGATCCGTTCAATATCCGGTACCACTTTCAGCGCTGCGGATACCAGACGCATATCTCTGGCCACCGGCTGCTGTCTGGTCAGCAGGCTCAGACACATAGCTTCTATACTTCGCTGCATATCCACCATGGTATGATCTGTATTCAACAGTGTCTTCAGAATGTCTTCTTTGTTCTCACGAATTCCATACACCATACGGTCATAACTGATCTCCGCATGCTCTCCCATCTCAGATACTTTATTTTTCAAAGTTTCAAGATCCTGTTCAAATAATACTCTGGGTGACATCTCCCATTCCTCCTATCTTCTCATCCAAAATCATCCAAACCGTCCGGTGATGTAGTCTTCTGTCCGTTTGTCCTGAGGTCTTGCAAAGATCTCGGAGGTTGCATTTTTCTCTATGACTTCCCCTACCAGGAAAAATGCGGTGTCATCCGACACACGGGCTGCCTGCTGCATATTGTGGGTTACGATGACCACGGTGTATTTTTTCTTCAGTGTCTCCATCAGTTCCTCGATCTTTAGCGTGGAGATCGGGTCCAGTGCGGAGGTGGGTTCATCCATCAAAAGTACCTCCGGAGATACTGCCAGTGCTCTGGCAATACACAGTCTCTGCTGCTGTCCACCGGACAGTCCCAACGCGGATTTGTGCAGGCGATCCTTTACCTCTTCAAAGATAGCGGCACCCTGCAGAGAACGCTCCACGATTTCATCCAGTTCCTTTTTATTCTTGATGCCGTGCAGTCTGGGACCGTAGGCGATGTTGTCATAAATGGACATGGGAAAAGGGTTGGGCTGCTGGAATACCATGCCGACCTTTTTACGAAGCAGTGTGGTATCCACCCGCTTATCGTAAATGTCCTCTCCATCCAGAATTACTTTTCCTTCGACTCTGCAGCCGTCCACCAGGTCATTCATCCGGTTCAGGCAACGTAGAAAAGTAGATTTGCCGCAGCCGCTGGGACCGATAAATGCGGTAATGGCGTGGTCTGCGATCTCCATATTTACATCTTTCAGTGCGTGGTTCTCTCCATAATGGAGATTTAAGTTTTCCACGGATATTTTACTGTTAGCCATATATTTTCTCCTTCTTGTGATTTCTCTTACTCTCGTCTCAGCTTATTCGCCGCCAGCTTGGTCAGGAGGTTCAGGATCAATACGATAATGATCAGAACACAACCGATACCGAAAGCATTATCATACTGTCCCTTCTGCATCTGTAAATACAATTCGATGGTCAGGGTACCACCAGACTCCATGGCCTTGTGAGCCAGCTTTGCCAGATTGTCTCCGAAAACTCCGGTGAACTTCGGCAGCTTGTAGTCGCTTCCCGCAGTGAACAACAGAGCCGCAGACTCTCCCACGATACGTCCCAGTGCCAGAATGATACCGGTGACGATACCTGGCATGGAAGACGGCAGAAGGATCGTCCGGATCATATGCCATTTCGTGGATCCCATTCCCAACGCACCGGTACGATAACTGTCCGGCACGGTGCGCAATGCTTCCTGCGTATTTCTTGTGATCAGGGGCAGTACCATCAATGTCAGGGTAAAGGAACCGGTGAGCAGTGAATAGCCGAAGCCCAAAGTCTCTCCGAAAAAGATCATACCGAACAGGCCGAAAATAATAGAAGGAATACCGGACAGTGTCTCCGTGGTGAACTCAATGATGGAGACCAGCTTGCCGGGTTTTGCATATTCATTCAGGTAAATGGCACTTCCCACGCCGATGGGGGTCGCGATCAACAGAGTGATCACGATGATGTACAGGGTATTCAACAGGTTGCCCGCAATACCGGTGGTCTGCTTTCTGGCACTGGTCACCGTCGTTAAAAATGCCCAGTTAACGGTGCGGATGCCCTTTACGAAGACATACAGGATAATTCCCAGTAAAAGTGCCACCGCCAGTGTGGCAGAGACATAAATGGCTGCCAGCAAAAGCATGTCTGTGGGGCGTTTTCTTTTTACATATAAGGTGTCCTTATTCATTGTCATCCGCCCCCTTTTTCAGTATTTTATTCAATACGATATTGATGATCATAATAAATACAAACAGCACCAGTCCGATGGTGAACAGCACCTGTCTGTGCAGTCCGGAAGAATATCCCATCTCGCTGACAATAGCTGTGGTCAGGAATCGCACGGAGTTAAATGGCAACGGCACATTGACGCTGCTACCGGATACCAGTGTGATCGCCATAGCCTCGCCGATGGCACGTCCCACTCCCAGAACGATAGCCGTCACGATACCGGATTTTGCTGCCGGAAGGATGGAGCGGAAAATAGTCTGTACATGGGAGGCTCCCAGGGCCAGAGAGGAGGATTTGATTCCTGCAGGAACCGCCCGGATGGAAGTCTCACTGATATTGATCACAGTGGGCAGGATCATGATCGCCAGTACGATCACGGCTGACAGCAGGTTTGCACCGCCGGTGAACTGGTGTGTCGTGGATCCCTGGAAGATCAGTCTTTCTAATTTATACATGAGAGGATTCAGTAAGTAGATTCCTAACAGTCCGTAGATAACGGAAGGGATGCCGGCTAACAGCTCTACCGCAGGCTTTACAATGGCAGCTAAGGGTCTGGGTGCCACCTCTGCCAGGAATACTGCCGTCAGCACGCCGATGGGCACACCAAGCAGGATAGCCAGCGTCGTACCGACGATGGAAGTCAGGATAACCCACAGAATACCGAATTTCGGATCTGCCGCCGTTGGCATCCATTCCGTGCCGAACAGGATCTCTCCCAGACCTACTTTCATAATAGCGGGGGTACCGCTGATGATCATATATAAGGTGATAGAAACTACCGCCAGTACGGCGAAGAAGGCACAAATGGTAAATACTATTTGTGCCACAGTTTCAACGACCGCTCTATTTTTTCTGTTTCCCATTACGGAAGCGTGTGTTCCACTATTCATCGCTTTTTTCCTTTTTCTGTGTCGGGCTATTATTTTACTGTGATCAGACCAACTTCGGAAGCAACCTGCTGTCCTTCGTCACCCAGTACAAAATCGAACCATGCCTGTACCAGATCGTTCTGCTCGGAGATCTCACCCTTGGTAGCCATTACGAAGGGTCTGCTCAGGAAATAGTTACCGGCCTTGATATTCTCTGCGGTAGCTTCTACACCTTCCAGGGAAAGTGCCTTAACACTGTCATCCAGTGCATCCAGGGAAGCGTATCCGATAGCTCCGGGAGTAGATGCCACTTTTGCGATTACTGCACCGGTGCTATCCAGTTCGTTTGCATATTTGCAGCCGTCTACCAGATCAACCAGCTCTTCGAACGCGCCTCTGGTACCGGAACCTGCCTCACGACCGATCACGATGATAGGCTCATCTGCACCGCCAACTTCTTTCCAGTTGGTAACTGTGCCATTGTAAATGTTGGTCAACTGCTCTTTGGTCAGATCTGCTACTTCGTTAGCAGGGTCTACACATACTGCAATACCATCGATAGCTACTACGTTCTCTACAACGCCTGCTGCCTTTTCCTCATCCTTTAAGCTTCTGGAAGAGTTACCGATATCTGTGGTTCCGTTGGTAACAGCTTCAATACCCGCACCGGATCCTACGAATTCAGCGGTTACAGTTACATCAGGATGTTCTTCCATGAAAGCTTCGCTCAGTGCATTGGCTAATTTCTCCATAGAAGTACTTCCTACCATGGAAATGCTGCCGGACAGATCTGTGGTGGTCTCAGCGGGTGCAGCTACGCTGCTCTCTGCTACGGTGCTTACTTCTGCGGAAGATGCTGTGTTTGCTGCATCTGCTGCAGTGTCACTGTTGCCGCAGGCTGCCAGACTCATGGCAAATAAAATACATGCTCCTACCAGAGCTAATCCTTTACTGTGTCTTACTCTCATAATAATGTTCCTCCATGTTGTTTGTTTTTTCTTTTTCTTGATTACAAGGACATACTAGCATGAAGGAAATTCACATAATATCGCAGTACGGTAAGATATTTGTAAGGTTTAGGTAAAAAGTTCAGCCATAGGATGCCGCAGACAAGACTTAGGATGCTCGCATTCTAAGTCTCGTTTGCGGTATTCTATGCGCGGAGCTCCACGCAAATGAAATAAAAGGTGAGCCGCCAAAGCGGCGCCGGCTGCGCAGCAGACGCTTTTATGAATGTAGTGTGGGCTGAACACTCTCCAGAATTCCATCAGCAATGGCACGGGCGATCTCATCAAACCGGCTGTCAAAGAGTTCGTTGTCCGCATCCGTATTGATAAATCCCACTTCTATCAGCACAGCCGGCATATTTGTGCTGTTGAGCACCACCAGATTCGGTCTTTCATTCACTCCCAGATTTACGAACCCCACCTGCTCCAGTCCGGCATTGATGTTGTACGCCATCCTGGCTGCCGCTCCATAGCGGTTGTAGACTAAACTCTCCACTCCACTGTACTGGTTCGGATAAGGACTGGAATTGCGATGGATCGAGACAAAATAATCTCCTCCCACCTCATTTCCCTCCTGTGCCTTCTGATAGGGGGACTCATAGATATCTGTGGTCCGGGTGTAATACACATCCACTCCGTTTTCTTCTAAGATGCTTCCCACCGCCAGTGTCAGTGCCAGCGCATCCTCACTTTCTTTTCTTCCATTATAGGTGGCCCCGGGGTTCGCACCACCATGCCCCGCATCCAATACAATCAATGACATAAAAAAACTCCCGCATATCCTTTTGTTTCATGATATGCGGGAGTTTCCCCATTTAGATATTTTTTGCTTACTTTAAAATTGCTGCCGTCACTTCCTGCGGAATCACAAATTCCGGTGCTCCCATAGAACCGGGAGCCACTTCGTATTCGTCAAAGGCAATGACCAGTTCGTCTTTTTCATTAAAATAGAAGTTCGTCTGCTCCGTGATCCCCTGAAAATTGAATTCCGGCATATCGTCATTATCCAGGAAATAGATCACGCCTTCGTCCGCCGCCATCTGCTCCTGCATCTGGGTCTTAATGTTCTCGCTGATCGCGGAAATATAGTCGCTCCCTTCCACAAACAGATCTTCCAGTGTCACCACATTTCCCGTCTGTTTATCAATCGTATAAAACTGATTATTCTCGTAGCCGCTGGCTTCCGTCTCCAACACGCTTAATTTTACGGTGTAATACCTCTCATTGTCCGTAACGACCTCCTGGGACACATGCAGACCATGGTATCCTTCCTCGGATAAGGTATCCTCGAACTGACGGATCAGTTCCTCTACCGTAGCCTCCATATCCTGGTTGACCGCTTCCACACCGTCTTCCGACAGATTTGCTACCGCAGCCTCCTGTCCGACACCTTCCACACTTCCGGCTGCTGTGCCCTTAGGAGTGGCTGCCACTTCTCCAACGGAAGCACCTTCTCCTGCGTCTTCTCCATAGTTGATCTGTGCAAGTTCTACTTCAGCATCATGGTTCTCGTCACTGTAATTGTACTGCCGCACTGTTACCAGCCTAAAAAAGCCACCCAGCAACGGAATATTTTCCATGGCATGGGCTATCTGTATATTGGTATTTGGCAGTGCGATCATCACGACTGCTGCAGCCGCCACTGCTGTCCATGCAGAACGCCTTCTGGCGTGCTCTACTCTTTTTTTCTCCATCCGGGCTCTGTCGATACCTGCCTGCAGCCGTTCCCGTCCCGCTTCGGGTATTATCATATTCTCATACTCCTCTTTTAATTGTCTCAACTGTTCCTGTTCTGTCATATCTATTCTCCATCTGCCCGGTCGGTTCGGACCGGTCATGTTATCTCTTCCTATATCTTCCTATATCTCTTTGTCTGTATCTGTCTTATGTCCTGCCTATATATGATGTCGGGGCAAAATCCCACGACTTTGACTACGGATTGCTCAGCCCATGCTGCCCTCGAGGTTCAGCCGCAGTTTTTTCATCACCCGGTACAGCCTGCTCTTTACCGTACTCAGGTTCTCATCCAGGATCTTCGCGATCTCCTCCAGCTGCCTGTCCTCAAAAAATCGTAGGACTACGATGGCACGATCCTTTGGGTCAAGATTTTCTATTGCGCGCTTTAAATCAATATTTTCATAGATATCTTCACTTGCCGCCTGGATCTCCTCCACATCCACGCTCTCCTTCCGGCTGCGCAGGAAGCTGCACGCCTCGTTGATCACGATCCGGTACACCCAGGTCTCCACGTATTGCGGCTCCTTCAGGCTGTCACTTTTTAAAATAGCTTTATAGGCTGCTTCCTGTACAATAACCAGCGCGTCCGCTTCATTATGTACATAACTATAAGCAAGACGGTAATACTTCTCATACCCTTCCGTCAGGGCACGCTCCACCGCCTGTTCTTTTTTTCTGTCCGACATATATCCTTTCCTCACTTTTGAAAACTGCATGCAATTATTTTTCGGTATTTATTGTAACACATATTCTTTTGATATATTCTACGATTTTGA
>OOBO01002120.1_pt1 | contig 11644 bp, 6 predicted proteins | sample 1671031 | NCBI WGS metagenome assembly OOBO01 (sample SAMN06348115, study PRJEB24527) | human gut metagenome | biome: human gut; feature: ankylosing spondylitis patient; material: feces | host: Homo sapiens | place: China | collected 2015-10 | reverse complement strand
TATCTTTTCTTCCGTATCAATTTTCACATGAGAATTAATAAACTTTCGAATACCAACTTGTCCTAATCTTTCAAACTCATCCATTGGCCAATATATTGTAGATAATACTATTGGTTTTCCTTGTTTTTTTGCATTTTTTACATGAAGATATGTTTCTTGTATTCTTGTAACATTAGATAAATGCACTAAGTCATAGTTTGAAAGATCCGGTTCAAAATCAAGACTGAAATCCACTTCAACACCTAGCTTTTCTAATTCCATCTTTGTTTTTTCTAATTGAACTGTATCTCCACCTCGTAACTCAAAAAAATTCTTTCTACTCTGCATCAATACTTTCATTAATTCTTCTCCCAAACTTTCGTATATTTATCACAAATATACTGCCAACTATATTCATCCTTAATTCTTTGTTTTGCCTTTTGACCCATTTCTTCCAGTTCTTCTTCGTCCATACTATCAGACTGATCGATCAGCTTCGCCAGATTTCCATCCTCTAGAGTCCAATACAAAGCTCCATCCTCTGCCACTTCCCGATTGAACCCAACATCATACAGCAAATTCAGCTTTGTGCTTCCAAGTGCTTCCAGCAAGCTCGGATTTGTTCCTCCAACCGAATGTCCATGGAAATACCCATATGCTCTCTCTCTGATTTTCTTAAGCAGCTCCTGGTCATACACTGTTCCAACAAACTTAATGCGTTTATCCTGAGAGAAATGAAGTTTCTCGTCCAGAGCATTCAAGAACTTCTCATCCTTTGTCGTAATGATTGCAAAATCTTTTGTAGAATGACTCTTCATAAATTCCCGGATCATTGTTACAAAGTTATTTTCCGGAACAAATCTTCCCACACTAATGTAGAATTCTCCATCACGCAGTCCATGTTCATTGAGCCAGCTGATATATTTAGGATCATCATTCTTCATAGTAGATGGTGTCGTTTCAGAACCATACGCAATAAAAGTAGTCTTTGGCTTATAACCTGCATACTCTTCCTGAATATACTTTTCAATATTCTTACTGTCACAAATACTCAGATCCGCATATTTTACCATCATACGTTCTGATTCTTTCCAGTACTTTCTGACAGGTGCACTCCATTTTGCACGCATCCATTCATGTCCATCCGGATTCAGGTACACTTTTCCACCAAGTGCATGTATCTTTTTTACGAAGTGATTCATAAACGGACCTATACGGCATGCCATAATATAGACAATCGGATTTTTCAGCTGTTCTCTCTTTATCAGTTTGCAAGCCTCACTAAGTGCTTTTACATCATAATAAATAGCCTGTGCTGCACCAATCTGTGGAACCTGAAGTAAAAATCCTCTTGCATTACAATAAATAAATTCTGTTTCATTTACTGCTTTTGCTCCGGGAAGTTTGCCAATATCCATGCATCCACTTCCATTTGCTTTACAGTACACATAATAATGCAGATTTTCTTCATCCTTATGATACTCTAACAATTTATTTATAAAAGATTCATATCCGCCATATTGTCCGATACTCTTCGCACCAACCAATATAACATTGACTTCTTTTTCACTCATTACATACTTCCTTTTCCAGTCAACACAACCTGCACTGTCTTAGCAAGAATCCTAAAATCCCTTCCGATACTCCAATTCTTAATATACTCTGTATCCAGCTTCACGACATCCTCAAAATCCGTGATGTCGCTCCTTCCAGATACCTGCCACATTCCTGTAATTCCAGGCTTTGAGGATAATCTTGCCTTATGATGCAGCTTGTATTTCTCATATTCATCCACTGTAGGCGGTCTTGTCCCAACAAGAGACATGTCACCGAGCAGCACATTGAAAAACTGTGGGAACTCATCCAGACTGAGCTTCCGGATCAGATTTCCAATTCCCGGCACATATTTCCCATTCGCATCAAAATGACTTCCGATAATTCTTGGATCGTCCTCCATTTTAAACATCAGACCATCAGAGACACGGTTCTGCTCCATCAGTGCCTTCTTCCGTTCTTCCGCATCCAGATACATCGTACGGAACTTATACATCTTGAACATCTTACCATTCTTTCCGACACGCTCCTGTGCGAAAAAGATTGGTCCCGGTGACTTGATATAGATCATTGGTCCAAGGACTATTGTAAGCACCAGTGTAATAACAGACCCTACAATACCACCGACAATGTCCATCAGACGCTTCGTCAGATACTGTCTGTTACTTACAAACTGCATTCCGGAAGTCAGAACCAAATATCCGCAGACATTCTCAGCGATCTGCTGATGATCAGAGTCTGCAAAATCCTGCATCACAGAATAATGTGTAACAATTCCCATCTCAGAAAAGGCTTCCATATACTCTTTCTTAAAATGCTGCTCCTGTGGCAGGACGATTAGTGCTTCATCCACCCAGTTCCTGCATGTCCACTCGCTCATCCCAGATTCCGGTATAATAGGAATTCCTTCATAAGTGTCATCCCACTCTCTTCCGATCAGTACAATACCTGAAAGAAAATATGTCATAAAATTATGATTACGGATATTCTCAAGTGCCTGTTCCAGATATTCCGGTGTAGTCACCAGAAGCAGGGCATTCTTGCCATCTTCTGCCTGATGTCTGATCATGCGTCTCTTCCACAGGATCCGTACCAGATATCCTCCGACCAGTTCATAGATTCCAAGCATGAACAAAACTGTCCTCGAGAAATCATCTCCTGACTTCACAGTAAAAAGATAGAATGCAAGCAATAATTCCAGCAGGCATACTTCCTTCACTGTCGACACCATCTCTATATAATAACCGCGTTTTAAAATGTCCCGGTATCCATCTACAAAAAACAGATACAAGCATTCGAATACGACAAGTAACAATACGACATTCTGATAAACAGAATCTCTATATAATCTGCTAAGCTCTCTATGCCTTCCATAATATGCTGCTGCAAGACACAGCTGCATACACAACAGATCAAGGAAAGCAAAGTCAAGATGCTTCAACCATCCCTTATTTCTCTTTCGATACATAGCAATCCCCTTTATAACCTTTTATCGATAATTAACCTTATTTATCCTAGCACAATTATAGGTGAAAAACAACGTATCCAATCTTTTCTTCAGAATATCTTAAAAATCTGTATCTTCTTACATTCTTTTTTGTGCATTTTGATTATCTCCGGAAAGGTTTTCTGATCTGGCTGAATTCATGATTACGTATCAATTTTTCTGAATCATCCAGACAATAAGTATAGCTGAATTCCGCCATTCCTGGGAAATCCGCGTGTTCTGTTATCTTCTGTTTCTCTCCCAATACTGTCCATGCAATATCCAGATTGTGTTCCTCCAGAAAGGCAAGCAGATACTTTTTCTTAATACACATCGCATCATGATCTCCCATATGAATAACTTTTTCTCCTCCGGCACTATAACCATATTTTCCATCCCATTCCAGATTCATCTCCTCCATCAGATATACAGAAGGTAACATGTAACTAATATCTTCATTGGTGCAAAACTGTGAATCTTTTTCCGCGATATAATCATTTACGGTTGTGATCAGATAACACGGTGCCGGTTTCTCCTGACGGAAGCCCTGCTCCTCTTCTTCGCCAAGATAATTCACCATATCCGGACTCCATGGATATTCTCCCAGACAGTTTCTATACATCTCACCTGTTCCTTCCGGCATCCAGCGTCCGTCAAAATTTTTCTTCTGAAACCACTTCAGCAGCTCCTGCTTTTTTCCTTTTTCATAGAAATACGATCGTATCTGTATCCAGACTCTGCGATAATCTTCCTTCTTTGGTTCTGATGATTCCTGATACGACTGCAGAACATAATATTCTTCCCCTTTATAGTTTGTCGTAAAAAGCTTCGCTATGTATTTCTCCTGATCCTTCTTCCGGAACCACTTCATATCCGCCCAGTCCTCGAATCTATAATACGGATACTGAAATTTTGCCCCTTTAAAATCATTTTCAAGAAGACGGATTGTCAGATCAATCTCACGAAATGAATTTCCCTGCTCCGGACTTATGAACTCAATTTCATTTGACGGATATTTCGGTGCATATAGGAAATTGTCATAAATATTTCCCATCTCCCTGTATAGATAAATTTTCTGATATTTCTTGCCTATTCTTTCTACCTGTGTATCTCTATTTCGGAGAGAACCATAAGTATAATCAATCCATCTGTCATAATCCCTGCATCGCCCATCATATCCACTTCTGATAATATCCTCAAACACCATCTTACCAACATCTTTCCTGGAAAGACCATAATCAGATACTTCGGTTGGTATCGTATAAACAGCAAAATCACTGCTCTGGCAATTCCAGTACAGGCTGCTATACGCATCCTTCATTTCTTCTGTCCATGCTTTATCTGGAATATGCTTTCTGCTTTTATAAGGTGGTCTGACGCTCTCTACCTCCTCCTTGGAGCACCACTCTCTATAATATGCATACTCGAAAATATTTCTCAGGTAATCACGAATGAGTACATTCTGTGGCCATTTTCCTTCATCTACAATATTTGTTGTAATATAAGATATCATCTTTTCTGCGTACTCTTTCTCAGCTCGCAGGATAATTGCTGAATAGATTGCCTGCCAGAGTCTTTCCTGAATATAATCATCCTCCACATCTACAAATAGCTCTGCGATCTCCGTCATATCATCCGGATACAGACGGAATAAATTCGTAAGTCCTTTGCTTGCCATGTCTCTTAGCTTGGTATCATTGCTTCCTGTTCCCCAACAGAGAACTATTTCCCAAAGGGAAATGTTGTCTGATGGAAAAGTTTTATCATCCAGTCTCACAGCTCTTTCGCACAAATCAGATAATGTTTTCATATCATCATACTGTTTCAACAGGTAGAAACTCAGATAGAAATCTCTGTCATAGTTGTTCATGGCACATAATTTTTCATGAATATAGAAAGCATTCACCTTAATGTTTTTCTTCGTTGAGACGGACAACAATCCTGCCATCGTTTTCTTTACATCTGTAATTTTTTCTGAGTCGAGTAATCTGTCGATCACTGCAATCGTATCCGCTCCAATTATACTCTCATTTCTCCAATAAAGACCGCTCATAAAGGTCTCTACTACCTTTTCTTGATTCCTTTCATCTATACAGTCAATAAATTCTTTCCCTGTATTGCGGAAGAATACGATCTGAAGCATTTCCAATGTACCGGTGGTGATTTTATCGTCCAATACATCCTGAACGATACGCTCCGTATTCTCTGTCCCATGCTTTCTCACATAACTTTCTGCGTACTGATATTCAAAGAATTTCTGATAAGAGAATGCTATCTTCGTGCCATCATCGTTTGCTTCACGGATCAGATTTTCTGATATCAGTGCTTTCATGATTCCAGATGTCTTATCTTTTACTCCGAACGGCTCCAATATCTCCGCTACACATTCCCTCAATTTTCCCCAGGAAATCGTGTAACTGTCATGTTCTACCATATATTCTGTCACATACTCCAGTATTGTCTGTACCACCTGATCTCTCACGGAAAAGCAGTCACTGTATTGTCTTGATATCTTTTTATTTTTCAGCATGAAAAATTCTTCCATAAGATTTCCGATATCACTGACTACAACCGACTTATCTTCTTTTTCCTGTGCTATCTCACAGATCATTTTTAAGAAAAGCGGATTCATGAATTCAGGAACACACACTGTCTCATAATTAATTGTCACGCCATAATATTCACAGAATCCCGCCAGTGCCCTCTCTTCCCTTTCGGAAAATCCGCTATGCACCAGTTTCTCCATTTTCTCTAATTTTTCTTCCTCAAGATACTCTCTGAGATAGAGCCCACGACAGCTTATAATAAGCTTCAGATTTCTGTATTTTCCCATTTTTGCCTGAAGCAACGGAAGGTTTCTGTTCCAGTAATCGGTATCTTCTGTCTCATTGACCGCATCAATACAGATTGGGATGTATACATCACTTTCCTCACCATATGTATCCAGCCATGCAAAGTACTGTTCAATCTTTCCACCCGGATGTTCCCAGTTCATGATCACATCATCCGCTGCCGTATTCCTGCCGAACATATCTCCAAGCAGCAGACCAGCCGGAAGCATCCGTTTGCAATATCCATTGACAATATCACAGAGCAGATGCGTCTTTCCTATACCTCCCTGCCCAACGATCAATATCATCTTACTTTCTTTTATGCTAAGTCTTCTGACATCCTCCTGCTTCATAATCCGGAGAAGTACATCAAGTGCCTCCTTTAATTCATCCAGATACCGGGTTGGAAAAGTGCACATATAGGATGCCTGAAATCCCCTCCAGCTCTTGTTATCAAAAGTGCCTGGCCCATTTTTCTCTTCAAATCTTTCTTTTTCCGTCTCAAATGTTTTCTTTAGGTATTTTCCCTGATTATTTATATTGTCATATACTATCTGAAAAGCTTCACCACTTATGTTGTCTGCATTTAATTGTTTCATCTCGTCTTGCAGATTTTTAATAACTTTCTTTATTTCAGTGGTACTCTCCTTCAGAACACAAGGCTCTCCTTCACTGCCATGTGTCAGGAATTCATTCAGATGTCTGATGCACTCCCTGCTTCTGTTCTCAATTTCTTCTTTGATTCGTACTACTTCGTCTTTACGCAATATTGACTGCAGTCTGTCATACAATTTTGTCTTCACATTCAGTTCATCACTGTATCTTGGACCTGCCATTGCAATTACCTGTCTGTTTTTCTCAATCTGCTCTTTTATATCAAATGCATTCTCCGATAAATGCATTGGTATTGTTCTGTTTCTAAATGGCACATCATGGCATTTCAGTACATTTCTGATATATTTTACCGGGAGTGCTTCCAGTCTCTCACTGTTCTCCTGTCGTATAACGATTCCTATCACACAGCCAAAAATCGTTACCGGAGAACCTGATAACCCCTGGTAATCCTGCAATTCATCTTCTTTATTCACTGAGATGATAAATTTATCTTCCGTTCCATTTGCGATACATCCCTGTAATTCTATCTTTCCTGACGCTTCCTTTGGGTATCCTGATATTTTGCAGAAATCACCTGTGAAGTCATTCTCAGCCTCTGTCAGAACAGTGATTGGCTTTTCACTGAGTTTTTCTTCCAGCCGGATGAACACACAGTCTATCCCTCTCTTCTCAGCCTCCCTGAGATTCATTGTCTTTCCTCTTACCGGATCATCTTCCGTAATTAAAAACCAGATTTCCCGTTCGTGTATTGTACCATCATCTACAATATCCTCTGCGGTAAGCACATTATGTTTTGCCGTCACTACGATGTTTTCAGCCACAAGGAACCCTGTTCCTGTCACCTTCTGATCTTTTAGAATTTTTCCGGTGGTGATTTCTCTCATATATAATTCCTCCACACGCCATTTTCGACGTCTCCCATGACAATCTCGTAGTTATATTTGCTTTTCCATTCTTCCCGGTCAAGAAATTCAGCTTTTTTAATCGGATAATTGAATATAAATCTCTTTTTCTGCTGATTCCTGCACGCAATAGCCGCCAGCACTTCCAGATCCGGGTGCGAATATCGTTTGGAATTTGTAAGACAATAATATTCTTCTGCCGGATATCTGTCTATAAATTCACGTGTAATGTTGTATCTGCTTCCATGATGCGGAAGCTTGATCGCAGTAAACTGATGCTGATATCCCACAATTTTCTCGATATTCTGTAACAGTTTACCGTCTACAGCTGCATCACCAAGAAACAGATACTGTTTCTTCCCATGTTCCAGAATAAAAGAAATAGAACTTTTGTTGGTAGGTGACTCATCCGTCTCCGTCAGAGTTCCCATATACTTTTCCAGTTCTTCTATCTGGCTGACTTTCGTCTTCTCATTTGAATAGAATTTTTTAATCCGTTCCATCTGATATTCAAATGCTTCCATCAGCTTTATCTTATCAGATACACGAAAACTGTAATTTCTTGCTACCATATCCTGTTTCCAGTTGCTCTCTACCTCATTAAGGTTCTCTTTCGATGGTCCTACGACGGAAATTGATGTTGTTTTATCAATCTTGATCTTGTCCGGCAAATTATCTGCCGAAACTGCCCGTCCGTTCACAATTGCATTCAATGGTATCCTGTTCTGCTCAATCAGAACCCCCAATGCCATACCTTCGTGAATACCCACTTCCTGTTCTGACTCTGTTATTGTCCCCTGCGAAATAATTCGATTCAAAACTGTTTCTTTTTTCATCCACTATTGTTCTCTTCCGATAGAATTTTTCATCTACAATCTGTAGAAAACCGTTATACCAGATCTGATCAATCAGCTTTCTATCTTCATTTTTCAACACTTCAACCAGACCAGCTATATGATCATTATCCATATGTGTGCATATCATAAGGTTTATTTTTTCACCCTTTTTCCAGATCTGTTCCAGCTCTTTCCCGATTCTTTTCGAATATGTTCCAGCTACTCCGCCATCGATCAATATATTATATTTGTCATGTTCTCCTAATGATAAAAGTATGCAGTCTCCATATCCTGCCGGGAGTAATTTTACTGTCAGCATATTCTCACTCTTTCCTTACATTTTTAGTTCTTTTGATTATACCATAAAACGACCAAATGATACTTCAAATTTCAGTCTTATTATTTCTCTGGATGAATAAATTGCATGGCACCAGCTGATATGTTAAAATTAGGTATTCATAAATAGAAATGGACAGGTGAACTTATGAAACATTTATCAGATCATAAAAATTATAAATTAATAATCGGCAGTCTGTGCCTCCTTATATGTGCACTGCTGTTCAATCACTGGACTCCTTATGCTTCCGATGATTATAGCTATATGTTCAATTTTTCTGATGGGAGCCGGATCACTTCTCTTGGGCAGATTTTTCAATCCCTGGCAGAGCACTATATGCACTATGGCAATGGCCGCATTGTTTCCCACTTTTTTGTCATGCTGTTTCTGATCGGTTCGAAATCGGTCTTTAACATCGTAAATGCTGTTTTCTTTGTATTATTTGTTATCAGCATATACAAGGTCACTTCACGGAATAAGAAATTCAGTCTTTTATTATTTTTCGCTATCCCGACACTGCTCTGGCTTTATATGCCTGCATATGGACAGATTTTTCTGTGGCTGGATGGTTCTATTAATTATATGTGGAGTTATCTTTTTGCGTTGACTTATCTTTTTGTTTATATTGGATTAATTCGTAACAGGATTCTGTTAGATAAGAAATGGAAGATGTTTCTTTTCTGTATCTTCACATTTCTCTTTGGAAATTATTCAGAGAATGTTTCTTTTTCTGTTATTTTTATAGGATTTATTCTTCTATGCATTGTAATGTATCAACGAAAAAACTGGAAATCCTATTTTACCTATGTTCTTCCTGTCGTATGCGGAGCCATTGGGTATCTCTTATTATTACTCAGTCCATCCGGAAGTGCCAAATTCTCCGAGAATCTGTCGCTTCCTCTGATTTTTAAGAATGCTGTGGAAATATTTACCGAATATTATAATACCTGCAGAATTCCTCTGATTTTTTTCTTCGTGCTGCTTGGTATCGCCTTGTATTACAAACTCGATAAGAAGGAAATCCTCATTGCCCTTGCATTCTTCTTTATCAGTGTAATTGCTTCCGGAATGCTTGTGATTGCAAGCTATCTCCCGGAACGAAGCCTTGCAAATGGGATTGTGTTCCTTATAATCGGCATTGTCCAGTTATTACAGTTGCTGCGCAGCAATACCCGCTTGGAATGCGTCTCCCTTTGTGTCTGCATCTACCTGATTGTTGGAAGTCTGATGAGTTATTGGGAAGGTTCTTATGATATCTACCGTGTTCATAAAGAACAGGCTGTGCGTGATACAACGATTGAATCTGCTGTTTCCGCAGGTGATACGGTTATTGGTGTGCCAATCATTACCTCCACGACGAAGTACTGCTGCAAATATGGACTTCTTGATATGAATGGGGAAGCTTCCGATGATCCATTCCCAAATGCTTATATAGCAAAATATTATGGATTGGATAAGATATATGTTATTTATCCGGAATAATAACGGACAATAAAATTCAACAAGGAGAACATCATCGACATTTTCCAATGATCTTCTCCTTGTTAAATTATTAGCCTTTATCACTTATTTTATGATCCCTTTCAATGTAGAGCACACGGAATCTGTCTCCCTTCCGGTACCCAAACACGCGTTGTTTTCCACTGTATCGGAATTTCATTATGGTCTGTGGGTATCCTGTGAACCAGTCGCTCTTGCCTGAACCATGATATTTCTTATATTCCAGTCCATCGTCCAGATCAATTGATTCCCATGATTCATGCCGTACAAATTTATCCAATGTCTTTTTTAACAGTTCATATTCATGCTGTTCCAAAAAATCTTGTCCGGATTTTGATTCCAATAAACTGCAGTCTATCCTTGTTCCTTCATAAAGTATTTTCAGTTCCTCGCATCTTCCTATACTAAGATCCTTTGAATGGTTCTGTGCAAGATATCCCGGTGAATATATAGACAGAACTTTATAATCTCTGTCTCCCTTCTGTATACACAATACCTGATCTCTGTATTGATCTGAATCAAAAGACAAAAGTGAGCTCTTATGTGCTACTGCTTCTGCTAATGCAGTTGCCGTGACATTCTCATTCTGCCACATGTATTCCTCATCCATATCGTGCTGTACATTCTCATCCCAATATGGCTTTGTATAAATTTCTTCTGTTAATTGTATCTGGAAACGCAACAGTTCATCTGAATTTGGCTGATATTTAAGATCACATATTTGCTTGTCGCCTGTGATGTAACATTTATGGAAATCGACTATTTTATAAATCCTGTTTTCTGTCTTTTTATGAATGATATCAAAACATCTGATATTATTTTTCAAGGATTTTAGAAACGTCTCAACATTCTCAAACTGTCCATGCAGTGATTTCTCATTTAGTATAAAATCCATTTACCACCCCAGAATTACATCTAAATCTTTCTTCGTTTGATCAAAAAATCCATCTCTCTGATCCTGTGCCTTTCCATCCTCATCAATCGGAATCAATACAGGTACAGATGTTCCATTTTCTTTCCGCTCAAAAAAGTAAATCGTGACTTTATCCGTTTCTATTACATCTGTATGAATATATTTTCTCACTGCATTATATATATGGTCACTGTGTGTCTCAACAATAATCTGAACACCTTTTTCTGCCAGAAATGATAAAAATAGCATAAAGTCTGACTGACCAGACGGATGCAGATGGATCTCCGGATTCTCAATGATCAGAACATCTCCACTCTCACAAGACAATGCACCAATAATAACTTCTGCCATATAACTGACACCTGTCCCTACATTCTTTGGTCTGATTTCATTGCCAAGCTCTCTGGTTCCAAAGGATACCCGGATCAGATTCGTCCGATCAATTTCTTCTGCCTTCAATGTATAGCCAAGGATCCTCTCCAACCAATAATCCACCTGTCCACCAAAAGTAAGCTTGGATCTCTGATCAAATACCAGTGGATTATTCTCCCATTTGTCAGAATCATGCATTGCAAGATACTGATATGCGTACTCACATCTAACACCTATTCTGTCTGGATTATCCAATGCTATCTCGTACGTGTCCCGTACCCCTATACGATCTGCCGACAAATATCTGACTGATATTTCA
>OOBO01002110.1_pt1 | contig 11687 bp, 12 predicted proteins | sample 1671031 | NCBI WGS metagenome assembly OOBO01 (sample SAMN06348115, study PRJEB24527) | human gut metagenome | biome: human gut; feature: ankylosing spondylitis patient; material: feces | host: Homo sapiens | place: China | collected 2015-10 | reverse complement strand
CCTTATATCCGTCACTCCTCTCAAGGACGCTCTGAATGCCTTTATCTTCGCATTGTATGATTCTGCGAAGGCATTTGTCGCCCTGTTGGCAAAGAAGTTCAATGCCTCATCGTAATGCTCGTACAGTGGGCTCATCTGGGCTCACCCGATAAACATAGGGGACTAAGCATACAGCCTTGTAAGTCTGAAAGGGAGAAATCTTATATCCTTTGGTATATATAAGGTATAATATATTATATAAGGTGTATGGAGTGGATTTCGGTTTTATAAGGATCATATATGATTTCGTTATAGATGATGCCTGTGTTGGTCTTTGATGTCGCCATCTTAGATGACTGTAATGATAGCCTTGCGAACGCTTCTGATGTGTTTTTTCTGTAGGATAGAGTTGTATCTTTCATCCAGTGGAGTTTTCTCTGTGGTTGGGGGAACATTCTGTTGAAAAGTGTCTGAAATGGCTTGTCCGATTTAGCAAGGTCGGGTGTAATTTTAGCCATATTTGCCCGTGAAAGACAGGAAATATCGGTTTTTGTCCGATATGAACGTAAAAAAGTGGCATAAAAATTTGGTTTTTGCTCCGAGATATAGTTACCTTTGGGGTGACGAGAACTAATGATGTTTCGCGAGAAGCAAGTCGGAATACATCAGTGAGAGGTCTTTGAGAGGCCAATAGTTGCACTGATATATAAGAAGTTAGATACTCGAGCGTAATACCAATAACACAGTGGTACAGAGCACACATGCTTTTGCTGGGTTCGGTACATCATTTAATAATAATAAGGAGAATAATGCCTATGAAGACAATCAAGCAGGGAATGCGCGATGAAGCAGTCAAGGTGATGCAGACAGAGCTCTCTCGCCTGGGCTATAATCTCACGGCTGATGGTGCTTTCGGTCCTGGCACTCTGGCGGCAGTGAAGGATTTTCAGCATAAGCATGGATTGTCGGTCGATGGGATAGCTGGCTATTCCACTTGGGAGGCTGTACTCTTTGCTGACCGTCCTGCACAGGAGAAGCTCACCGAAGAGGATTTCGTGCTGGCTGCCAGACTGCTTGACTGCGAGGCGGCTGCCCTGAAGGCGGTGCAGAAAGTGGAGACCGGTGGACGGGGAGGTTTCTTTGCTCCAGGCAAACCTGCCATCTTGTTTGAAGGGCATGTGTTCTGGAAACAACTCAGGCAACGCGGTCTTCGCCCTGAGAAACTGGCTTCTGCCAATCCCGATATCCTGTACCCCAAGTGGACCAAGAGACATTATCAGGGAGGGTTGGGCGAATATGCCCGACTTGAGAAGGCCCGTAAGATACATCCTTCAGCTGCCAATGCATCTGCCAGTTGGGGTATGTTTCAGGTCATGGGATTTCATTTTGCCACGTGTGGATTCCGCACTGTGGGCGATTTTGTGGCTGCCATGTGCGAGAGTGAGCGCCGTCAGTTGCTTGCCACGTGCCGCTTCATCAGCAAGACGAACGGGATGCTTGCGTCACTTCGGGCCAAGAAGTGGGCCACCTTTGCCAGCCTCTACAACGGAAGCGGCTATGCAGAAAACCAATACGACCGCAAGCTGCAGACAGCCTACCTCAACTTCTTGGCGAAGTGAACCTGCGTTGGTGGGCAGATCATAGTGATGGTCTTATACCGTCAGGCAGAGGCTGAACCTTATTCTTAAAGGTATCCAATCTCCGCCAGACAAGGGTAAAAGTCCACTCATTAAAACATCAAAACCCTACCATACAGGAGTAGGAACTTATTCAAAAAGGCTTCTAAGCTCCAACAAACAGGGTCAAAAGCCCATTCACGTTGATGATACTCTTCCACCAGACAGGAGCGACTGTTCGGTAAGCAGGGAGACAAGGAATGTTTAACCAATTTGCCAGGCGAGATTTCTATTAGGGCTCTATCTTGCCAAGCGGCCTAATCAAGAGCCCCCAACATTAAAAACCTAAGACTATGGGAGTAACCGGAAAAGCTGTTGGCGCACTGCAGGGACTACCTTTCTACAATCTGATTGGCGGTCCACTGAATGCCTGTATCCGTGCACAGGCAGAAGCTGCGCAGACCACCGTGAATTTTATTCAGGAGGTTGGTCTGAACCAAAACGAGGATGGCACTAAGGAAGCCATCTATGTGTATTTTACCTTTGTGCAGAATGGACGTAAAGTAATCATCAGTGTGCCCCTGCTGACGATTATCCCCATACCGTACATCGCCATCAATTCCGTTGACATCAACTTCAAAGCCACGGTCAACGGAGTGGAGAGTGACTCGTTCACCTCAGAGAACTCCACCTCTTACACCCGGGACTACAGCAAGAAGACCAACAAATGGTGGGGAGAGAAGCGTACCACCAACCTGAAGACCTCCTACTCATCGAAGCATGATTCGAAGAGCACACGCGACTCTTCGTTCAGCGTGGAGGCTACCATCGATGTGGCTGTACATGCCGGTCAGGAGTCAATGCCCGCGGGAATGGCCAAGATACTGGAGATGTTGGGTGCCGCAATGGACCTGTGTTCACCTGACGGCGAGCTGACAGTCAATGACACCACTTTCTATGTGGAGAGCGGCAAGACTGCCAAGGTGATAGCACAGTACAAGACACCAGGCGGACTGTATGATACATCGGGCATCATGTGCTCTGGAGTCAAGGGAGCGAAGAGCCCAGCAGGCACCGAGAACCAGATGGACAAAACCGTGGAGTTTGATCTCAGCCCGAGTGATGAACCTTACATCATCTCCTGTGGCGATGTTCAGAAGGTGGCGGTGAGGGTCATCAAGCAGACTCCCGCAGCAACCACTGTAGCCTGATGATGCACTGCGCATCCTGTCTCTATTTACTAATCTATAATGATATCTGTTATGGCATCCATTGACACAACACCTTCTACCGTTGCCACCAATGCCTTACAGTCACTGCCCTTTGGCACTCTCATCGGTGGGCCGCTGGCTGCCTGTGTGGAAGCACAGGCCAAGGCCGCCAAATCCTCGTGGGAGTTTATCCGGGATGTGGGACTGACCGACACGGAAGACGGCGGCAAGAAGGCCATCTATGTGAACTTTGAATACCGCAAGGACGGTCGTTCGGTCACACTCAGTTTGCCATTGCTCACCATCGTACCCATACCTTATATGGCCATCCGCGAGATAGACATCGCCTTCAAGGCACGCATCTCGGCGGCTGCATCCAGCTCGAAGACCGAGCACAAGTCGCTCGCAGTGGAGGCTGGAATGACATCGAAGGTGGGGTTCAATGCTCTGGTAGCCAGTGGCAGTGTGGAGATGAGCACCAGCATATCCAGCAAGAAAGACTCTACAGCCACCCGTGATTCCAAGTACAGCGTGGAATACACGATGGATGTGAGCGTCAAGGCCGGGCAGGATGATATGCCTGCCGGAATGGCCAAGGTGCTGGAGATGCTCAACAGTTCGATTGACTCTATTGATACAAAGGGCGAACTGCACGTTTCCGACCAGGTGGTGAGCCTGGCGGGCGGCGGCAGCACCTACATCTCTTATAAGAACAATGAGGGCTACTATAAGCCAGCTGACATCAAGCTCTATGAATACAAGGACTCCCAAACGGGCTCCGAGGTCAAGGCAGACGACTGTCAGAGGGCAGCCGATGATGCAGGAATGCTCTGTGTATTCAAGAAAGAGGGATTCTATTGTGCAAAGGCCGGCGAAAGAATGCTGGTCATTAACGTAACCAAATAGTAACCGACTATGCCAGACGAAACAACGAAAGGCAAGAATGAAGAACTTGCCAACAACTCCCCACCAGCGGAGACTGCTCCACAGACTGGTGGTGATGCCCCTAAGGAGGATTCCGGGGGTAAGGGAGGAGGCTTCATGTCGGAACTTGTGGATGGTGTGAAAGGTCTGTTCAAGTCTGACAGCGGCGGCCAGAATGCTTCAGGAAAGGAAACAGAGAGCGAGTCGGCCGAATCTGACAAAGGCAGTGGTGAGAGCGCTGGTAAAGGTCAGGAGAGCAAGGGCAGCAAGCTGAAGGAAGTGGCTGGACAGATAGTGAAGGGCGTCCAGGAAACCTTTGAGAAGGCCAAGAATGAGGAGAAAGGCGATGCGTCGCTGGCCGAACAGATGAAGGAGCTCAATGAAGTGCAGGTGGATAAGGCTTTCGTTTCCGATTCCATCAACTTGCTGGGCACACTCTCCTTTGACAAACTCATCGGGAATCCGCTTCGGGCAGCCATCAAGGCACAGCGCGTTCTGGCCAAAGAGACGCTGAGCTACATCCGCGAGGAAGGTATGAAGGTAGATGAAGACGGTCAGGGACAGATAACCTATGTGTCAATGACCTTCCTGAAGGACGGCAAACAGGTAAGGATGAGGGTTCCTCTGCTCACGCTCATGCCAGTTCCACGCCTCTCCATCACTACTATGAACTACACGTTCAAGGCCAAGGTGGATGCGATATCCTCGGTGGTAGCATCGGTAGGAAGCGGTGGGTCGCCCATCAACAGCAGTTTCGCGATGGGAGGCAACCAGCAACCGGCAGCAGCCACCAAGCCTGCATCGGCCGGTGCAGACAGCCAGAAGGCAGCAGCCGGCAAACTGGCCGAGACGAAGAAGACCGATGCGCCAGCAACTGCACCAGCGGTAAAGCCCACCGGCAGCGAACCGAAAGTGACCTCCGCACCCACCATGACCACCAGCTATTCCTCCAAGAAGGACTCTGGAGCCACCCGTGATTCGCGTTACAGCGTAGAGACCACGATAGACGTCAACATCACCGCCAGCGAGGGAGAGATGCCCTGCGGCATAAGCAAGTTGCTGGGAGTGCTCGATGCATCCACTGAGGTCATCGACCCCAAGGGCTCTCTGCAACTCTCCACCGAACAGACATCGCTCGTCAACGGCTATGCTGCCGTCTCTGTGGCCTACCGCGATGGCCAGGGCACCTATAAGCCCAAGGCCGTGAAGTGCGTCCAGTATGATGGTGACAAGTCGCCCTCTCTGCTCCAGAGTGGTGATGAGATGCTGCTCGTATTCAATGAGAAAGGCACCTACAAGGTGTCGGCCGGTACGCTGCAGCGCATTGTGTTTGTATCCTAAAACCATTTCATTATGGCAAGATTACAAGATGTATTAGCCTTGGTGCTGCGTGACGTGCTGTCGGCGCAGCACCAAGCCAACCTCCTCACCGAGTCGCTTGCCGGGCAATACAGAGCTGCCGGCGTGTTGCGACAACTCTGTCTGCCTGCAGTGACTATAGGTGACATGGAACTTTCACTCCGCTTTGCCATCGCTCCAGGCATAGAACAGAGCGCTGGGCAGACAGATGAGGAAGTCCGGTCAATGGAGGTCATCGTGGATGCCGAGCATCTGGCGGCTCTGCCCGAGAATGCTGTGCACTGCATCACACTGAAGGTATCGGCACAGGACGGTATCAAGACAACTGAATCGTAACCCCTCAGACTTAGCATTATGGCTGACGAGAAAACCCATATCGGCGGATTGCAAGCGGCGGGTATGCCTGACGGCGGTGATGGCAAGGCTATGGACATGAACCTGGCCGACATGCTGACCGCCATGATAGAATCCACCATCGCTGCCGACCAAAAGGCTGCCGAGGACTATCTGGAGGTGCTCCGCACTTATGCCTTGGAGCCTTCAGAGGACAGGCCTGGGCATGAGAAACTCAAGATGGTGGATTTTGAGATGACCGACAATGAGGGTCACAGGCAGATAGTGTCCATTCCCAAACTCTCCCTCCTGCCGCTGCCTGTGCTGAGAGTGGCCGAAGCCACGTTCGACATAGAGGCGCAGGTGGATATCAGCAGTTCGGTGAGCGAGGAAAGCCAGAAGGAATTTGAGGAAAGATATCCCCTGTTGCGCCGCCCGCTCAGAATGATGCCCACTGTCAGAAGAGCCACCTCGGGGATAGTCCCCACGGAGAGAAGACGCGTGCTGCCTGCGGCTGTCCGTGTGAGGTTGGCACAGACGGGCACCTCCAAGAGCGAGTCGAAGAAGGAGGTGCAGAAGATGACCAACGTGAAGGTGCATATCAAGCTGGAGCCCGTGGTGCTGCCCGATGGCATGCGCAGTCTGCTCCAGGCTTCCGACAGCACCATTCAGATTCTGGACGAAGACAACAAGAATGACTAACCAATAATCCCCACAGACAATGACAAACAATCAGCAAAAGACTCCTGGGCTCAATTGCCCACAGTGCGGAACCTTCATTCCCACATCCATCAGCGAACTGCTTTCGGCCACCGGGCTACGTTGTCCGCATTGCCAACTCGTGCTGACCATCAACCGCAACGAGTCGAAACGTGCGATGGAGATACTCAAGAATGTGGAGCAGGCACAGCAAAACCTCAAGAAAGCAAGTTCATTCCAACGATAATATACAGGTACTATGGCAGGTGGAGACAACATAGAGGGCGGCAAGCAGGTGGTGAGCGCCCTTCATTCCATACCCTTCGGAAACATCATCGGTGGTCCGTTGGCTGCCTGCGTACATGCTCAGGCCGAGGCTTCACAGACTACCCTCAACTTCATACGCGGGTTCACCATGGCCGACTCGGGCATTGACGTGGATGGTGCAGAGCCTGTCACCGTCACTTTCTCCTTTGTGATGAACGGAGTGCCCACGCTGATGACGCTCCCGCTCATGACTCTGGTGCCCATCCCATACATGCGCATCGAGCATGTCAACCTGTCGTTCACAGCCGACATCACGGCTTGTAGCAACGAGAAGATGGAAGCCCGATATGCCTCAGAGGGCTATAAGCGCACCGAGGAGAGCGAGAAATCGGTCTCCGTGCAGAGCAAAATGGGCATCCATGTACGTGCGACCACCAGCGACATGCCTTCGGGAATGGCACGCATGCTGGATTTCTTTGCCAACAACCTCATCATTCAGGAGACGCTTACCGCCCAGGAGGTGAGCGACATGCGGCTCGAGGCTGCCCGCCAGCGTGCCATCAGACGCAATGATGAAGCCGAAAAGGCACGCATCGAGGCACAGCAGGCACAGGAGAAAGCACGCAGGGAAGCACAGGAAAAGGCGCGCAGGGAGGAGCAGGAGAAGCGACAGCTGCACCAGCAGATAGCACTCCTGATACGAGACTTGAAGTATAAGAAGGAGACCGAAGAGGCTCGGCAGCTCTATGAGGAGCGACAGGCGAAACTGGCAGAAGCGGCCAAGGAGGCACGCAACAAGCGACTGGAACAACTGAAGGAAAGTGCTGGCCGGACTTCCTCATTGCTGGGCGGGAAAGTGCGACCAGGTGGCAGGGGCAAAGGCACCACACTGGGTGTGTACGTCAGCCAGACCGCCAAAGAACAGGTAAAGGAGCTTCAGGAGAAACTCAAGCACCAGCAAGAGGAGGAGGAACGCCGGCGCCAGGCCGAGGAAGCCAAGAAACAGGAGGCCGAAAAGCCATTGGCTCCTCAGGACCAGTCCGCTGGCGGCACATCGTCAGCCACTCCCGGTCGTGTGTATCCCAATGGCAAGGGCTCCTTCATGGGTGCTTCCAGTGGGAGTTCATCTACTGGCAGCAGCACATCAACGGGCACCTCGGGCCGTGCATATCCCAATAGAAGGGGAACTATCCTGGATACTCCCAATGATACATCGTCTTCATCAACTCCCACTCGCGCCTATCCCAATGGCAAGGGAGCCTTTATGGATACCTCCAATAGTTCTTCTACTGCCAGCAGCAGTTCGCCTTCCTCCACTCCCACCCGCGCCTATCCTAAAGGTAAAGGCGCCTATCTGGGTGCTTCTGCTCGTTCCTATCTGGCAGGCATGGGCGCTGCGGCTGCTCCCAAGGCAGGTTCCGATGACAAGGATGCCAAGCCGGCAGAGTCCCAGCAGAGCGAATCCCGGCCGACCCGGGCGCAGTTGCTGAGAGGACAAATGCCATCGCTGGGCAAGAAGGCAATAAATATCCGCAGCCTTCGCAAGAAGAAGTAAAGTCTGTACAAAGAAGATAAAGCACGCACAGCAGCATGAGCAACCAGGCAGCAGACAATATTCGCGGCAGGGGCAAAGAACGTCCCCTGTGGCTTACAGAGGTGATGCGCAAGACACTGACCGACTGTACAGAGGCACAGCATGTGGCCATGCAGCAGTCGCTTGAGCTCTTCGAGCGCACGCTCTTCACCCATGACGATGGCCGTACAGAGCCTGTGATAGTCAGTTTCTCCCTGCAGATGAACGGCAGGGACTGCACTCTGCGCATACCGCTGCTGGCTCTGGTGCCCCTCCCATTTATGCAGATCAGCCAGGCCAATCTGGATTTCTATGTGAACGTAATGTCTTCGGAGAGCCGGAAATGGCAGGGGCTCGAGGTGCGCTTCTCGCCTTCCAACGAGCGGATAAAGTGCTCGGGACAGACCCAATATAAGGTGAGCAACAACATAAGGGTCAATATCAAGGCCGCAGCAGCCCTTCCCTCGGGCGGAATGGCTCGCCTCCTGCAGATAGCGGGCAGCAAGTGCATGCGTGTGAAGAGGGTAGAGGAAGCCGCCGAAGAACAGTAAACCCAAATACATGAACTCATAAAACGAAACGATATGCCGGAAACCAAAGGTAACGATACCCCTCAGCAGACCTCCCCATTAGGCGCGCTCGACTTCAAGCGCATCATTGGCGCACCCCTCTCGGCCTGTGTCAGTGCGCAGGAAGAGGCAGCACAGGCTACGCTCGAGTATATCAACGAGGTGGTGTTCAGAAGGAAGGATGACGACCCGGACAATCTCGAACCGGTCACTGTGACGTTCTATTTTGAGAGTGCAGGCGTGGTGAACAGGCTCACCATTCCGCTGCTCTGCATCGTGCCCGTGCCTTATCTGCAGATAGAGCAGGTCAACCTCACCTTCCAGGCCACAGTGACCGAGAGCAGCATGAGTGATGACCGGCTCCAGCTCAAGGCCAAGTATTCCTCGCCAGGAGATTCGGGTGAGGAGTCGGACGTGTCAAAGGCGGAGTATCAGAACAGACGTTGTATCGACGTAAACCTCTGTGTCACCGCTGCCGACATGCCCATGGGCATCAGCAAGATACTTGAGATATTCAACAATCAGCTGGTGGAGGTGCGTCAGGAGGAGTCTTCGCAGCTCCCCAAGCCTGCTCCCCAGCCCGAGCCTGAGCCATCGCCCCAACCGAAAAGCCAGCCTGCCCCTCAGCCTCAGCCTGCTCCACAGGAGGAACCAGAAGCCGAGGAAGTGCCGGCGAAGTACAATGTGCTGCTGCTCACCAGGGTCAGCAAGTCGCAGAAGTCCGTCATCATCAATGTGGTCAACACCCATTGCCGACGCAGCAAGCGGCTCTCGGCATCGGCACTCAACAATATTCTCAAGGGCTCCCAGCTCACCATCCCCATCGAGGAAACCTACACCGTGGCCAAAGCCATTGTGGATGGACTGAAGAAAAGAAACATTGCTGCTTCCGTGGTGGAAGTATAGGTTAGTTGATATTGTTTGTTGTTTGAGAGGATAAAGCCTCCTGCACTCCGCAGGGACTTTATCCTCTTTCTTTTTTCCGAAAACATTCCGTTGGCAGGGAAGAGCCAATAAGGACTGCCTCTGCTCCCGCTCACCCGCTCCCCCCAGCAGGCTGCATCTGCTCATGCAGCGCACTGCACCAGCCCATGCAGCGCACTCCATCCGCCCATGCAGCGCACTGCCTCAAAACGCCTGATTTACTTTTCTTGTTCCAGAAGCCCAATAACTCAGAATTCTTAATTCATAATTCCTAATTCCCCAGCCTATTGGCGCCAGCTCCTCATCCCGATAACTCTTAATTCAAAATTTATAATTCCTAATTCCCCAGCCTATTGGCGCTAGCTCCTCATCCCGATAACTCTTAATTCAAAATTCATAATTCCTAATTCCCCAATCTATTGGCCCCAGCTTCTCATCCCAATAACTCTTAATTCAAAATTCATAATTCTTACTTCCCCAACGGGTAGGTTTTCAGAAGTTGCACCGCAGGCGGGCGCTGAGCACCACGAAGTTTCCGTTCTTGTTGTTGACATATTGGATGGAGGGCTGCACTGCCAGGATCCTGTTCACCTGCCTTCGCCACGTAGCCTCCACGGTGTATTCCGTCCCCTGAAGGAATCGGGCGTACTGGCCAGAGAGTCCGCATTCGTTCAGACTGTCCCTGTAGGCGGCACCCAGCTCCGCATACCTGTAGCACGCATTCCGCTTGCTGGTGTTCTCGGAATACTGTGCCATGCAGGCGATGCTCCTTTGGTCGGACTTCCATAGCGGTTGTTCTCCATATAGCCACCAGGCACAGGTAGTCTTCCTGCGCGCTTCCTGCGGCGGCAGCATGTTGCCTTCCTCGTCGAAGGCAAACTGGCGCGAGTGGATGGAGAGTCCGGCCAGATAGTGGCCTCAGGCGTGCTCATATTCCAGTTGCGACATGTTGAACACGCCGTCTCTCTTGGGCTTGACGAGGAAAGGATTGTTCTGCCTCTTCCATCCGTTGTAGCCAGTACCGTTGTAGAGGCTGTTCTTGAAGGTCCATCCATCCTTCTCCACGTCGAAGTAGAGCGTCAGCCCCGACTGCGGATAGTTGGCTATGGGGTAGCTGGAAGCGATGGTGGGGAAGATGCCACACGAGCTGTTGGTGAAGAGCGACGTGATGTCTGTGACGAAGAAGTCCTCATTCACGTTTCTCACACCCGCAAAGAGGTGCGCGTTCTGCCACTCGTGCATGTAACCCAGAACGGCTATCGAGGCTACCTGATTGTCTGCGAAGATGTTGGAAAAGCCCTGCCAGTCCTCGATGATGCTTTCTCCCGTGCGTGCCACATGCAGCGTGGCGGCTTCGAGAGACCCTTTGCCTTTCCACACCGGCACACTCAGGTTGAGCCGCAGGAGGTTTACCCAGTTGGTCTCTTTCTGCATATCCCACTGCCACTCCGAGGTGTATTCACCGCTGAACCACTGTGCGCGGGCCAGGAGAGGGCAGAGGCAGGCCAGCAGGAGTATGGTGATGCGTCTTGTCATCTTCATTGTCTGTTGTGAATGTGTGCGTTTGATGCTTAATGTTTGTACCTTGATAGATATGGGCCAAAGCCCTTCGGCACCCGTCTCATTGGCGCAATCGCGGGCTGGCAGCATGCCGATGATGCGTTGCCAGCCCGTGAAATCGGTTGCAAAGGTACTCTTTTTTTGCCTTTCCTGCAAATCGGGCTTCCCTTGCCAGCTGATAGCCAACGGCTTGCCAGTATGCCGCTTCCGGCCTTACAGCCACCTCTCTCATTCTTCCCGAACACCGTATGCCGCTTCTCAACCTCCTCATCGGTCAGTCCCAGCATGCTTGTGTGCAGGAGTTCATACACTGAGTGTAGTGGTGCATGTGCTGCCTTCTGCACCCTCTCGGCGTCGAAGGCAGTTTCTCTCTTGTTCTTTCTGCTCTTCCACATGTCATTTGTCTGCTAATGGATTATTCTCGTTTCGCGCAGCAAAACTACTCCACTAATCCAAGAGCAACAGTTAGGAACCCATTAGAGCGCCATTAGAGAACCCCTTAGAGCGCCGTCTGTACACCTTATTATATATCTCCCCTGACATCCCGTGAAAGGGCAAATCCCCTTCCCATGTGACAAGGGAGAATCAGGCAGAAAACAGCCCTGAAAAAGTATCCTTGGATACTTGGCAATGTATCCAAGGATAAACGGGCAAGTATCCAAGGATACTTTGC
>OOBO01002105.1_pt1 | contig 11705 bp, 9 predicted proteins | sample 1671031 | NCBI WGS metagenome assembly OOBO01 (sample SAMN06348115, study PRJEB24527) | human gut metagenome | biome: human gut; feature: ankylosing spondylitis patient; material: feces | host: Homo sapiens | place: China | collected 2015-10 | reverse complement strand
CCTTGGCGATGTAGGGCATGAGGTTGTTGGGGATGCCGTTGGGGTCCTCGCCGATCAGGCCGGACGGATGCGCACCGATGGGGTTGAAGTAACGCAGCAGCGCAACGTTCAGCTCGGGATCGGCGTGGCAGCAGTCGGTCAGGATGCGCTCGGTGAACACCTTCGTGGTGCCGTAGGGGTTCGTGGTGCCGCCGACGGGGAAATCCTCGCGGATGGGCACGCTGGCGGGGTCGCCGTAGACCGTGGCGGAGGAGGAGAAGATGATGTTGTGGCAGTTGTGGCGGCGCATGACATCCAGAATGTTCAGCGTGCAGGCCAGATTGTTGGAGTAGTACTCGATGGGCTTGGAAACGCTCTCGCCGACAGCCTTGTAGGCGGCGAACTGGATGACACAGTCAATGTCCTCGTTCTCGGCAAAGATCTTCTCCACGGCGTCCTTGTCGGTCATGTCGGCCTCGACAAAACGGAAGTCCTTGCCGGCGATCTTCTTGACGCGGGCCAGGGCCTCGGGGCAGGAGTTGTAGTAGTTATCGGCTACAACGATGTCGTACCCTGCGGCCAGAAGTTCCACACAGGTGTGGCTGCCGATGTAGCCGGCGCCACCGCTAACCAGAATTGCCATAACAGTCGTCTCCTTATGTTATATGATATTGTTGCGTGCGAACCGAGCGGCTCGCCTCTCTTTGCTTGTATTCTACTCTTTCTGCGGAGTTTCTGCAATAGGAGTTTTTGATTCTGATTTGCCTTTTTGTTGCCTGTTTTGCCGCCGGGCGGGCAGCCCCTGCTGAATGCGGCGGTAGGCGGACGGCGTGTGCCCCGTGGCAGCGCGGAATTTCTGGCTGAAATACGCGCCGGAGCAGTAGCCCATCTGCGCGGCGACCTCGCCGGGGGATGCCCCGCGGGCCAGCAGCTGGGCCGCGTACTCGATGCGCATGGCGGAAAATTCCTCCATGGCCGTGCGGTGGAGCCGCGCGCGGAACGCCTGCTGCAGCTGGGGCCGCGTGCAGCCCAGCGCCGTGCAGATGTCGTCGATCTTCAATTCATGCGCAAGATTTTCGGCAAAATAGGCGCGGGCGTCCTCGACCAGCGCGTTCTGGCGGCGCTCCCGCCGGACGCGGGCTACAGGGCGCTTGGTGCGGCGGCAGCGGCGGGCCAGCAAAATCAGCAGATTTTCCAGATGGATGATGAACTGCTGCATCGCGCCGAAGGGCAGCTCCTCCTTTAAGACAGGCCGTCCGCCCGGCACGGGGGCGGCGTCGAACAGCTCGTTGGCGGCATTTGCCAGCCAGTTCAGGTCATGCTGCTCGGCAGGCTCCGTGTGCAGCATCGCGCCGCGGAAACGGTCCATGGCCGCGCCGGTGCAGTAAAAGTCGATGCGCAGCGTCTCGGGCGGGACCTCGCCGACGGTGGTCATAGCAAAGACCTCCCCCGGCTGGTGGAACAGCAGTCCGCCCGCCCGCAGCAGCACGTGGCGGGCATCGCAGCGTTCCTCAATGGTGCCGCTGCGCACAAAGATCAGCTGCCAGGCCTGCGTCTCGCTGGGCGGGAATGAGTCGTCCGCGCGCCACTCCGACGCATGTGCCGCCGGGATCGCTTCGACCCGCAGCGGAAAGGTATCGTTCAGCATGGGTGTGACCTCCCTTCTGGGGCGAGTGCCCGAAGGCGTGTAGGGAGGGGTCTTGACCCCTCCGCGGGGCGTCGAGGACGCCGCCCCCTACAAAACCTGGCGCAAACTTGCTGTAGCTTGTAGGAGAGGCATTTATGCCTCCCGTGCACTGGGCGGCTGGCGCAAAGCTCCCGGGAGGGATAAATCCCTCCCCTACAACAATTTACACCGCCACCGCGCCCGGCCAGTTCTCGCCGGCCTCCGCGCTCCCCGCTTCCCCGTCGGCTCCGTAAGAGAAAACGCCGGGGGTCATGTCGGCCAGCAGGGGGAACTGCGCAAGCTCGGGGCAGGTGTCGGCCAGCCCCAGACAGTAGGCCGTCAGCGGACTGATCTCCTTTGTGATGGCGTCAAACCGGCTTGAGCCGTCGTCCTCGTAGGTGCTCAGCATAATATCGCCGGGGTAGGTGTCGGCCACATAGCTGACAAGTGCCTCGTCGACGTAGGGGTCGCTGCTGCCCTCATACAAGTCGGGCGCGCCGAACAGATGCAGGATCTCGTGGGCGTAGGTCGCCGGGGATTCCGCCTCGCCGTCGGTGTAGGCGTCGGTCTTGTACAGGCAGCTGTATTCATAATAAAAGCTGTCGCCGTCGTCGGCGTAGTGAGCCATTGTGAAGGATGTCCCGCTGATGGGCAGGAAGAACAAAAACGCGATGTGCCGGGCCCCGTAGGCAGCCAGACGGCTGTCGGCGGCCAGCGACGCGCACAGCGTATCCATCTCGTCGAGAAAAGCGGAGCTTTCCTCGGAATTTTCGCCGCCCTGCATGGCGGACTGCACAAGATAACTGCGTGTCAGCGTTGAATCGCTGCCGTCCGCGCTGCGATCACAGATCAGATTCACCGCGGCCTCGTAGCCCGCGGCCTGCTCGGTGATCCAGTCCACGGCCAGCTGGGTGCGCTGCACGGCGGCAGCGCGGCTCTCGGCATCCCAGGTCTGCCCGTGGGCGGCGTCGTTCAAAAACACGTTGACGAGCACGGTGGCATCGGTCAGCAGTGCGGCGCTGCCGTAGGACTTCTGCTCCTCGGTAAAGGTGGGCACAGGCTCCGGCGTCGGGGTGGCGGCGGGGCTTTCGGCCTGGGGCAGCTCTGCGGGATAACGCTGCACCGTGACGCGGGCCGAGCAGCTGCACAGCAGCGCCGCGGCCAGCACCAGGGCAGCCAGTTTTCTGTACATGGTGCGCCCCTTAAATTTCCAGCACGGCCCTGCCGTCGTGGTCGGCCAACTCCAGCGTGACCTCGCGGCCATCCAGGCGGCCATCGACGAGCGCGTCGGAGACGGGGTCCTCAATGGTCTTGCGGATCGTGCGGCGCAGCTCACGCGCGCCGTATTTGGTGGAGCTTTCGGCTACGATGTCCGCCAGCGCGGGCTGCGTATAGTGCAGCGTGATGCCGTGCGCGGCCAGGCCGGGCTTGTACTCGTCGAGCATGAGCGCGGCGATCTTCTCAAGGTCTTCCTCGCTCAGCGGCTTGAACGTAATGATCTCATCCACACGGCCGATGAACTCGGGGCGCAGGAACTCCTGCAGCGCCTTCATGCTGCGGTCCGCGCTGGCGACCTCGGCCTTTTTGCCGAAGCCCGTCGCGCCGCTCTGGTCGGTGGAGCCCGCGTTGGAGGTCATGCAGATGACCGTGTTCGAAAAGTCCACCGTGCGGCCCTGCGCGTCGTTGATCTTGCCCTCATCCAGAATCTGCAGCAGGATATTCATGACGTCAGGATGTGCTTTTTCAATCTCGTCAAACAGCACGACGCTGTAGGGATGGCGGCGGACCTTCTCGGTCAGCTGCCCGGCCTCGTCGTAGCCGACATAGCCCGGGGGCGAGCCGATGAGGCGGGACACCGCGTACTTTTCCATGTACTCGCTCATGTCGATGGAAATGAGCGGGTCAACGGTGTCGAACAGCTGGCTGGCCAGCTGCTTGACCAGCTCGGTCTTGCCGACGCCGGTGGGGCCGACGAAGATAAAGCTGGCCGGGCGGTGACGGCCAGACAGGTCGGCGCGGGCGCGCTTGATGGCCCCGGCCACGGCGTGGACAGCCTCGTCCTGGCCGATGATGTGCGCCTTGAGGGCATCCTCCAGCCCCTGCAGGCGGCCATACTCGGTCTCTTTGATCTTCACAGCAGGCACACCGGTCCAAAGCTCAATGACCTGTGCGACGTCGTCCATGGTCACTTCAATTTCCGCGACCTTCAGCTGCAGGGCGGGCAGCTTTTCGCGCTGCTTCGCCAGATCGGTCTTGACCGCGGCCAGTGCCTCGTAGTCGATGGCAGCGTCCTGGCCGTTCTGCGGCTCGGGGTTCTCCAGTTCGTGCTCGCGGGTCTCCAAATCGGCCACGGTGCGCTGGGTCTCCATGAGCTCTGTAATTTCAGGATGGCGCAGGTTGCAGCAGGCGCAGGATTCATCCAGCAGGTCAATGGCCTTGTCCGGCAGGAAACGATCCGTGATGTAGCGTTCCGACAGCTTGACGATGCTCGTCACGATGGGGTCGGACACACGGACGCAGTGGTGCTTTTCATAGTAGACGCGGATGCCCTTGATGACCTCGATGGTGTCCAGCAGCGACGGTTCCTCGACCTTGACGGGCTGGAAACGGCGCTCCAACGCGGAATCCTTCTCGATATACTTGCGATACTCGGCAAACGTCGTTGCGCCGATGACCTGCATCTGCCCGCGGGACAGCGCGGGCTTCATGATGTTGGCGGCGTTCATAGAGCCGTCGGAGTCGCCCGCGCCGACGATGGAGTGGATCTCATCAATAAACAGGATGATGTTGCCCGCAGCCTTGACCTCGCTGATGAGGCCCTTGACACGCTGCTCAAACTGGCCGCGGAACTGGGTGCCTGCGACGAGGGACGTCATGTCGAGCAGATAAATTTCCTTGTCCTGCAGACGCGCGGGGACCTTTCCCTCGGCAATGCGCTGGGCGATACCCTCAGCAATCGCAGTCTTGCCGACACCGGCCTCGCCGATCAGGCAGGGGTTGTTCTTCTGGCGGCGGCACAAAATCTGGATCGTGCGGTAAATTTCGCGGTCACGGCCAATGATGCGGTCCGTCTTGCCGTCGCGGGCCTTCTGGGTCAGGTTCTCGCAGTAGGTCTCAAGGAACTTGCGGCGGGGAGCCTTTTCCTTCTTGCCGTTTTTGGGCTTGGCGTCGTCCTTATTCTGGTGCGCACCAAAGCCAAACGGGAAGACGGGGCTGCCGCCCGGGACAAAATCGTCCTGCGGGGCGGGCTCGTCACCGGCGTCGGTGTCGTCGCCGTTCATCATGGGGGCCAGCATGCCGGAGTCGGAGGCCTCCTGCAAAAAGCTGGACATCCGCTCCTCCATGTTTTCCAGATCCTGGTCGGACATGCCAAACTGTTTCATCAGATCATCCACAGGCTGGATGTGCATGGCACGGGCGCAGGTCAGGCAGTAGCCCTCCTGCACGGTCTTGCCGTTTTCAAGCCGCTGCACAAACACGACAGCGGGGCGTTTTTGGCATTTAACACAAAGCATTTACTTCACCTCTATGAAAAGTGCCCGATAAGAGGCACGTGGGATTGCGATAAATTGTTGTAGGGGGGCGGCGTCCTCGACGCCCGGCGGGCGGATAGGAAATCCGCCCTACGTAGGGCTGGCAGTCCCCTGCCCGCCGCACCGCAGCTACACTACTATTATTAAACAAACCCTGCCAAATTGCAAGTTTTGGCGGGGCTTGTTTAGAATTTGTTTAATAATGGAGCAAAAACGGGTTGAACGCACCAAAAAGGCTGTACCCGACGCTGCGCTGCAAAACGCCGGTGGTCAGCCAGTCGATCTGGCCGGTGGTGATGCTGGCGGCGAACCAGAGCAGCAGCGCCAGCAGCCAGCAGTCGAACGCGCCGGTCACAAGGCCCAGCACCAGACCCAGCAGCCGGTTGGCGCCGCCCACCAGCGGGATAAGATTGACGCCGCGCAGCAGCCGCACCAGCAGGGCGAACACCCAGCGCACGATCATGCAGAGCAGCACAAACAGCACCGCCTGCACCAGCGGCAGGAAAAGCGGCTCCAGCAGGGCGTTGATTTTTTCGGGCAGCTGGTTCCCGGCAGTCTGCAGACCCGCGGCCAGCGCGGCACGGATGGATTCCGGCAGGAAGTCCAGCCCCTGCACCGCAGCGGCAATATCGCCGCCCGACTGTGCGACGGCCTGCTCGACCCGGGTGGAGACGGAGTCGCTGAAAAAGCTAAGATAGACTTCCGGGGCCAGCGTGCGGCTGCCCCAGGAGGCAATGCCGACGCCCAGCACCGTGCCGATCAGCTCGGTCAGTCCGGCGAGAAAGCCCTTCTGCCAGCTTTTGACAGCGGCAAAGGAAAACACGGCCAGAAAAATAAAATCATAGACAAGTGAGGAAGAAAAAGACATAGATAGGTACTTCTTTCTGTTGGATTACTTGCGGGTCGAATGGCTTCCCCCGAGGGGGAAGCTGTCAGCGGCCCCGCCCGCTGACGGATGAGGGCGAACCTTGCCATTATTGCCCGCAAATTGGTTATTGCGGCAAGGCAGCCCCTCATCCGGCCCTGCGGGGCCACCTTCCCCCGAGGGGGAAGGCTTCGGAGCTACTCGGCTGGCTTCGCCAAAACGTCCGCCTGACTGCCGGTAAAGACCAGCGTCTGCTTGCCGTGCAGGACCGCCAGCGGGCGGGACGGCAGGCCGGTCTGCACCCAGTTCTGCACGCCGTCGTAGCCGTAGCACTCGACGGCATCGGGGCAGAGCAGATAAATGTCGGTGTCGGTGGCCGAGACCGCAAACGCCTGCCGTGCGGGAATCTCCGACATAACGGTGAGGCTTTCGGACAGGGTGACCAGGCTGTTTCCGCCGTGTACGTTCAGAAGCAGCGCGGTCTGGCGGCGTCCGGGCGCAACGCTTTGCAGCGCGGCCCCGCCGTAGTCGTAGCGTGCGACCTCGGCGGCGGTGCGGGGGTCGATGACCGCAATGTAGGTGTCAAACACGGCCATGACGCGGTTCTCGCTCTGCCAGTCCAGCCGCAGCAGCATGCTGCCCGCATCGGCGGTGTAGAGCAGACCCTCGGTGCCGGAGTCGAGGCTCATAAAGTAGACCGAGCAGTTCAGCTGCCCGTCCCGCGCGGCAATCATGCCCGAGGCAAACCTGCGGTTGTCGGGGGCAAAGTCCAGCGCAATCGGTGTGCCCATCGACTGGGGCATCCGCCAGCTGTACAGCTCCCGCATCGAAGGGTCATAGATGTGTACCCAGCCGGCAAAACGGTCCGCGTCGGTCACGACGGCCAGCGAGTTGTTGTTTGACATGGCGCAGAGCAGAATGTCCTCGTCAAAGCGCTGTGTGTAGAGCGTGCGGGTGCGGCTGCATACGGTCAGCTCACTGCCCGCGCGGTTGTAGACCACAAAGTGGGTGCCGCCCACAGCCAGCACGGGCCGTGCGTAGGACGGCTGCAGGCTCAGAATTTTGGAGCCGTAGGCCGAGTAGACGAGCACATCCTCATTGCCCAGCTCGACGAAGCCGTCCGCCAGCGGTTCGATTTGCAGCGGCTCGGTGATGCCGGTAGTGGTCGGCCAGCCGCCGTCGGCGCGGTTCAGGTAGAGCGACGCGCTGTCCACGGCATCACCCAGCAGCGCCAGCGAGGCCGACAGTGTGCCGGTCACAACGGTGAGCGCCAGCGCCAGCGCAATGATAATGACGATCAGGACGGTGAGCCGCCGCTGCTGGCGCTGCTTGTAGAGCGGCGTCAGGGATTTGAGCCGCGCGGCGCTCTGCGCGGACGGCTGCTCGGACGTCCGGGACGGCGGGCTGTCATCGCGCCGCGGTGTGGGAGCGGTGCGCGGCGTGCGGGCACGGTCTGCGTCACGGGCGGCGGCGTTCAGGGCCCGCCTCTGCTCACGCGCCAGCCGCTGCAGCAATGCCTGCCGATCTCTGTCCGCCTTACTCATAGGTGGGCCCCCTCCTTTCCGGAAAAAATTTGTGCGTATGGGTTGGTTTGTAGGGAGGCGTCTTGACGCCTCCGGGCCGTTAGCGGCGGTGGTCAGGCTCCGCGGAGGGGTCAAGACCCCTCCCTACGGTACGCCATTAAACGTCATCCAACCCGGGATAGTCTACCTTTTCCAAAAACAGCCCCTTTGCGGGCAGCGTCGGCCCGGCCCGGCGTCGGTCCCCGCTTTCCAGCAGGGCGGGGATGCTCTCCGGCGTCCGCTTGCCAAGACCTGCGTCCACGAGCGTGCCCGCCAGAATGCGCACCATATTATAGAGGTAGCCGTCGGCGGTCACGGAAATTGTAAACAAATCGCCGTTCTGTACAACAGTACAATCCGTAATTGTTCGCACGGTATCCCCGTGGGCGGCGGCGCTGGAGCCGGACGCGCAGAGGGCGGAAAAATCGTGCGTGCCTATGAACTGCGCCGCAGCGGCCTGCATGGCGGCCAGATTGAGCGCGGCCCCTACCCTGTGGCAGGTGTCGTAGGTGAACGGATCATCCACCCGCGCGTTCAAAATGTAGTAGCGGTAGGTCTTGGCGTGGGCGGCGTAACGCGCGTGGAAGCCGTCCGGCACGGACCGGATGTCCACTGCGCGGATGTCCGGCGGCAGGTGGGCGTTGAGCGCGGGCACGATTTTCTGCATCGGCACTTTGCCAGTATAGCAGAAGCTGAGCGCGAAACGCCGCGCATGGACGCCGGCATCGGTGCGGGAGCAGCCCTTGACGTCGGGGCGGCAGCCGAACACCGCCTGCATCGCGTCCTGCAAAACCGCGCAGACCGTGGGCGCATTTGGCTGGACCTGGAACCCGGCATAGCGGGTGCCCTTGTAGGTTATCCAAAGTAGATAATTCATGTCAGAACCAAGTAGGGGCCGGGCATGCCCGGCCCGGTTGTGTAAGGCAAGCAGACGCTTGCGGGAAGGCTGCGGGCCGGGCATGCCCGGCCCCTACAGGGCGGCTGATTCTTACGCCAGCCCCGGCACAAAGAATCGTGTGCAGGCAATGGCCACCAGCGCCACGGCAATGACCGCCAGGCATTTGAAGTCCTCGCCGGTGAATTTCAGCTGCTTGAGCCGGGTGCGGCCCTCGCCGCCGTGATAGCAGCGGCATTCCATCGCCATGGCCAGCTCGTCGGCGCGGCGGAACGCCGAGATGAACAGCGGAATCAGGATCGGCACAAGCGCCTTGATGCGCTGGGTAAATGTGCCGCTGTCCAGCATCGCGCCGCGGGCCTTCTGGGCGTTCATGATCTTTTCCGTCTCCTCGATCAGGGTCGGGATGAACCGCAGCGCAATCGTCATCATCATGGCCAACTCATGCACGGGAAAGTGCAGCTTCGCCAACGGGCGCAGCAGGCTCTCGATGGCGTCGGTCAGCACGATGGGACTGGTCGTGTAGGTCAGCAGGCTCGTGCCTGCGATCAGTGCGCAGACGCGCACCGCCAGCAGGATGGCATACTTGACACCTTCGACGTAAATGTTCAAAACCCAGAAGTGCACAAGCGGCTTCCCCTGCCCCGTGACGAAGAACAGGTTCAGCACCGCCGTAAAAATCACGATGGGCACGATGGGCTTTAGGCTTTTCAAAATCATCTTGCCGGGAATCTGTGCTACCTTGTACAGAGCGGCCAGCAGCAGGATGGACAGTGCCAGCCCCAGCGGGTTCGGGGCCACAAACAGCACGACGATATAGGCAATCGTCGCGATCAGCTTGAGCCGCGGGTCGCAGCGGTGCAGGATGGAATGCCCGGGAAAATGCTGACCTATCGTAATATCTTTAAGCATTTGCCCCACCTCCCTGTTTGGCGGCCAGCGCCTTTTGAATCGTTTTGACCGCATAGGGGATCGTGTAGACGTCCGCGGGGATGTCCAGCCCCATCTGGCGCAGCTTTAAAAAGATCTGCGTGACCTGCGGCACCGAAAGCCCCAGCTCCAGCAGCTCCTGCGCGCGGGCAAAGACGTTTTCCACCGTGTCATACATGGCAATTTTGGCGCGGTGCATGACCAGCACGCGGTTGGCGTACTTGGCAATATCCTCCATCGAGTGGCTGACCAGCAGCACCGTGATGCCGGTTTTCTCATGGTAGTCCCTGATCTGGCTCAGGATCGTGTCGCGGCCCTCGGGGTCCAGACCGGCGGCGGGCTCGTCCAGCACCAGCACGCGGGGGTGCATGGCCATGACGCCCGCAATCGCAACGCGGCGCTTCTGCCCGCCCGAAAGCTCAAACGGGCTTTTTTCCAACAGCTCATCGGACAGGCCGACGAACGCGGCGGCCTCCCTGACGCGGCGCTGGACCTCGGCCTCGTCCAGGCCCATGTTGCGCGGGCCGTAGGCGATGTCGCGGGCGCAGGTCTCCTCAAACAGCTGGTACTCGGGGTACTGCATGACAAGGCCGACGAGAAAGCGGAAGCTGCGCAGGTCTGCGCCCTGCTCCCACAGGTCCCTGCCGTCCACAAGGACGCGGCCCGACGTCGGGCGGTTCAGGCCGTTGAAATGGCTGATAAGCGTGGATTTTCCGCTGCCCGTCGAGCCGATGATACCGACAAAGTCGCCCTCCTCGACGGTGAAGGACACGTCATCCAGCGCCTTCGTCGCGTCTGGCATACCCTGGTTATAGATGTAGCTCAGGTTTTCAACACGAATGATTTCGGACATAGTTGTTCCTTTCCCGCCGGATACAGCCCGGTTGCGGTGCCGTTCCGGCATACGTGGGAGTTTTTCGTCAGAGTGGCTTCCCCCCTTGGGGGAAGCTGTCGGCGGCTCCGCCCGCCGACTGATGAGGGGCGGCTTCGCGGCGATTTCCCATAAACAGGATACCCCGGCAAGCTCACCCCTCATCCGGCCTCGGGCGGGGTCTCGGCCACCTTCCCCCTTGGGGGAAGGCTTCCTTTATTTCAGCAGCTTGTATAATTCCTCCGCGCAGGCGTCGGGGGTAATGACATTTTCCGGCATCGGGATCCCGGCCTTGACCAGCTCGTCGCGCAGCTCGGCGGCCTGCGGGACATCGAGGTGATACCCGTGCAGCCGCTCGGTCTGGCTGAACACCTGCTCGGGCGTGCCCTCCATGACGATGCGGCCCCGGCTCATGACCAGCACGCGGTCTGCCTGGGCGGCCTCCTCCATGTAGTGGGTGATGGACACGATCGTGATGCCCGCCGCCCGCAGCTGGCGGATGGTTTTCATGACCTGCGCGCGGCCATGGGGGTCCAGCATGGCGGTGGACTCGTCCATAACAAGGCAGTCGGGCCGCATGGCGATAACGCCCGCAATCGCGACGCGCTGCTTCTGGCCGCCGGACAGCTTGTACGGCGCAGCCTCGCGCTTTTCATAGATGCCCGCCAGCTTCATGGCCTCGTCGATGCGGGTGCGGATCTCCTCGGGCGGCACGCCGAGGTTCTCCGGCGCAAAGGCCACGTCCTCCTCGACGATGGTCGCCACGATCTGGTTGTCGGGGTTCTGGAACACCATGCCGACCTTCTGGCGCACATCGTAGAGATGGTCCTCGTTGCGGGTGTCCATGCCCTCGACCAGCACGGTACCGGCCTCGGGCAGCAGAATGGCGTTGAAGTGCTTCGCCAGCGTGGACTTGCCGCAGCCGTTCGCGCCCAGCACGGCGACGAACTCGCCGCGGCGGATGTCCAGGCTCACGCCGTCCACAGCGTACTTGGGCTGCTCGGGGTCGTAGCGGAAGCGGACGTCCTGTACTTTGATCATCGGTTCCTGATTCGGCATGGCTTATTTCTCCCAGATGGCCGTTGCGCCGCAGGGCACCACGCCGCCTGTGGCGGAGACCGGCAGACCGATCTCGTCGCAGTGGGTGTGGCCGCCCTTGACGGGGCAAAGCGTCGTTTTGACGATGTATTCCATGACCGCGGGGCTCAGACCCTCGGTGTAGGAGTTGATGGCGAAGAACAGCGGGTCGTCGCTCAGCACCTGCTCAGTCAGCGTGATGAGGTCGTAGACGTTGTCCTCGAGCTTCCAGATCTCGCCGCCCGGGCCGCGGCCATAGCTCGGCGGGTCCATGATGACAGCGTCATAGCGGCTGCCGCGGCGGATCTCACGCTGCACAAACTTGGC
>OOBO01002085.1_pt1 | contig 11803 bp, 11 predicted proteins | sample 1671031 | NCBI WGS metagenome assembly OOBO01 (sample SAMN06348115, study PRJEB24527) | human gut metagenome | biome: human gut; feature: ankylosing spondylitis patient; material: feces | host: Homo sapiens | place: China | collected 2015-10 | reverse complement strand
GGAGTTTTTCACATGCCCATGGATCATTTAATATTTTGTTGAATAAAACATCTGCTTTTTCTTCGCGTGGAAAAATTGTTTTTTCTGCCATAAATGAATCGCTTCCTTTTCTTTTTTCGCTAAAATTATACTATTGAAATAGAAATATGTGAAAGCTATAATTGATATAGCAGAAATAATAATTTGATATGATTGAGGGCGAGCTATGGATGTGAATTTTGAGTATTATAAAATTTTTTATTACGTTGCGAAATACAATAATTTTACGAGGGCTGCAAGGGTGTTGGGAAACAGCCAGCCGAATGTGACAAGGGCAATGAACTGTCTGGAACAGCAGCTTCATTGTACGCTTCTGGTGCGGACGAACCGTGGAGTTTTTCTGACTACGGAAGGGGAAAAGCTGTATACACATGTAGCAGCGGCCATGGAACAGCTTTTTACGGCAGAGGAGGAACTGGCAGAATGTGTGGGACTGTCCCATGGGAGTATTGCAATCGGAGCCAGTGAGACCGCGTTAAATTTGTTCCTTCTGGATAAGTTAAAAGAGTTTCACAATACATACCCGGGAATCCGGCTGAAGATCTACAATCATTCCACACCGCAGGCGGTGGAAGCGGTGAGAAGGGGAACGGTTGATTTTGCAGTCGTTTCCACACCTGTAAAAGCGGATGCACCGCTCCACATGACAATGCTTCATTCATATCAGGAAATACTGATCGGTGGAACAGAGTTCGGGCATCTGGCAGGAAAGCAAACAACATTTGAGGAGATTATGCAATATCCGCTCATCTGTCTTGGAAAGGAGACGGTGACCTTTCAGTTTTACAGGCAGTTATTTGCTTCTTATGGTCTGGACTTTGAGCCGGATACAGAGACTGCAACGGCGGATCAGATCCTTCCACTGGTAAGAAGCGGACTGGGGCTGGCTTTTATACCAAAACCGATGGCAAAGGATGCGATTGACAGGGGAGAGGTGTCAGAGATACCCCTGTGTGAGAAGATACCGTCCCGGAATATCTGTCTGATCTATGACAGCAAGCACCCATTTAAGGAGGCTGCCACACAATTGAAAAAGATGATCGCTGCGAATAGTTTTGCCAGTGTTGAATAGGTTTTTGGAAAACGATTGATATTTTTAAAAGCATATGTTATAGTTCAAACGAACTTGATAATGAAACAAACAGGTGTCAGATAGGCAGGGTGACCTCACTCTGCCGGATCTGGTGAAAAGGGAAACAGGTGCGAATCCTGTACGAACTCGTCACTGTATTTAGGGAGTGCATGCCAAAAACTCACTGGGCAGCCGGGAAGAGGGCAATGCATGATGATCTTTAAGTCAGGAGACCTGCCTGATTGTTGTACGGGAAACAAAAATGTTTCCACGCCACGAGTAACTGGCTGTACGGATGAGAAAATTTGACCTGTTTTTAGATCATTTTTGTAAGATAGGACAGGAAAAATTTTATATTGTGATTTGAGTGCAGCGTTTCTTTTGTGAAAAAGAGACGCTTTTTTCATATTCAGGCAGAAGGACTCCATAGAACATCATCTGGAACAGACTGCCGAACAGGAAAGAGAGAAAAACAGAATGCAAAGCAACGGAAACGGAACCGAAGTATGGGAAAAAGGAATACAGGTTGATCTCCCGGATGGGGAATATGAGATTGAAGTGCAGCTGACAGGGGGAAGCGGCAGGGCGTCTGTCACATCACCGGCAATTTTGCAGGTGCAGGATGAGAAAGCTGTCATTGAGATTGAGTGGAGCAGTCCAAATTATGATTATATGACGCTGGACGGAGAGACTTATCTTCCGGTCAATACAGAGGGTAATTCGGTTTTTGAACTGCCTGTGACGGCGTTTGACAAAGAAGTGCCGGTAACGGCAGATACGACAGCCATGAGCGTGCCGCATGAGATTGAATATACGATTCTGCTCGACAGTGCTTCCATTGCAAACGCCGGGAAAAAACCGATGGAAGTGATCGCAGTTGTCTATGTCGCAGCAGTGATTGCAGTAAGTATCACAGCGTGGCAGATACATCGGAAGAGAAAAGGAAAAAAAGAATGAAGCAGATAAAAAAAATCGGTCTGTGGTGTATATTGCTTTTTGCCTGCATCCAGATATTGGGCTGTGGAGACGACCAGACCTCCTGGAAGAGTGGGGATCATGAGATCAGCAGTGAACTGAATTATGAAAAGAGCATGGATTTAGATTATGCCACAGAGTTTGCAGTGGATTATTATGAGAACGGTTTTACACTGATTTCCATATCGGATGGAAGCAGATTTTTGCTGAATACCGAAGGGAAACAGGTACCGGAGGATTTAGAGAAGGGGATCACAGTCTTAAATGACCCGGTGTCCGATATTTATCTGGTTGCCTCTGCGGCTATGGATATGTTTTGCAGTATCGGTGCACTGGATCACATCTGCCTGTCCGGACTGCCAGAGGAAAAATGGGAGATCCCGGAGGCAAAGGCGGCAATGGAGAGCGGACAGATCGTATATGCCGGAAAGTATAATGCACCTGATTATGAACTGATCTGTTCGAAAGAGTGCGGGCTTGCCATTGAGTCAACGATGATCGGACATTCACCGGAGGTAAAGGAGAATCTGGAATCGTTTGGCATTCCGGTTTTAGTCGATCATTCCAGCTATGAGTCTGATCCGCTTGGCAGGACCGAGTGGGTAAAGCTTTATGGAGTGCTGACCGGAAATGAGGATGCGGCGGTGAGAGCATTTGAGGAACAGAAACAGTATGTGAAAGAGCTTTCTGATGTGAAAGCTACCGGAAAGACAGTCGCATTTTTTTATGTTACAACAGCAGGAACGGTCAGTGTGCGAAAGAGCAATGACTATGTTCCGAAAATGATAGACATTGCCGGTGGGGAGTATGTGTTCCAGAATTTAAAGGGCGAGGATAACGCAGCTTCCAGTGTCAATATGCAGATGGAAGAATTCTATGCGCAGGCGAAAGACGCAGATTATCTCGTCTATAACAGCACGATTGACGGCAATCTGACAACGGTTGATGATTTACTGGCAAAAAACAGTCTTTTTGCAGATTTTAAGGCAGTCAAAGACGGAAACGTATGGTGTATCGGGAAAAACCTTTATCAGGATACAATGGATACCGGAAGCATTATCCATGATTTTCATGAGATGCTGACCTCGGAGGATACGGATGAACTTACCTACATGTATAAGCTCAAATAGAAAAATAAGATATACGGTCTGTTTTGTCATTCTGATCACATTATCAGTACTCTTTTTTATCGTCAGTGTATGTGCCGGAAGTGTGCAGATTTCAATCTCGGACATCTTGAGACAGTTCCGAGGGGAGCAGGATGAACTTTATGCAGCTATTCTGTTCCAGATCCGCATTCCGAGAACATTTGCTGCAATCCTGCTCGGCGGTGCATTGGCATTGTCCGGGTATCTGCTGCAGACTTTTTTTCATAATCCGATCGCAGGACCGTTTGTTCTTGGTATTTCTTCCGGGGCAAAATTATTTGTGGCGGTCGTGATGATCGTGTTCTTAAGATATTCCAGAACATTATCTTCTGTGGATATGATCGTGGCGGCGTTCGCAGGATCTATGCTGTCAATGTTTTGTGTGCTTCTGATGTCACCGAGAGTTCAGAATATGTCATTTTTAGTGCTGATCGGAGTGATGATCGGCTATATCTGTTCCGCAGTCACAGATTTTCTTGTGACGTTTGCAGAGGATTCCGACATTGTGAATCTTCATAACTGGTCGATGGGAAGTTTTTCCGGTATCACATGGGAGAATGTGAAAACAATCGTGTTTGTTGTAGCCGTTACCGGCATTTTGACATTCTTTTTGTCAAAACCGATGGAAGCGTACCAGTTAGGAGAGACTTACGCAAAAAATATGGGTGTCAATATCAAAATGTTCCGCATACTGCTCGTGATCTTATCGAGCATCTTATCCGCAGTGGTAACAGCGTTTGCAGGACCTGTGTCGTTTGTCGGGATCGCGGTGCCGCAGATGGTAAAGCGGTTATTCCGGACGGCAAAACCGATCATCATGATACCGGCATGTTTTTTAGGTGGGGCAGCATTCTGCATGTTCTGTGATCTTCTGGCGCGGATGGTGTTTGCACCGACGGAGATGAGTATCAGTACCGTGACAGCGATTTTTGGCGCACCGGTAATGATCGCAGTCATGTTAAAACAGAGACAGGAACGGTACTAAAGAAGCAACATTAAAATTGTGAGAAGCATGCATTCGGTGGACAGTGAAATGTCCTGACAATGGAAAATGAGGAGCGGAATGGAAGAACGGGAACTTTTGCACACGGACGGACTGTCCGTTGGATATCACGGAAAAGAACTGATAAAGGAGATAGGGATTTCTCTGAAAATGGGAGAAATCGTGACACTGATTGGCCCGAATGGGGCAGGAAAATCCACGATTTTAAAGACTATTGCAAAGCAGCTGCAGGAGATCTGCGGCAGTGTTTATGTGGAAAATATCAATTTAAGTGAACTGCCGGAAAAAGAGCTGGCAAAGAAAATGTCCATTGTTTTCACAGAGCGCATCACACCGGAGCTGATGACAGTGGCAGACGTTGTGGCGATGGGGAGATATCCGTATACCGGAGGACTTGGTATCCTGACACCTAAGGATGAGGCGGTGGTGGCGCAGTGCATGGAACAGATCCGTATTTCACCGTTAAAAGAACGCAATTTTATGAGTCTGAGTGACGGGCAGAAACAGCGTGTGCTGCTTGCAAAAGCGCTGTGTCAGGAGCCGGAGATTCTGATCCTTGATGAGCCGACATCATATCTGGATGTAAAGTACAAACTCGAATTTTTATCCATGCTGCAGGAGATGACACGGAAGAAAAAAATCGGTGTGCTCATGTCGCTGCATGAACTTGATCTTGCAGAGCGTGTGTCGGACAAAATTGTATGCGTCAAAGGGGAAAACATTGAGAATTACGGCACGCCGGAGGAAGTCTTTGCCGATGGATTTGTCGATCAGCTTTATGAGATCACGGACGGAACGTTTCAGGAGAAAAACGGCTGCGTGGAACTGAAAAAGTGCGAGGGCATACCGGAGGTATTTGTGATCGCCGGAAATGGTACGGGAAGTTTTCTGTTCCGGCAGCTTCAGAGAAATGGGATTCCATTTGCAGTGGGGATTTTAGGAAAAAATGATATTGATTATCCGGCGGCAGAAGCGCTTGCGGTGCAGGTGATCGCTGCGGAGGCGTATCAGGACTTTGAGAGGCAACATTATGAGGCGGCAAAACAGGTGATGTGCGCATGCAGAAAGGTGATCTGCTGCCAGACGGTATTTGGATCACAGAACGGGCTGAACAGACAGCTTTTGCAGGAGGCAGAAGACTGTGGAATGGAGATAGAATTATGGCAAAAGTGATCATGGTGCAGGGCACGATGTCAAACGCAGGAAAGAGCCTGATCGTGGCAGGACTCTGCAGGATTTTCAAACAGGACGGATACCGGGTGGCACCGTTTAAATCCCAGAATATGGCACTGAATTCTTTTATCACAAAGGAAGGACTTGAGATGGGACGCGCACAGGTGATGCAGGCGGAGGCAGCAGGAGTGGAGCCAGTGGCTGCAATGAATCCGATCCTGTTAAAACCGACCACACATGTCGGTTCACAGGTGATCGTGAACGGTGAAGTGCTTGGAAATATGAGCGCCAGAGATTATTTCGCGTATAAAAAACAATTGATCCCGGAAATTAAAAAGGCATTCCGGGAGTTAGAAAAAGACAACGATATTATCGTGATCGAAGGCGCAGGAAGTCCGGCAGAGATCAATCTGAGGGAAAATGACATTGTCAATATGGGATTGGCAGAGCTTCTGGATGCACCGGTGCTTCTTGTGGGAGACATTGACCGGGGCGGCGTGTTTGCACAGCTTCTCGGCACACTGATGCTGCTCGAAAAAACGGAAAAGGAACGTGTAAAAGGGCTCATCATCAATAAATTCCGCGGGGATAAAACTATATTAGATCCGGGCGTTGTGATGCTGGAGGAGCGGGGACATGTGCCGGTCGTGGGCGTTGTGCCTTATATGGAGCTATCCATTGATGATGAGGACAGCTTAAGCAGCAGATTTGACCGGAAGGAGGAAGGCCTGATCGATATTGCAGTCATACGTTATCCAAGAATTTCCAATTTTACGGATCTGTCTGCCTTAGAGCAGATCGGGCAGGTTTCCGTGCGCTATGTGGACAGTGTGAGAGACTTACACCACCCGGACATGATCGTGCTTCCGGGCAGTAAAAATACAATGGCCGATCTGAAATGGATGCGGGAAAATGGTCTGGAGGCGCTGATCAAAAAGAAAGCGCAGGATACCATTGTTTTTGGAATCTGTGGCGGATATCAGATGCTGGGTGAGACGATCCGTGATCCATATCAGGTGGAAAACGGTGGAAGCATGAAAGGTATGGGACTGCTTCCGGCTGCGACGGAGCTGAAACAGGAAAAAACAAGAACACAGGTAACGGGAACTTTTGGAAAAATTTCCGGAGCACTCTCCGGTCTTTCCGGAAAGAGCGTGCGCGGATACGAGATCCACATGGGGAGTACCGTAGACAGTGGAAGTATCGTGGACAGTGGAAATATCGTAGACAGTGAGAATGTCAGACAGCCGGAAAGCAGAAGTGACGAAAAAGGCTATGTATGCAGAATACAAAACGAAGCAGATGGCAGTGTAAAATACGACGGAATCTTTTCCGGTAACGTATATGGAACCTATGTTCACGGCATCTTTGACGAGGGGACGCTGGCAGAGACACTGGTTGGTATCCTGGCTGCCCGGAAGGGTGTGGCGCTGGATACCGGACAGATGATAAGTTACGGGCAGTTTAAGCAGATGCAGTATGATAAACTTGCAGACGGTGTGCGGAAATCCATGGATATGGAAGCAGTGTATGCGATGCTGCGGGAAGCTGCGATTTAAAACAGAAATGTTGTTACTGGAACGAGGTACGAGTGAACAGTAACGAAAATGCGCAGTGCATAAAGAGGAAAAATAATGGAATTTATAATAGAGGAACCGGATAAAAAAATCGGGCAGGAAATCAAAGCAAACTGGGATCGTTTGGCAAAACCGCTGGATGGTCTGGGGGAGTTTGAGGGACTTCTCGCAAGGATCGGGGCAATCCTTGGGTCGCCAGAGATTGATATTGCGAAAAAAGCAGTGATCGTCATGTGCGCAGATAATGGCGTTGTGGCGGAAGGCATCAGCCAGTCCGGGCAGGAGATCACGGCAGCGGTGACAGAGAATCTCGGAAAAAGAAATACCTCGGTCTGTAAAATGGCGCAAACAGTTGGCGCAGAGGTTTTTCCGGTGGATATCGGTGTGAACACCGACCGGATTTTTCCGGGAGTTATCAGCAGAAAAGTAAAAAAAGGCACAAATGATTTTCTGCTAAAACCTGCGATGTCAGAGAGAGAAGCCATGCAGGCGGTCCGGGTTGGGATGGAACTTGTAAAAGAGTGCAAAGAAGCTGGATATACGCTGCTTGGCACCGGAGAGATGGGAATTGGCAATACGACGACAAGTGCGGCGATGGCAGCAGCTCTGCTTTCCGTTCCGCCGGAGATCGTGGCAGGACGGGGCGCCGGATTAAGTGATGAAGGGCTTGCCAGAAAAAGACAGGTGATCACAGCGGCACTGGAAAAATATCAGTTGAGGGAGACTGAGCCGATGCGTATTTTATGCTCGGTCGGCGGGCTGGATATCGCAGGGCTTTGCGGTGTGTTTTTAGGTGGTGCAAAATACCATATGCCGATCGTGGCAGACGGTGTCATCAGTGCGGTGGCAGCGCTTACAGCAGAGCGGATTTGCCCGGGAACAAAAGAATTTATCATTCCCTCCCACAAAGGAAAGGAACCGGCTTCGGAACTTTTGATGCGGGAGCTGGGGCTTTCTCCGGTGCTGGATGCAGGACTTGCATTAGGAGAGGGAACGGGGGCAGTCATGATGTTTTCCCTGTTAGATATTGCCATGACTTTATATGAGACAGGGGCTACTTTTGGCGATTTTAAAATTGAGGAGTATCACAGGTTTTGATAAAGTCAGTGTGAATATATTTTTTTCATGTGACAGAAAGGTGCAGTTATCAGGATGATCACATTGGTGACAGGGGGAAGCGGCAGCGGAAAATCTGCATATGCAGAAAGCCTGCTGTATTCCTGCGAAGGAATCAGATATTATATTGCAACCATGCAGATTTATGATGCAGAGGGCGAAAAAAAAGTAGAGCGGCATCGGAAACTGCGGGCAGGAAAAGGGTTTCTTACGATCGAAAGCCCGATGAATGTAGGAAAAATCCAGTTTGTATGTGCTGGAGAATCAGGGCAGGCGCAATACCGGCAGGAAGCAGAGAGGAAAGGGCAGTGCAGCTCAGAAAAGAAATCGGCGCTGCTTGAGTGCATGTCAAATCTCACAGCAAATGAAATGTTCACGAAAGACGGCATGAAATCCGAGGAGGAAGTAGTTGAAAAAATTGTATCTGAGATACAGACTCTTTCACAGAAACTCGACAACCTTGTGATCGTCACGAACAATGTATTTGAGGATGGTGTAATCTATGACGCCGGAACAATGGAGTATTTGAGAGCACTTGGCAGGATCAATGCAGCACTTGCGCATCTGGCAGACCGGGTGGCAGAGGTCGTGGTTGGAATTCCGGTGGAGCTGAAAGGATGAAGTTATGAAATTATTAAAAGCGATGGCAATCGCATTTTCCATTTATTCTAAAATCCCCGTGCCGCAGTTCGAGTGGAAGGAAGAGGACATGGAGTATATGATGTGCTTTTTTCCGTGGATCGGTGGGGTGATCGGACTGTTTTTTTTCGGATGGGCGGTGTTATGTGAGAAATTTGCGGTAGGAAATGTCTGCTATGCACTGATCGGTGCGGCAATTCCGTTAATGATCTCCGGTGGATTTCATGTGGATGGGTACATGGACACGATGGACGCATTTCATTCGTACCAGAGCCGGGAAAAAAAGCTGGAGATTTTAAAAGATTCCCATATCGGTGCGTTTGCGGCGATCATGCTGGCTCTTTATTATATGATCGATATCGCAGCAATTTCAGAAATACATACCCAAAAGGCAGTGTCTGCGCTTGCAGCCGTATTTTTTCTGGCGAGATGCTTTAGTGGGATTGCAGTTATGACATTGCAGCCGGCAAAAAAAGAGGGGCTTTTGTATACCTTTGCTTCCAGTGCACAGAAAGTCAGGGTAAAAGCAGCCTTATATTTTCAGGCAGCGCTTTGTGTGGCAATCATGCTGCTCGTATCCGGATGGTATGGAGCCGCGGCAATCGGGGCGGCGCTGCTCAGTTTCTTTTATTTTAAAAAGAAAAGTTACAAAGAGCTTGGTGGTATCACAGGTGACACTGCCGGATTTTTTGTGACAGTCTGTGAGGCGGCTGCGGCAGCTGCGGTTGCGGTGGCCGGATATTTCTTGTAACTTTTAAAATAGTATTCGGCAGAAGGGGAGAAAAAGCATGCAATTATATATCGGAGGATATGCGCAGGGCAAGCTTGCCTATGTGCAGGAAAAGCTGAAAGGGCAGGAGGTGCCTGTTGTAAATGATCTGCATCTCTGGGTGAAACAGCTTTTACAGGAGGGAAAACCGGCGGAAGAGATCGTGCTGCAATATTATAAGGAACACCCGGATTGTATCTTTATCTGCGACGAGATCGGCAACGGCATTGTACCGATGGAGAAGCAGGAGCGGGAATACAGGGAACGTGTCGGCAGATTATTGATCCGGCTTGCAGAGGAAGCGGAGACAGTGGAGCGCATCATATGTGGAATGGGACAGAAGATAAAATAAAAGTAAAAATCACATGGATCAGACATGGCATGACACAGGCGAACGGAGAACACCGTTATCTTGGAAAAACAGACGAACCGTTGTCTGAAACAGGAATCCATCTTTTGCAGGAAAAAAAGAAGGAATATTTTTCCAGTCCACCGGAATTTTTGTATACATCTCCGATGAAACGCTGCGTTCAGACAGCGGAACTGCTTTTTGAGAGGAATCCAATCCTGATCCCGGAATGGAAGGAGATGGATTTCGGGCAGTTTGAGGGAAAAAATTATGAGGAATTAAAGGATGATCCCTGCTATCAGAAGTGGATCGACAGCAATGGAACATTGCCATTTCCCGGCGGAGAGTCAAGAGAGCAGTTTATCCGGCGTTCCATGGAAGGTTTTGACCGGATGATGTCTGATATTTTAAAAAGATCAGAAAAGAACACCGGAATACAAAACGACACAGATCCGCGATATCTGAACAGTGATCGTGGAACAGAAATCCCAGTTGTGACCATAGTGCATGGCGGTACGATCATGGCGGTGTTAAGCAGTCTTACCGGAGTGGAATATTTTGATTTTCAGGTGAAAAACGGGGAAGGATATGAAACTGTGCTGGAATGGATCCAGGGCAGATGGAAGATAACAAGTCTGACTAAGATAGGATGTGAGGACTCAAAAAGTGAACATTTACAATAGATAAGAAAGGAAATTAAATCATGATTTATCATATTGCTGCCATGCTGGCGGGATTTCTCATGGATCTGCTGCTTGGAGATCCTTACTGGCTGCCGCATCCAATCCGTCTGATCGGAAACTGGATCAGTTTTCTGGAAAAGAGACTTCTCGGCAGCAAAACAGAAGAAAAACATACCACACCGGAGCAGGAAAAAAGAAGGGGAATGCTGCTTGTACTTGCAGTTTTGAGCAGTACGGTGTTTGTGACAGCTGTGCTTTTACTTGGCGCATACAGACTGCATCCTTATCTTGGTGCTGTGATCGAGAGCATTATGACCTACCAGATCCTTGCCACGAAATGCCTGAAGGTGGAGAGTATGAAAGTCTATCAGGAACTGAAAAAAGGGGATATTGCGGCGTCACGGAAAGCGGTATCCATGATCGTTGGCAGAGACACGGAATGTCTGGATGAGACAGGCGTTGCAAAGGCTGCGATCGAGACTGTGGCAGAGAATACTTCGGATGGCGTGATCGCACCGATGATCTTCACAGCGATCGGCGGTCCAATCCTTGGATTTTTCTACAAAGCTGTCAATACCATGGATTCCATGGTAGGATATAAGAATGACAGATATCTGTATTTTGGCAGAACTGCGGCAAAACTGGATGATATCGTAAACTACATCCCGGCGAGGATCAGCGCACTGCTCATGGTGGTTTCCTGTTTTTTATGTGGAAAAGAGTTTGATGTATGAATTTGATAAAATTTATTCTGATGGGAAAAAAGATGGAAGAGGGAATGGTTTTTCTGTTCTGACAGGATATGAGGCAGAGCCTAATTATCCGGCTTATACGAATACAAAAGAGAAATTGATTTTGGAAGATGGTTCGCAAGTGGATGTTTATACAAAATCAATGTTTTATAAGTTTATGCCTAGTAAACGGAAGATAGCGGAACTTGGGATGTCACTGACTCCGGAAGTCACAATGAAAGACGATAATGACTGGCCTGTAAATCTTCCTATTTTACGCTTGGAAGATATGATGTTGATGTATGCTGAGTTATTGGTTGAAGAAGGTAAAATAATGGAAGCTGTAGCTTATGTGAATGATATCCGTAAAAGAGCCGGTTGTGATGAGGTGAATACGGTAAGTGCTGCAGATGCTTTGAAATTGATAAAACGGGAGCGTAGAATAGAATTAATGGGAGAAGGAGTGCGTTGGTTTGATTTGGTGCGTTGGGGGGAATGGCAAACGGAAATTCAAAGTTTATTTGATAGT
>OOBO01002084.1_pt1 | contig 11804 bp, 8 predicted proteins | sample 1671031 | NCBI WGS metagenome assembly OOBO01 (sample SAMN06348115, study PRJEB24527) | human gut metagenome | biome: human gut; feature: ankylosing spondylitis patient; material: feces | host: Homo sapiens | place: China | collected 2015-10 | reverse complement strand
GCTTCCAGCATCTTGAAAAGCGGTGCAAGCACGCTCTCGCGCTTGTAGTCGCTGAGATAGCGAAGCATTTTGTTCAAGACTCGATACTCCCTTTCTTTGATCCATTTAGTTGAGACGCTCCTTATTATAGCGCACTCCCAACAGGAATGCTATGTTTTTGCCAGAGAAAAATCGGCTCTGGATGCAGATTTCAGCTCCGGAGATTGAGAAAACCGAAAAATCCTGCTATACTGGAAGGGAATCTCAACGGAAAGAATGGTGGATGCAATGGCAAAAGATGGTGCGGCACGGCTGCGGCTGCGCCCGGTGGGCGCGGCAGACCGCAAAAAGCTGCCGGAATACGGGCCGCTGGGTACGGGCTGTCCGGCGATAGAGCGGGCTGTGGCAGCGCTTTATAAGGGCCAGAACGAGGAGAGCTTCTGGGCGCTGATGAACGCCATCAACTATGCCCTCGAGCTGGACACCAGGGTCCTGGTGCCGCTGGAAGCTGCGTCCGACCAGCCGGACGGGGCCGCCCCGTGGGCGGAGCATCCTGTCCCGGCGGAGAAAGCAAAGGACCTGCAGCCCTGGACCCTGCGCACCCAGAAGGGCCGGTGCTACCTGCCGGTGTTCACCTCCGTGAAGATGGCGGAGGCCGATAAAGGCACGGCCAGCCGCCCCATGGCGGAACGGCTTCTGGCTTCTGCCATGCAGATGGCGCTGGACTCCGACAACATCGACGGCGTGGTCATCGACCCGTGGACCAGCTCTGCCACGCTGGACTGCTCGCTTTTGAACGGTCTGCTCCACGCCAGCCACGACACCGATGAGCCGGGCGAAGCGGAGCTGCGGGCCGGCAACCATGCCATGGCCGAGGAACGCTGGGACGATGCGATGCACTATTATCAGCTCTCTGCCGAAGAGGGCTGCGCCGAGGGCCTTGCCATGATGGGCGAGATGCTCTACGAGGGCCGGGGCTGCCGCAAGAGCCCTGCACAGGCCCGCAAGTTCTGGAAAAAAGCCGCCGACGCCGGCGATGTGGCCGCATGGGTGGCGCTGGGCGACGATGCCATGGTGCAGGGAAAAGGGGCCGGTGCGGCCCTGCGGGCCTACCGCAAGGCCCAGAAGCTCTGCGCCTCCACCCCAGACATCGCCTATATGCCGCAGGTCTGCCTGCGGGTGGCCCAGTATGAGACCCAGTACATCTCCCGCAAAAAGGCGCTGGCTCAGCTGGCTGAGGCGAAGCAGGGCTTCCTCGTCCGCAAAAAAGAGGGGGACGAGACGGCCCAGAGCTGGCTGGACGAGACGGAGGCCGTCATCCGCCAGCTGCTCGAGAGAGAATGAGCGGAAACACAAAATCTTTACAAATGCTCTAAGAAATCGTCATACGGAACCGATATGATATTGAAGGAAAAATATGCGCGTCGCAAAAACAGAGAGGACGACCAGAATGAGCAAAGTGATCGGTATTGACCTTGGCACCACGAACAGTTGCGTGGCAGTGGTGGAGGGCGGCAAGCCCGTCGTCATCACCAACGCAGAGGGAGAGCGCACCACCCCCAGCGTGGTGGCGTTCACCAAAGACGGCGAGCGTCTGGTGGGCGGCGCGGCAAAGCGCCAGCTTGCCACCAACTCCGGCCGGACGGTGTCCAGCATCAAGCGGCATATGGGCAGCGACTACCGCGTCCACATCGACGGCAAAGACCTGACTCCGCAGGAGATCAGCGCCATGATCCTGACCAAGATACGCCGCGACGCCGAGAGCTATCTGGGCGAGCCGGTGACAGAGGCTGTCATCACCGTCCCCGCTTACTTTGACGACAGCCAGCGCAAGGCCACCCAGGATGCGGGCCGCATCGCAGGCCTGAACGTCCTGCGCATCATCAATGAGCCTACCGCCGCCGCCGTGGCCTACGGCCTTGACAACGAAGCGCCCCAGAAGATCCTGGTCTACGATCTCGGCGGCGGCACCTTCGACGTCTCCATCATCGAGATCGAAGACGGCACCTTTACGGTGCTGGCCACCGGCGGCGATACCCGCCTCGGCGGCGACGACTTCGACCAGCGCATCGTGGAATACGCCGTGGCAGAGTTCAAGAAATCGGACCGCATCGACCTCTCCCGCGACCCCGCCGCCATGGGACGCCTGAAAGAAGAGGCCGAAAAGGCCAAGAAAGAGCTGTCCAGCGCCCTCTCGGCCCAGCTCAATCTGCCCTTCATCGCTGTGGGCAAGGACGGCCCCCACCACCTGGATCTGACCATCTCCCGCCCCCAGTTCGAGATGATGACCGGCGATCTGCTGGCACGGACGGTGGCCCCGGTGCAGAACGCACTGCGGGATGCCGGCATCTCGGCTTCGCAGCTGGGCAAAGTCCTTCTCGTGGGCGGCAGCACCCGGATGCCTGCCGTTGAGCGTCAGGTGAAGGAGCTGCTGGGCTGTGAACCGAGCCACAGCCTCAACCCCGACGAATGCGTGGCGATGGGTGCCGCTGTGCAGGGCGGTCTGTTACAGGGCGGCGGCAAGCTGGCTGGCGCTTCTGGTGCAGCGGCGCAGGGCCTTGTGCTGATGGACGTCACCCCGCTGACCCTCTCGATCGAGACACTGGGCGGCGTGGCGACCCCCCTCATCACCCGCAACAGCATGATCCCCACCCGCAAGAGCCAGATATTCACCACGGCCCGCCCCATGCAGACCAGCGTGGAGATCAACGTCCTGCAGGGTGAGCGACATTTCGCCCGCGACAATAAGAGCCTCGGCAAGTTCAAGCTGAACGGCATCCGGGCCAGCTTCTCGTCCAAGCCCCAGATCGAAGTCACCTTTGACATCGACGTCAACGGCGTCGTGAAAGTCTCGGCCAAAGACCTCGGCACCGGCCGGGAGCAGAACATCACCATCACCGGCAGCACGAACCTCTCGGAGAATGAGATCCAGCGCGCCATGGCCGACGCGGCCGCCTACGAGGCCGAGGACAGCCGCCGCAAAGAGCGGCTTGATCTCCACAATCAGGCCGAGGTGCTGGCCTACAAGGTGGACGAGGCCCTCTCCAAGTGCAAGAAGGAGCTGGATAAAGAGGAGAAGAGCCGCATCAAGGCCGATGTGGCCAACCTCCGCCGCTGCCTGCGGAAGGATAAACCCGAAAAGATGAACGAGACGGAGGAAGCAGACCTCCGTCAGGCCAAGAGCCAGCTCGAAGCATCTGCAAACCACCTGATGGTGCTCTATGCATCGGAGCAGAGCGAGAATGGCTCGGACGGAACCATTTGATAAACAGGAAGACCCCCGCTGCGTTTGCAGCGGGGGTCTTTTGCGTCTGAGGGAAAAGTATCTATGGAAAACAAAGAGGAGAGGGGAAAAAGCTTATCGGCCAACGATGAGGTCGCGGCGGCCGCGGAAGCCCACGGTGAGGTGAGCGCTGCTGCCGAGGTGGCGCAGAGTGACCCGGGTGCCGGGCTTCTGGCCCTGGCACAGCAGAGTCAGGTTCAGGGTGGTGGAAGTCTTGTCGGTCTTGAGCACCAGCGTGCTTACGCCCTGATTCATCAGGGTCTGCATGTCGAGGATGGTGGTGCGGAAGGTGGCGTTGTCATCGGGGACGTCCAGCGTCAGCACGCGGCCTTCCTGACGGGCGGTGTAGAGCACCTGCTTGCCCAGCAGGCCCTTGACGGTGTAGCGGGCTTCACTCTTCTCCACCGGCGTGTCAGAGGGCAGGGGGGTCTCGTCGGAGATCATCATCACGTTGCCCTGAATGGGGTTCTCCACCGGGGAAGCGTAGCCGCCGTAGTTGGGGTCTACCTCCCCCACCGGAACGTCAGAGTGGAGGGCGATGTCGCCCTGAACCATGACCTCGGACGACTGAGGGGGCAGATAACCGGCAACGGTCGTGTCCTCGGCGTCGGCGGCAAAGGCACCCACGCTCATGGCGGCGGTCATGGTCAGCAGAGCGGCAGCAGCGGCAGCGCGGCGGGCAGTGTTCTTGTTCAGCAGTCTCATAGTAGTATCCTCCTGTAGTTGTAGGGAGTCAACCTCTCCGTCAGCGCTGATGCGCTGCCACCTCCCCTCGATAGGGGAGGCTTTGGCATATCGTAAAGCCTTGCCTCTTCGCCAGAGGCTCCCCTACTAGGGGGGCTGTCTGCGAAGCAGACTGAGAGGTTGTACGAAGACGGGGCGGCCCGTGAGCCGCTAGGTGTGATACCCAATTTTACTTATTTTATCAGCGGTACGGCGTATCAGAAAACCGCCGTATCTGTAATGAATACGGATACGGCGGCTGGATTATTGCAGAGATCCTATTTTAATTTTCGCTGGAATCTTTTTCCTCAAGGATAGCCATGAACTCGTCGCCGGTGATGGTCTCCTTTTCATAAAGGTACTTCGCCAGCTCGTCGAGCTTTGCACGGTTGTCGGTGAGGATCTTGACGGCCTTTTCGTGCTGGGTCTTTACCAAGTCCACGACCCGCTGGTCGATCTCGCGCTGGGTCTGGGCAGAGCAGGCCAGCGAGGTGTCGCCGCCCAGATACTGGTTGTTCACCGTCTCCAGAGCCACCATGTCGAACTCTTTGCTCATGCCGTAACGGGTGAGCATGGCGCGGGCAAGCTTGGTGGCCTGCTCGATGTCGTTGGACGCGCCGGTGGTGATGGAGCCGAACACCACTTCCTCGGCAGCACGTCCGCCGGTGAGGGTGGCGATCTTATTTTCCAGCTCTTCCTTGCTCATCAGGTAGTGGTTGCCTTCTTCGACCTGCATGGTGTAGCCCAGTGCGCCCGAGGTGCGGGGGATGATGGTGATCTTCTGCACGGGTGCGGAGTGATTCTGAAGCGCCGCCACCAGTGCGTGGCCGATCTCATGGTAGGCTACGATGCACTTTTCCTTGTCGGTGAGGATGGAGTTCTTCTTCTGGTAGCCGGCAATGACCACCTCGATGCTCTCCTCGAGGTCGGCCTCGGTCACGCTCTTGCGGCCGGCGCGCACGGCCCGCAGGGCGGCTTCGTTGACGATGTTGGCCAGCTCTGCGCCGGAGGCACCGGAGGCCATCCGGGCCACGGTGTTGAAGTCGATGCCGGGGGCAAGAGCGACTTTTCTGGCGTGGACCTTCAGGATCTCTTCGCGGCCCTTGAGGTCGGGCAGCTCCACAGGAACACGGCGGTCAAAGCGGCCGGGCCGGGTCAGGGCCGGGTCAAGGGAATCCGGACGGTTGGTGGCCGCGAGGATGATGACGCCGCTGTTGCCCTCGAAGCCGTCCATCTCGGTGAGCAGCTGGTTCAGGGTCTGCTCACGCTCGTCGTTGCCGCCCAGCTGGCCGCTGTTCCGCTTCTGGCCGATGGCGTCGATCTCGTCGATGAAGACGATGCAGGGGGCTTTTTCCTTGGCCTGCTTGAAGAGGTCACGGACTTTGGAGGCGCCCATGCCCACGAACATCTCCACGAACTCCGAGCCGGAGATGGAGAAGAACGGCACGTTGGATTCGCCCGCCACGGCCTTTGCCAGCATGGTCTTGCCGGTACCCGGAGGGCCGACGAGCAGGATGCCCTTGGGCATCGAGGCACCGATCTCTTCGTATTTCTTGGGGTCGTGCAGATAATCGACGATCTCCTGTAAGTTCTCTTTGGCCTCATCCTCGCCGGCCACGTCCGCAAAGCGGATGCCGTGGGTGGACTGGACGTAGACCTTGGCGTTGGACTTGCCCACGCCGCCGAACATCATCGAGTTCGCGCCGCCGGCCTTTTCTATGAGCTTTTTGTTCATGAAATTGCCCAGCCAGACGAAGAGGACGATGGGCAGCACAAAGCTCAGCAGAAAGCTCATCAGCGGCGAAGCCTGCTCGACGATCTCGCTGGAAAACTCGGCCCCCGCGTCGTAGAGGCGCTGGGTCAGGTCGGGGTCGTTCATCAGGCCGGTCTTGTAAATTTGCTTTTCGTCTTTATCGGTAAAGATGATCTGGTTCGATTCCACATCCACCCGGCCGATGTCTTTGTCCTCGGTCATAGACATGAAGGTGCCGTAGTCCACTTCTTTTACCTGCCGTTCGCTCATCCACGGCACGAGCACGAAGTTGAGCAGCATCAGCACCAGTAATACAATGGCGTAGTAAATAGCCAATGGCTTTTTGGGGGTCTTGACTTCTTTCATGGGGGTCCCTCCTTACGTTGCAAACAGCATACCACGACGCTATTTCAGAAACCAGCGTTTCGAGGCGAACTTTGCAAAAACTTCGCAGATTCTTAACAAAACCGAGGAACAAGGAGGCTGTCCGCTTGACAAATCGAATCACTTTGACTATACTGAACATACAAGAAGGTGCTGTCCGCAATGGTCAGCTTCCCTCGGCTAAGTCAAACAATAAGAATGACCGCTTTGCTTGGTAGGCTGGGGCGGTCATTTCTTATTGTTATGTATCTCTTTGAAGATAGCCCATGAGATCTGAAAGGTAACAAAGACTGCTCCGCCCAGCAGGCCGAGCAATGCGATCGTTTCCGTCAGGGTCATAAGGCATCCCCCCTTTCGCGTTTGCGTCCGGGGGAAGCAACAATAAGGTTTCACACCCCCGGAAGCTTGCCGGGGAAGCTAGACCACCTTTTTATGCAGACAGCACCTGGATACCGCCGCTTCGGGCGGTATTTTTATTTTACCATAGTTGGTGATATAATACAACAAAAATAGGATCCACCCGCAAATTTTGAAAATTTATGCTGCCATTTATATGAAATCGTTTCATTTTCATTGTGAGCAAAACTGCTTGACAGGGGCGGCGGGTTTTGCTAAAATGAGACCACTTTGAACAAAGCGCAAATGCGTTGACGGGGAAAAAACGATTTTCTTCTGCGTACAGAGAGCCGCCGGATGGTGCAAGGCGGTGCAGAGGGTCTCGGTTACTGGCCCCTGAGCGGCAGGACTGAAGCAGACAGTAGGTCCTGACGGAAGCCCACCGTTATAAGGGCAGCGATTCGCCTCAAAAAGCCGATCGTGCAGAGCGGCTGTGCTTATGGCACAGCAAAGAGAGTGGTACCACGGGTGCCCTGTAACAGAAATTACAGGCTCTCGTCTCTCAGGGGATTTCGTCCCTTGAGAGACGGGAGCCTTTTCGTTTGTTAAATTGCTAAAAGGAGTCAACCTCTCCGTCACGCCTACGGCGTGCCACTGCCCGGGTTGCGGCACCCAGCATCCGCAGCGCTTTGCTTGCGTCTTGCTGGCCGCGGCCCCAACAGCGACTCCCTGTTTCCGCCACTGGCGGCAGTCGTCGTTGTTGCTCCTAACGAGGAGAGGCCTTGGCATTCCGTAAAGCTTTCCCTCTTCGCCAGAGGCTCCCCTCGGTAGGGGAGCTGTCGAGCGATAGCGAGACTGAGAGGTTGATACAGAAAAACGGAGGAAAACAAAATGATGGACGCCACCAAGTACGCACCGGGATATTACCCGGTCCCCGCCGGTTATGACAGCTGGGTCAAGAAAGACCACATCGAGAAAGCTCCCACCTGGTGCAGCGTGGACCTGCGCGACGGCAATCAGGCCCTTATCGTCCCCATGAGCCTCGAGGAAAAGCTGGAATTCTTCCAGATGCTGGTCAAAATTGGTTTCAAGGAGATCGAAGTCGGCTTCCCGGCCGCCAGCGAGACGGAGTATGAGTTTCTCCGCACCCTCATCGAGAAGAACATGATCCCCGACGATGTCACCGTGCAGGTGCTGACCCAGTGCCGCGACCACATCATCCGCCGCACCTTCGAGGCTGTCAAGGGCGCACCCCGTGCGGTCGTCCACTTCTATAATTCCACCTCCGTCGCCCAGCGCGAGCAGGTGTTCCACAAGTCCAAGGAGGAGATCAAGCAGATCGCCGTGGACGGCGCAAAGCTGGTCAAGCAGCTGAGCGAGGAGTATGAGGGCAACTTCCTCTTCGAGTACAGCCCCGAGAGCTTCACCGGCACCGAGGTGGACTACGCCGTTGAGGTCTGCAACGCGGTCCTGGACATCATGCGGCCCACCCCCGCCCGCCCCATGATCATCAACCTGCCGGTCACGGTCGAGATGAGCATGCCCCACGTTTACGCAAACCAGATCGAGTATTGCGACAAGCACCTCAAGTACCGCGACAGCGTCATCATCTCCACCCACCCGCATAATGACCGCGGCACCGGCGTCGCCTGTGCCGAGCTGGCCATTCTGGCAGGCGCTCAGCGGGTGGAGTGCTGCCTCTTCGGCAACGGCGAGCGCACCGGCAACGTGGACGCTGTGACCCTCGCCATGAATATGTACAGCCACGGCGTAGACCCGAAGCTGGACTTCTCCGATATGCCTGCCATCTGCGCCACCTATGAGCGGGTCACCCGGATGCACATCTACGAGCGCACTCCCTACGCCGGCCAGCTGGTGTTCGCCGCCTTCTCGGGCAGTCATCAGGACGCCATTGCAAAGGGCATGGCCTACCGCAAGGAGAAGGGCGACCACCGCTGGACCTGCCCCTATATTCCGGTAGACCCCCACGACATCGGCCGCACCTACGACGCCGACGTCATCCGCATCAACAGCCAGAGCGGCAAGGGCGGCATCGGCTTCGTGCTGGAGCAGAACTACGGCTACAACCTGCCCGCCAAGATGCGTGAGGCGCTGGGCTACAAGGTCAAGAGCGTGTCCGACCACAGCCACAAGGAGCTGAGCGCAGGCGAAGTGCTCCACATCTTCGAGGATACCTTCCTCAACAAGTTCAAGCCCCTGTCTGTCGTCGAGGCCCATTTTGCACAGGTCAACGGCATCACCGCCACCGTCACGCTGGATCTGAACGGCCGGCGCAAGGTGGTCACCTCGGTGGGCAATGGCCGTCTGGATGCTGTGGCAAACGCTATCCAGAGCGCCACCGGCATGGACTTCCACCTGGAAACTTACTCCGAGCACAGCCTGGACGAAGGCTCCACCTCCCGCGCCGCTTCCTACGTCGGCCTCGCGTGGGGCGACGGCATCGTCACCTGGGGTGCAGGCACCGATACCGATATTATCGTGGCCGGTATCCATGCACTGGTCAGCGCGATCAACAATAAATAAGAGAGTAAATAAGGGACAGCTCTGCACAACCTCTCCGTCATTGCTTCGCAATGCCACCTCCCCTATCGAGGGGAGACCTTGGCATTCCCCGCAAAGTAAACGGTTTCGCCAGAGGCTCCCCTACTAGGGGAGCTGACGCCGCAGGCGGCTGAGAGGTTGGACAGAGGAGAGACTGACCATAGAGAACAAGCTACGATAAAAAGGAGAGTACCATCATGGGAATGACCCAGACGCAGAAAATTCTGGCCGCACACGCAGGCCTCGCCGAGGTCAAGGCAGGCCAGCTCATCAATGCCAAGCTCGACATCGTGCTGGGCAATGACATCACTACCCCCGTCGCCATCAACGAGTTCGAAAAGGCGGGCTTCAACGGCGTGTTCGACAAGGAGCACATTGCCATCGTCCTCGACCACTTCGTTCCCAACAAGGACATCAAGAGCGCGACCCAGTCCAAGCAGTGCCGCGAGTTCGCCAACAAGTACGACATCCTCAACTTCTACGATGTGGGCCAGATGGGCATCGAGCACGCTCTGCTGCCCGAAAAAGGCATCGTGACCGCCGGTGACTGCGTCATCGGCGCCGACAGCCACACCTGTACCTACGGCGCACTGGGCGCATTCTCCACCGGCGTCGGCTCCACCGATATGGCCGCCGGCATGGCTACCGGCATGGCATGGTTCAAGGTGCCTGCCGCCATCAAGTTCGTGCTGAACGGCAAGCTGCCGCCGAGAGTTTCCGGCAAAGACCTCATCCTCCACATCATCGGCATGATCGGCGTGGATGGTGCGCTGTATAAGTCGATGGAGTTCACCGGCCCGGGCGTCGCTTCCCTCTCCATGGACGACCGCCTGAGCATCTGCAACATGGCCATCGAGGCCGGTGCCAAGAATGGCATCTTCCCCGTGGACGACGTGACCAAGGCTTATCTCAAGGGCCGCAGCCAGCGCGAGCCGGTGTTCTATGAGGCCGACCCGGACGCCGAGTACGAGAAGACCATTGAGATCGACCTCTCTGCCCTCGAGCCCACTGTCAGCTACCCCCACCTGCCCGAGAACACCCACCCCGCCAGCGAGGGCAAGGACATCAAGATCGACCAGGTGGTCATCGGCAGCTGCACCAATGGCCGCCTCGAGGATATGGAAGCCGCTTACAACATCCTGAAGGGAAAGCACATCGCAAAGGGCGTGCGCGGCATCATCATCCCCGCCACCATGGCCGTGTACAAGGAGTGCATCCTCCGCGGCTGGACGACGGCCTTCATCGACGCGGGCTGCATCGTCTCCACCCCCACCTGCGGCCCCTGCCTCGGCGGCTACATGGGCATCCTCGCCGAGGGTGAGCGCTGCGTCTCCACCACCAACCGCAACTTCGTGGGCCGCATGGGCCACGTCAAGAGCGAGGTGTATCTGGCTTCGCCCGCTACCGCTGCCGCCAGCGCACTGACCGGCTACATCACCGACCCCCGCACGGTCTGAGAAAAGGAGAGTCACCCATGAACAACGCAAACGGTTCTGTTTTCAAATACCCGGATAACGTGGATACCGACGTCATCATCCCGGCCCGCCACCTGAACACGCAGGATGCCAGAGAGCTGGCCAGCCACTGCATGGAGGACATTGACAAGGACTTCATCCACAACGTCAAGGACGGCGACATCATGGTGGGCGGCTGGAACTTCGGCTGCGGCTCCTCCCGTGAGCACGCTCCCCTGTGCATCAAGACCGCCGGTATCTCGGTGGTCATTGCCAAGAGCTTTGCCCGCATCTTCTACCGCAACAGCATCAACATCGGCCTGCCCATCATGGAGTGCCCGGAGGCTGTGGATGCCATCAGCGCAGGCGACACCGTGAGCGTGGACTTTGACACCGGCGTCATCACCGACGAGACCAACGGCAAGGTGTTCCACGCCGAGCCGTTCCCGCCGTTCATCCAGGAGATCATCTCTGCCGGCGGCCTGATGAAGTCGATCAAGGCAAAGAAGTAAACGCATCCTCGCCCTCTCAGTCAATGCCTGTCGGCATTGCCAGCTCTCCCAAAGGGAGAGCCTCTGGCGAGGAGATAAAGTTTGTGGTTTTGCCAAGGCCTCGCCCTTTGGGAGAGGTGGCACAGCGCAAGCTGTGACGGAGAGGGCGAGCCAGCTGACAACAAGGAGAACAGACCCATGGAAAAAAACATTGCCGTCATCTGGGGCGACTGCTCCAGCCCGGAGATCGTCAAGCAGACCATCCGCGTGCTTGACAAGGTGGCCGAAAAATACGGCCACACCTTCCACTACACCGACGCCGCCATGGGCGGTGAAGCCATCGACAAATACGGCGACCCCCTGCCCCAGCACGAGCTGGACAAGTGCCTGGCTGCCGACAGCGTACTGCTGGGTGCCGTGGGCGGCCCCAAATGGGAGGGCCTGCCCGGGGAACAGCGCCCGGAAAAGGGCCTGCTGCGTCTGCGCGCCGGCATGGGCCTGTACTCCAACAACCGCCCGGCCAAGATCTGGCCCCAGCTGGCCCCGGCCAGCCCCCTGAAGCCGGAGATCGTGGCGCAGGGCATCGACTTCATCATCGTGCGTGAGCTCATCGGCGGCGTGTACTTCGGCAATCACGAGACCCACACGCTGGAAAGCGGTGAGAAGCAGGCCATCGACTCCATGCCCTACTCTGAGCACGAGATCGAGCGCATCGGCCGCATCGGCTTCGAGACTGCCCAGAAACGCCGCAAGAAGCTCTGCTGTGTGGACAAGGCCAACGTGCTGGACACCAGCCGCCTGTGGCGCAGTGTGATGCACCGCCTGCAGGCCGAGTACCC
>OOBO01002074.1_pt1 | contig 11854 bp, 9 predicted proteins | sample 1671031 | NCBI WGS metagenome assembly OOBO01 (sample SAMN06348115, study PRJEB24527) | human gut metagenome | biome: human gut; feature: ankylosing spondylitis patient; material: feces | host: Homo sapiens | place: China | collected 2015-10 | reverse complement strand
AAACCGTGCAAAAACAGTGCAGAAACCGTGCACTTACTCTGGGACAAATAAAAAAATGATGATTTTTGATCCATGACTTGGTGGCGATTTGAGTGACCACAAAGGTAAATTTGATATACGGAAAGAAGAATGCCCACTCGTCTGAGGAGTTCTCAGGGGAGTGGGCATTTTGTGTAATAGCTTGTATAGGCAAAAAGAAAACAGCCCCATCATGTAATAGAACTGTTTCCTCAAGCCTAGGTTAATCAGATTCTTTTACAGCCTTCGTAAAATCGATAAAAGGAATGTTATAACTTCCATATCGAGACCAATTTGTTGAACTTGCAACGATAGGTCTTAAATAACTCAACAACAGTGAAGGGGCATTTCTACTCAGAAGACTTTCAAGCACTTCATCACTGAATTGACTTCCGGACCAATCAAACGTTGCTTGTTCCGATGCTTCGAGATAAAATGGATCTTTTTCTGTCTTTCCACCTAAAGTTATAGTTAAGATCACTTCAGCCTTTGATTTTCCTTCATGAGGCTTTACGTCCGTGCTCAGATTTATATGCAATTGAATTTCAGATTCTTCACAAAAAGACTGATTCGTTTCATATTCTAAGTGCACCAACTCTGGATTATAAAATCTGAAACCACTTTTCTTACTGTTCAAATCCATCTTTGCACCACTTTCTTTAACCAGCCAGCAGCATTTCGTCATCTCGGCTGACAGCAGATTCTACAGATGAAACTGTCGCCGAGAAAGAATCTACTGCAGTTAAACTTTGCTGCTCAAACGAATCACTCATGTCCAAACAAATAAAGTTCATTTGAGATCGAAAAGAATGCAGATTGCAGACCTCGATTTTGCTTATAAACTTCTGGATGGTTTCTATACTATTGGCCCAATCCAAAGGTTCCAGTTCAAACGTAAAACCATCATCTGTTTCCTGATAGTTCACTTCATCAAGTGCCTTATCCCGTCGTCTATTCTCTTCCACTATTTTAGCAATATTGGGATGATGCAGATTATACACAAACTGCTTTGCTTCATCGCCTCGCAAAACGATATCTTCATTCACATAACGCATAAACTGCCCTCCTTCGTTTCATTTTTATATAAGATCATTGATACAGGCCTCTTCATACCGTTCCAATTCGGCCCGATCATGGTGATAACAGTCATAATACATTCGCGTTGTAAAACCAGCATTTTCAACTGCCATTTGGCGAATCGGTTCAAAGCCAAAACTTTTGTACCACGATACTAAATCATTTACCGCATCAATAATTATAAAACGAACAGGCCACTTTCGTCCAAGCTGAGAAATCTCTTTTAGTATACCATTCAGTATCGTACTTCCGATTTTTCTGTGTTGACACGTTTTTTCTACAGCAAGATAATGAATTAAGAGACATCCATACCTTAACTCGGAATTTCCAGACCAGTTGTGGTCATTCGTGTCTTCACTGATTTCTTCTGCTGATAGTGTAATAAATGCGATTTGGTATACCGCAATCACGCGATCATTCAAAATAGCAACATACGTATATCCTTTTTCAAGAAGTGTTTCGTAGTATGCTTTCTTGATCAACTCATCAATTGACGGCTCTCCACATGAAAATCCCATCAAGCACTCGGGATCTTTCAATAATTCAACTTTAACCGTTTCTTTCATATGTCAAAACAGTCCTTTGTATGCGTTGCCAATCTGGGTATACCTATCTTTATTATATCGGAATTGTTTGCTATTTTCAAGTGAATTATTCAGATTTGTTCACTATGTTATTGTAAATTCGTTAATGGCATGCTCCACAGTATGACCCCAAGAAAACATTCTGACCTAGAACTTGAGGGTATCTTAAGTAACCAATCAGAGGTTCAAAAGCGAAACAACCCACCCGTCTAAGGAGAACTCGGATTAGTGGGCGGTTCTATACAATGGTGGTTCTTATATGCCTCTTGCTGCATTTTATTTTAATGTTGCCACTTTTTCAGGGAACTTGCCACTTTTAGCATAGAGGTTGCCATTTTTTGAGATGAAGTTGCCACTTTTCTATGGCAGGTTTCCGCACTTTCCGCATTACTTTCCACACTTTCCATATATCATTGGATATGCCCGCCTTGCTAAACTTCTATATGAAACATTGCTATTTGGATGTAAATTGAATATAATCTTAAATGGAAAGTGAACGTCATTCCGCTGGTGTGGCTGACACCTAAAATCCGATCTGATACAAGACGTAAGGGCTTGAGGCTGGCGGGCAGCGATAAAATTCGAAAGCGATGCAGGACATAGGAGTCTGCGGTTGGCGGACAACGATAAAATCAGTCACAAGGGGCATCGGACAGCACTGCGGTGTTGTAGATGTCCTTTTTATACTGTTGGCATTCAGTTCACCACCAAGTAACAAAAGAATGCCCGTCCACCGATGGAGTTGAATCTCCACAGTGAGCGGGCATTTTGCGTTTTGTTCGATTCGAGTGAATCTATTCGGCTTGTGGTTTTCGCTAAACCCACGGTTTGGCTCTACAACAGGCTGATGCCGAACCAGTCTATTGCTTCAATGTCACCCGATAGTTGGTCAATGCCGCTATCCTCTAAAAGTACACCGTTGAAGTAGATTTGCAAGGTAAAAAAGCGATATACGATAAGGGAATTATATTAAGGTTTCGGGTAGTAGACATTTTTGGATATGAAGATAGCTTTAATCGAATGTATAACGATTTCGCGCATAATCTCAATCGAAGGTCGATACTTTCTTGAAGCGTAATATATCGAATTCGATACTTTCTTCGTCAAAGTCGATACTTTTTACAAGAGTATCGCAAGTTTCCGCCCTCCACGGGATATGCCTCCTCGCCAAACTTTTTCAGAGGTTGCTACTTTTTTGAAGTATGGTTGCTAAACCTTGCCCAAAGGATGCTACATTTTGGCTCAAGGTCGCTAAACATAGCGCACAGAAAATCCCGCAATAATATAATTAAACTTATGATAATTCGGATTATATTATTTCTTGTAAACTGCATCTTCCTGAATCAGAATAAGGTTGGAGTTCTCCGCTGTCATTTCCACCAGTCGATCTGTAAAGCCGCTCTTGGAGAACAGCCCGTACACAATTTCGTAGCCCTTAAACGCCGCTGTAAGTTCTTTGGACTGCCCCTTTTCCTGCAAAGCAGAGTAGACCGCCACATCCACAGGTTTCGCATGGTACTTGCACTCACCGAGGAACAGCCGTTTGTGCTGGTTGTCCACAGCCGCAACATCAATTTCCGTATCGCCCTCATTATCATTGCGCCAGTAAGAGCCAATGCGCGAGGGCGCAAATTCGATCTGCCTCTTTCGGCACAGTTCCGCAAAGATATTCCGGCAGATGCTCTCATAAGCGAAAGCCACAAATTTTTGCTTAAAGTCTTTGCCCATCTCGTCCAGCACGATCTGTTGGTTGTCCAGTTCCAACTCCCCCTTGAACGGGTACACATAGCGGAACCAGAAGCGTATGAAGTTGTCCGAAACATAGTACAGACTCTTCCGGGAACGCTCTGGATTCTTTTCGGTGATGGGAACATTCTTGATAACAAAACCAAGGTCGATCAGTGTTTTAAGGTACGGCGTAATAGCCGAAGTGTCCTGTTCCATCGTCATGCCGATCTTGCTCAGCTTGTGGTTGCCGTCCGAAATCGCTTTCAGCACAGAAAAATAGTTGATAGGCGTCTGTACTTCCTCGTTGAGCAGGAAATCGGGTTCTTCGTACAAAAAGCCATTTTTCGACAGCACTACACGCCGAATCTGCTCCACCAGCGGTTCGTCCGACTGGAAAAACTCCATATATTTCGGTACTCCGCCCGTGATGGCATACTGCTCCACAGCCTGCTCAAACGACAGATTCTGCGCTTCATATACATCCGTGAATTGCAGCGGCATCAGCCGGATCTGCGCCGTTCTGCGGCCATAGAGAGGGCTGTCGTATGCCAGAGCGTGCTTTTTCATCATGCTGATGAGGGAACCGCAGAGAATCAGCATCACGTTATGGTCTTTCAGCACTTCATCCCATGCGTTTTGCAAGATGGACGGAAAATCCGGGTTTGTCTTGACCAGATACGGAAACTCGTCAATGACAAGCACCTTTTTTTCATCCGGGTGGTCGTCTGCTACCACCTGAAATAAATCAAGCCAGTCAGTAAATGTGACCTTGCTGAGCATGGGTTTCTTTGTGGTACGGGAAAGCACCCCGGCAAACCGCTTCATGCTCTGGGCTTCACTTTCTGTGGTTGCCAGAAAGTAAAACGCACGTTTATCCTTGATAAACTCTTTGATTAGCGTCGTTTTTCCAACACGCCGCCTGCCGTAAATCACCACAAAGCCGCTGCCGCGCTCTAATTCTGCATTCAGCGTTGCCAGTTCGGATGTTCTGCCGATGAAGTCCATACCGTTCACCTCTTGCTCAATATAATTTGAATTATGATAATATCGATTATATTATAGCTGTTCTGCACAAAACCGTCAATAGGACGAAACATCGAATTTTCAACATCAAATTCATACAATGTAGAAAACTCCGTGCTTCCCCCTTTTGCAGATTGAACCGATCCCGAAGAAACGGTATAATAACAGTATAACAAATTCTAATTTGTGGGAGAGAGCAATGAAGAAAAGGCTTGGAGATTATATTCAGGAATACTCTGTAAGAAACAAATCAGGCGAGGATATTCCTGTTTATAGTATAACGAACTCGCAGGGATTTTGCAGAGACTATTTTAGTAAAGAAGTTGCAAGTAAGGATAAAACCACTTATAAAATCGTGCCGAGAGGGTGTTTTGCATATAATCCGTCGAGAATCAATGTCGGATCAGTTGATTGGCAACGAGATGAGGAACGTGTCATTGTAAGCCCACTTTATAATGTCTTTTCGGTCTCTCCTGAAATCGACCAGCAATATTTATATTACTATCTTAAAAGCAGCGCAACATTGTACAGAATAAAAGAGGTTGCTACTGGCAGCGTCAGAGACAACCTCAGACTCTCGATGCTTTATGATTTCATGATTGAACTGCCAAGTTTAGATGTCCAACGCCAAATAGTGTCAAATTTAGACTTATTGGCGTCTATAATTCGGCAGCGCAATCAGCAGCTCACCAAGCTGGATGAACTTGTCAAAGCTCGATTTGTCGAGATGTTTGGTGACCCCGTAACCAATCCTTTTAATTGGCCAACTGTTGAACTTGGGCAACGGTGTGAAATAATAACTGGAAATACGCCATCTCGCGCAGAGCCAGAAAATTACGGGACATTTATTGAATGGATAAAGTCAGATAATATTAACACTCCATCAACATTCCTCACTCCGGCTCAGGAGTACTTATCAGAAGTTGGTTTCCAGAAATGTCGTTTTGTCGAATCAGGCAGCCTACTTATGACGTGCATTGCAGGAAGTCTTAACTGCATTGGAAATGTTGCGGTAACTAATCGAAGAGTTGCATTCAATCAGCAAATCAATGCGATTACCCCAACTTGCGATAATGTTTTATATCTTTATTGGCTAATGATTCTATCAAAACCTGCCATTCATAAAACCATCAACATGGCACTTAAAGGTATCTTGAGTAAAAGTCAACTTTCTTCAATTAAATTTCCATTTCCGTCAATCGAATGCCAAAACCAGTTTGCCGCCTTTGTAGCCGAGGTAGACAAATCAAAATTGTTCGCAGGGAGTGCCGTAGCCCATAAGCCTTTTGATATAGAATTCTTTTCCAAAAGCACTGTGCAACGTCCTATAAAAGAGGTATAATAAGTTCAAACCACATGATTTTTCACTGAAAGGAGCAGCCAGTATGACCCACAAAGAGCAAAAAGACTACGCAAATGCGAAGTATGATGTTATAAAAGCACTGGATTCCATCAGAAAGTTGAAACCCGAATACCAGAAGCAATTGGCAGAAGAACTTTTCGGTGCAGAACTGTGCGCTTCTGCATGGAAGATTTTCAAAGATGCTACTCCATTACAAAGACAGTGAGGTAAGGATATGGAACACTTTATCACAGAAGTCCGCATCAATGAGGTTCGCCACCTGAAAAACATTACAATCAAGTTGAATCCTGAAAAGCGTCAACACCTTATCTTAACTGGTAAAAACGGTTCTGGCAAGACTTCTGTACTACAGGCAATGAGGAGTTATTTGCATGTTATCAATAATGGCGAATTAACTGACTTAAAAGCTAATTACTACAATTGGCTCTCAAGAGATAAAAAAGAATATGAAACAGCAAAAACAGATGACGAACGACTAATCATTCAAAAGCGGATGAAAAGTGACCGTGCTCGAATTGAGCAGTATGATCGCGGAGTTACGCTAGACTTTAAAAATGAATTGTATATTGACACCCTATATGCTAACGGAGATTTTATCACCGCATTTTTTTCTGCAGAGCGTGATTCTCAAGTTGAGCGTGTAAATGGTGCAAGAAATGTTATTCTTGCACAACACTACGGAATTAATGAAACTCCTTCTAAAATCTTGCTCAAATATATGGTTCACTTAAAGACACAACAAGCTTATGCTAAAAATGAGGGAGATTTAAATGTTGAAAAAAAGATAAAAGTATGGTTTGAACGCTTTGAGAATGCACTGAAAGTGCTTTTGGACGATGCTTCCATCAAACTGATTTATGATTATAAAAATTATAACTTTCTCATTGAACAAAATGGACGTAACCCTTACAGCCTAGATGAACTTTCCGATGGCTATTCTGCCATTATTGGGATTGTTGCTGACCTTATCCTCCGTATGGATCGCAACTGGTTATTGAAAGGTGAGTTGAGCCAGTACGATGTAGAGGGTGTTGTGCTAATTGATGAGCTGGAAACTCACCTTCATGTGGAACTTCAACGTAAAATTTTTCCGTTCTTGACAGAATTTTTCCCGCGAATCCAGTTTGTTGTCACAACACATTCGGCATATATTCTTAATTCTATTAGCAATGCCTGCATCTATGATTTAGAAAAACAAGTGCAGTTCACAGACTTTTCCTCTTATTCTGTGGATGATATTGCAGAAGGATATTTGGACGCAGAAGCGTATTCGGACGAAACGCAGAAAAAAGCACAGCGTTATGAAGAACTTTATGGCCGAACCGATCTTTCTGATGAACAACGTGCGGAACGTGCAGCTCTTCGCATTGAGCTGAAAGACGCAAAAGAAGTTCTTGAAAAAATCGAGGGAAAGAAGGTTTCCTGATGGTTAAAATCGAACGAAAGGACACTCCAAAAGCACAAGCTGCCATTGCATCCTTAAAAAGCGAAAAAGTCAAGCCATCGGGAACTTACAATACTCCTGAAGTGAATGATGCTCTTCAAGAAATGTTTGCACATAAGTGCTATCTCTGTGAGCAAAAAGGATTGAAATCCATTCAAATCGAGCATCTGGTGCCGCATCATGATGACATAGATTTAAAATTTGACTGGAGCAATATTTTTCTGGCTTGCACACACTGCAACAATATCAAAAATGATCGATTTGTTCCCATTTTGGATTGTACCAAGGTGGCCATTGATGAAAAAATCGCATTTCGTCGATACGGCGGTGTGTATGAACCAAGTGAGTTGACATTTACTGCACTGAATGATGATACAAAAACGCAGCATACGGTTGCGCTTTTGAAAGAAATTTATTACGGCTCAACACCACAAAAAATTGCAGAGGCAAAAATGCTTCGTGGCGATGTAGCAGATGAGCTGGATAAATTTCAAAAAAGTCTCCGGGAATATCAAGAGGCAGACGGAGAAGATAAAATTGATGCCGAATGTTTAATCAGTATGAGTTTGAAATGGAATAAACCTTTTGCTGCGTTTAAACGTTGGGTCATTCGTGACCATTTCCCGGAATTGATAAAGTATTGTCAGTAATGTACATGGAAGGAGCCTCCACCATGACCAACTTTGACTTTCTGAAAGATGACCCGCAATTTTCCGGCTTTGCGGATGCCGCGATCGCTGCGGAGAGGATTCTGCCCATTGATGCGGCCACCGCTGTGCTGGACTGCCGCCGTGCCATGGAGTTTGCAGTCAAATGGATGTATTCGGTGGACAGCTCCCTCGTCAAGCCGTGGGATGATAAGCTCATCAGCCTGATGAGCACAGAAGAGTTTCACGACATTGTGGACGATGATTTGTGGCGGCGGATGGATTTTATCCGCAAGCGCGGCAATGATGCCGCCCACGGAAGCCGCAGCATCAGCCGGGAACAGGCGGAACTTTGCCTCGAAAACCTGTTTCTGTTCCTTGATTTCGTAGCGTACTGCTATAGAACAAGCTATCAGGAAAAGAAATTTGACGCTTCCCTGCTTACACAGCAGCCCGCTGCACCTGTTGCACAACCCGCCCTGCCGGATGTGGACTTGGATGCACTCATCAAGGAAAATGCCGAGCTCAAGGCGCAGCTGACCGCCCGCCGTGAAACACAGCAGCCCACCTATGTACCCAAGCCGCTGGAACTTTCGGAGTACAAAACCCGGAAACTGTATATTGACTCTATGCTCACTGATGCCGGGTGGGTCGAGGGCAAAAACTGGGTCAACGAGGTCCCTCTGCCCGGAATGCCCAACAAGAGCGGCATCGGCTATGCAGATTATGTCCTGTACGGCGATGATGGCCGTGCGCTGGCTGTGATCGAAGCAAAGCACACCTGTAAGGATGTTGCAGTAGGCCGTCAGCAGGCAAAGTTGTATGCAGATATTCTCGAAAAGCAGTTTGGTCGCCGCCCGGTGGTATTCCTGACCAACGGTTTCGACACCCGCATTGTGGACAATATCTATCCCGAGCGCAAGGTCGCTTCCATTTACTCCAAGCGCGACCTTGAAAAATGGTTCAATCTACAAGCCATGCGCACCAGCCTTGCCAATGTGGATGTAAACAAAAACATTGCCGGACGGTACTATCAGGAAGGTGCCATCAAGGCAGTTTGTGACAGCTTTGGCCACAAGAATCGACGGAAAGCCCTGCTTGTTATGGCAACAGGCTCCGGCAAGACTCGTACCGTCATTGCACTGGTAGATGTATTATTGCAGCATGGCTGGGTCAAAAACGCGCTGTTTCTGGCTGACCGCAACAGTCTTGTGACACAGGCAAAGCGCAGCTTTGTCAACCTCCTGCCGGAGCTTTCCGTGACGAATCTCTGCGAGGACAAAGACAACTTTACGGCACACTGCGTGTTCTCGACCTACCAGACCATGATGAACTGCATTGATTCCGTTCACGATGCAGAGGGCAAGCTGTTCACCTGTGGCCATTTTGATATGATCATCTGCGATGAAGCACACCGTTCCATCTACAATAAATACCGCGACATCTTCCACTATTTCGATGCACTGCTGGTTGGCCTGACTGCCACGCCCAAAGATGAGATCGACAAAAACACCTACGAGATCTTTGACCTCGAAAACGGCGTGCCCACCTATGGTTATGAGCTGGCGCAGGCCGTCAAGGATGGCTTTCTGGTTGATTTCCTCTCGGTGGAAAGCGAAGTCAAGTTCATGAAGAAAGGCATCACCTACGATGAACTTTCGGACGAAGAACGGGAAGCCTACGAAAACACTTTTGAGGATGAAAACGGCAACCTGCCGGCCAGCATTGATGCATCTGCTCTGAACAGCTGGCTGTTCAACAAGGACACCATTCGGCAGGTCTTGAATGTCGTTATGCAGAACGCCTTGAAAATCGACTACGGCAGCAAAATCGGAAAAACGATTATTTTTGCCAAGAGCCACGACCACGCAGAAGAAATCCTCAAAGTGTTCAATCAGGAATATCCTCACCTGAACGGCTATGCCATGGTGATCGACAATCGGCTTAGTTATGCGCAGAGTGCCATTGACGAATTCTCTGACCCGAAGAAGCTTCCGCAGATCGCCATTTCGGTGGATATGCTGGACACCGGCATTGACGTGCCGGAGGTACTGAATCTGGTCTTTTTCAAAAAGGTTCTGAGCAAGGCAAAGTTTTGGCAGATGATCGGACGCGGTACGCGCCTGTGTCCGGGGCTTCTGGATGGTGAGGACAAGAAGAAGTTTTACATTTTTGACTTCTGCGGGAATTTTGAATTTTTCCGCATGAACAAAGGAAATGCTACCCCGAATATGATTGCCGTTCAGGGTGCGATTTTCGGTTTGCAGTTCGAAATCGCGTATAAATTGCAGGATATGCAGTTCCAAACGGAAGAACTGAAAGCGTTCCGGACTTCACTGGTGGAGCACATGGTCAGTCAGGTGCAGAAGCTGAATCGTGACAATTTTGCGGTCAAGCAACATTTGAAATATGTCGAGTTGTATGCGGACAAGAACAGTTACAATGCGCTGACCTATGCAGATACCTTGATTGCCCGGGAAGAACTTGCCCCCTTGATCGAACCGGAGCCGGACGACCCGAAAGCACTGCGTTTTGATGCGCTGCTGTACGGCATCGAATTGGCATGCCTTGCCGGGAAGCCGTACACTCATGGCCGCAACGAGCTACTGAAAAAAGCGAAAGCGGTTGCGAGCGTGTCCAATATTCCAGAGATTGATCAAAAACGCGCGTTGCTCGAAAAACTCATCCAGACAGATTATATCAAAACTGCCGATGTGAACGAGTTTGAGCATATCCGAAAGGAACTGCGCAACCTCATCAAATACATTCCCATCGAGCATGTGCGGTATGATACGGATTTCTCCGATGAAATTCTTTCAACGGAATGGAAGGAAGCCGAGCTGGAAAACGATGATCTGAAAAATTATAAGGCAAAAGCCGAATATTATGTACGGCAGCATCAGGATAATGCAGCCATTGCCAAACTGAAAGGCAACATCCCGCTCACTGCCGAAGATGTCAAAGAACTCGAAAAAATTCTTTGGAGCGAGGTTGGCACGAAAGAGGACTATGAAGCCGAATATGGCACAAAACCTCTGGGCGAGTTCGTGCGGGAAATCGTTGGCCTTGATATGGCTGCGGCGAAAGCTGCATTTTCGCAATATCTGGATGGTGCTAACCTCGACAGCCGACAGATTTACTTTGTCAACCAGATTGTCGAGTACATCGTACATAATGGCACGATGAAGGACCTCTCTGTTTTGCAGGAACCACCTTTTACAGACCAGGGAAGCATCGTAGAGGTCTTTACAGATTTGAGCATCTGGCTTGGCATTCGCAAGACCATTGAACAGGTCAACGCCAATGCAATCGCAGCATAATAGAATACCCTCTAAAACGGTAAAGTGGATTTTATCTGCTTTGCCGTTTTTCTTTTTGCTCGAAATTGTAAAATTTTCAAAACCGTATTCCAAAACGGTCCTGCGGATTCCTATTAGTGTAGGGGCTTTCAAAATCTTTTGCAAAACTGCTTTCCTCTGGTTCTATAAGTGGAAATCGAACAAAATCTATATTCTAAAATTAGGCAGTTCAACAAAATTTGAAAATCTGGTTGCCAAACACCCATTTTAGATTGTTATAGGTAGAGGGGAACGTTGGAAAAATGAATTTTCTTTGAATTTTCAAAAGGCCCGGTTTAAAAACACTCCTTTAAGCTTGTATAGGGTGTAGGAACCACTTTCAAAAACAGTCTTGCTCGCATTTTTTGAAAGCCCTCAACTTCTTACAAGACAACATCGTACCTTGACAACAACATGATCGGCTGCAAGTTAATATGCTTTTTCGGAGAAGTGCCGCCACGACAAGAGCGCACCAAGAAGAAGCCATACGCCGGAGGAAATCGGGCAGGAACAGCTTGCGGGCAGACCGACACCGAAGAAGAACCGGGCAAGCTGGCAGAGAGGACTTCGCAAAGTTTTGTCTGTCAGGTTGTTCGGCGCAAGAGTGCAGAGAGCGCAGCTCTTTGCGCGGG
>OOBO01002069.1_pt1 | contig 11863 bp, 10 predicted proteins | sample 1671031 | NCBI WGS metagenome assembly OOBO01 (sample SAMN06348115, study PRJEB24527) | human gut metagenome | biome: human gut; feature: ankylosing spondylitis patient; material: feces | host: Homo sapiens | place: China | collected 2015-10 | reverse complement strand
AGGAGTCGACCTCATGATAAGAACCATCCCACAGGGTGACCTTGACATCAACGACAGGATAGCCTGCCAGAACACCGGACTTCATAGCACCCTGGATACCGTTGTCGATAGCCGGGATGTATTCCTTCGGGATAGCGCCGCCAACGATGGCGTTGACGAACTCATAGCCCTTGCCTGCCTCGTTGGGCTCAATCTTGATCTTGACGTGACCGTACTGGCCCTTACCACCAGACTGACGAGCGTACTTGGTCTCCTGGTTGGCCTCCTTGCGGATGGTCTCACGGTAAGCGACCTGAGGTGCGCCGACGTTCGCCTCGACCTTGAACTCACGGAGCAGACGGTCGACGATGATCTCCAGATGGAGCTCGCCCATGCCGGCGATGATGGTCTGACCAGTCTCTTCGTCGGTGTAGGTCTTGAAGGTAGGATCCTCTTCGGCCAGCTTTGCCAGCGCGATGCCCATCTTCTCGTTGCCGGCCTTGGTCTTAGGCTCGATGGCGACGCGGATAACGGGCTCGGGGAACTTCATGGACTCCAGAATGATGGGATGATTCTCATCACACAGAGTATCACCGGTGGTGGTGTTCTTCAGACCAACGACAGCAGCAATATCACCTGCGTAGCAGCAGTCGATATCCTTGCGGTGGTTGGAGTGCATCTGCAGGATGCGGCCCATACGCTCCTTGTTGTCCTTCACGGAGTTGTAGACAGTAGTACCTGCCTCGACCTTACCGGAGTAGACACGGAAGTATGCCAGCTTACCAACGAAGGGGTCGGTAGCGATCTTGAAGGCCAGAGCTGCGAAGGGAGCGTCGTCGGAAGACGGACGGGTCTCCTGCTCTTCGGTCTCAGGATTCACACCCTTGATGTCCTCGACATCGGTAGGTGCGGGCATATAGTCAACGATAGCGTCCAGCAGCTTCTGCACGCCGCGGTTCTTGTAGGAAGAACCACAGACAACGGGAACCAGAGTGTTCGCAATGGTCTCTTTGCGGATAGCAGCCTTCAGTTCCTCACGGGTGATCTCCTCACCCTCGAGGTACTTCTCCATCAGAGCCTCGTCGTTCTCAGCAACAGCCTCAACGAGGATGTTGCGATACTCCTCAGCCTGCTCGCGCATATCCTCGGGGATCTCCTCGGTGCGCATATCGTTGCCCATATCGTCGTAGTAGACCTCAGCGTTCATATCGACCAGATCGACGATACCGCGGAAGGTATCCTCCTGACCGATGGGCAGCTGGATGGCCACGCCGTTGGCGTGCAGACGATCGTGCAGCATCTTGATGCAGCGGAAGAAGTCAGCACCCATGGTGTCCATCTTGTTGACGTACACCATACGGGGGACTTTGTACTCATCAGCCTGACGCCAGACGGTCTCAGACTGAGGCTCGACACCGCCCTTAGCAGCCAGAACGGTCACAGAACCGTCCAGGACGCGCAGAGAACGCTGGACCTCAACAGTGAAGTCAACGTGGCCCGGGGTGTCGATGATGTTGATGCGGTGACGATTCTTCTTGAATGCAACAGGGTCCTTCTGAGTCTCAGAGTGGCTCCAGTAGCAAGTGGTAGCTGCGGAGGTGATGGTGATACCACGCTCCTGCTCCTGGACCATCCAGTCCATGGTAGCGCCGCCGTCGTGAACCTCGCCGATCTTGTGGTTGATGCCGGTGTAGTACAAAATACGCTCGGTAGTGGTGGTCTTACCAGCATCGATGTGGGCCATAATGCCGATATTTCTCGTCATCTGAAGAGAAACTTCTCTGGGAGTAGCCATGAAATTAACCTCCTACAGAACAGATCAATAACGGAAATGAGCGAAAGCCTTGTTGGCCTCGGCCATCTTGTGGGTATCCTCGCGCTTCTTCACGGCGTTGCCGGTGTTGTTGGCAGCATCCATGATCTCAGCAGCCAGGCGCTGGGCCATGGTCTTCTCACCACGGCTGCGGCTGTAAGCAGTCAGCCAGCGCAGGCCCAGAGTCTCGCGGCGAGCGGGGCTGACCTCCAGGGGGACCTGGTAGTTAGCGCCGCCAACACGGCGGGTCTTGCACTCGAGGCTGGGCATGATGTTCTCCATCGCCTTCTCGAAAGTCTCCAGAGGATCGTTGCCGGTCTTTTCCTGAATCATGGAGAAAGCCTCGTAAACGATCTTCTGAGCGACGCCCTTCTTGCCATCCAGCATCACGCTGTTGACCAGACGGGTGACCATCTTGGAATTGTAAATAGGATCAGCTAAGACATCGCGCTTAGCAATGTTACCTCTTCTAGGCATCTTTCTTCCCTCCTTCACAGAATGATATCATCGGTACTCGAAAGTAATAAAACTCCCGTTGTGTCACAAAGAGCTGACCTTACATAAACTGTTGCCCTCCGCACGTTTCTGCGGACTTGTTATTTATATAATGGAAAGCCGTTTATGGCGGTTCGTTCCTCAATTACTTCTTTGCAGCACCGGCCTTAGGACGCTTTGCGCCGTACTTGGAGCGGGCCTGGTTACGGCCTGCAACACCCTGGGTATCCAGAGTACCACGGATGATGTGGTAACGCACACCGGGGAGGTCCTTAACACGACCGCCACGGATCAGCACGACGGAGTGCTCCTGCAGGTTATGGCCGATACCGGGAATGTAAGAGGTGACCTCGATACCATTCGTGAGGCGGACACGGGCGACCTTACGCAGAGCAGAGTTAGGCTTCTTGGGGGTCATGGTACGGACTGCAGTGCAGACACCGCGCTTCTGGGGGCTGTTCAGATCAGAATACTGTTTCTTCTGAGAGTTGTAAGTCTTCAGCAGTGCGGGAGCAGTGCTCTTCGTAGCCAGGACCTGACGGCCTTTGCGTACAAGCTGGTTAAAAGTAGGCATTGGTTTTCTCCTTTCTTAATGATGAACATCGGATGTTTTCCGACTTTTTTGCCGCACTATCCCTGTGTGGGACGCGCAACAGTTATATAATACTCGCTTTGCAGCCGGATGTCAACAGTTTTTGCAAAGATTTTTGCATTTATTCCAGATTTTTTCTTTTGGACTCTTTTTGATAAAAATCACCCTTGTTTTCTCCCCTTCCCTGGCGTCCCAGCGCGCAAAAAGCCGCCCCGCAGGCACCGGAAGTTCCGGCCTGCGGGGCGGCTTTTGCTGTGTGCGGTGCGCCGTGCGGCCGGTCAGCATGGCCGCAACAAGCCGTTTTATCAGGATTACTCCTTCCGCAAGGAGTACATGAGCGTGGGGAATCTGGTGCACAAGCACGCGTACCTGGATGCGGAAGCATAAGCCGAACACAACACGAAAGGGCCTCCCCGGAATGGGGAGGCCCTTTCTATGCGTTTACGACTTGACGTGGATCACGTTGGAAGGGAAAAGCATCAGTGCTTTTCCTTGTACTTGAGGCTGGCGAATGCGCCTGCGATGGTCAGCAGCATGCCGCTGAATGCCATGCCCAGAGCGGCCATCCAGTTCACGCCGGTCTGCGGCAGTGCATCCTGCACAGCGGGCAGGACCGCGTCAGACGGCAGGACCGGAGCGTCCGGGGTGGCGTCCTGCACGGGCGGCAGCTCGGGGGTCTCCGGGGTCACGACTTCGTCCGGGGTCTCATCCTCCACAGGGCCGTCCGGGGTATCGGGATCCACCGGCGGAGTGACCGGCGGGACGATGACCGTCTCTTCGCCGTTCACGGTCACCTTCCGGGTCTCGATGGAGGTATAGTTGTAGCCCACATGGGCGTCGGTGGTGGTCACGGTCTCCTTGGACACTGGCGTGGTGTTCACCTTGTCCGTGGTGCGGTGGGTGTAGGAGACGCTGCCCTCGTCGTGCTCCTTGCTGCCGGAGCCGGAGAAGATCTTCTTCAGCACTTCGGTAAAGGTGGTGTAGTGGCCGGAGCCGGTGCCGGACGCTTCAACTGTTTCGCTCTTCTTCTGCGTATAGGTACCGTCGAAGTCGCCGGAAGTATTTTCGCCGTAAGCCGTAGCACCCTCACCGGTTTTATGGGTGGTGGTCTGCTTGTTCAGCTCCAGAAGGCGCTTGGCGAAGTCCTGAGAGCTGCGGATGCTCAGCGGGGCGGTGATGGTCTTGATGGTGGATTCGGTCTGACCGACGACCTTGCCCTCACGCACCTGGGTCAGCTCGGAGATCATCAGGTCATAGCCGCCGACGTAACCCCAGGTGCCGTCCTGGCGCTTGTAGGTGCTGTTGATGCATGTGTTGGCATCGCGGGACATATAGCCGTAGGCGGTCAGCTCAGAGGACTTGAGATAGACCTGATAGCCGCTCTCACCGGTGCTGTTGGTGCCGGTGGTTCCAATCTTCACAACGTAGGTGCCGACGATGGCATTGCGCTCTTTCGTGGTCAAGTCCCTATAGGTCTTGCTGCTGCCGGTTGCCTTCAGGTAAGCGTTAATGGCCTCATCCTCTGCGCTGATGCCGGGGTTCCAATAGTCGCCCCACTGACCCTGATACAGCTTGATGCTGCCGTTCTCCTTGATGGGGTCGTAGGCAACGGTGCCGGTCAGCTTGTAGTAGGCGCTCTTGTCGGGGTTGTTGTTCCTATTGCCGCGGTCATACTCGTAATGGCCGCTGCCCTCGCCGCCTTCATCATCCCAGCTGATCTTGCTGTCTAGGCCGACCGTCTGGTTGTCCTTACCGTTGACCAGTTTTCCGGCATCGTAGTTCCACTCCAGCTTCAGATTCTTGCTCACCAGCACGCAGTCGGTCTGGTTGACCTTGCCGTCCTCATCCGGCAGCAGATCCAGCTTGGAGCCGGAAGCGAGGTCGAGGTGGCCGATGTCGTCGCGCTGCTCTTCGGAGTGCACAGTGTTACTATGAACACGAACTTCCTGGCCGTTAGCGTCTGTATAGTAATAATAGCCGCCCCACCAAGTCCATTTCCAATAGACCTCAATTTTGGAATCATCCGGTGCCTTGCTGAAGTATTTGAATTCATCCGTCTTTTCACCGGAGTAATAGTTCTTCTTGGTCTCTTCGTAATCAGAACCCTTGTTGGCAACGTAAGTGGAGCTCTTGGCAATCCGCTCCTGCTCCTGCAGAGCCTTGATCAGCTCATCCTTGCTCATGTCATCGGGCGAGATGGCCTTGGTGAAATACTTGATGATATCTTCCTTTTTGGTGGTGGAATCGATCTTCGTTTCACCGATCCGGAGTTCCTCGCCGGGCTGAAGTTTGCTCTGAATCTCCTGGATCTGCTTCCACAGCTCGTCGTATGCCTTCTCAAGATCCTTATCGTCCTTGATGATGCCGGTGACACTGGAGGAGGTGTGCACATCCTTCCGGACGGTGAGGGTCTCGCTCAGGGTGCTGTAATCCACGGTGATGGTTTCGTCACCCTTCGTGAAGGTCGCGGTCTTGCCGTCGGCGTTCAGTCGGATGCTGTCAGCGGAAACACTGTATTGGCCTGCCAGTGCGGTCTGGATCTCTTCAGGGGTCAGCGGAGCACCGGCCTTTTTGGTGAAGGTGTAGGTGGTCTTTACGCCGTTTTTGTCCTCGACCGTGCAGGTGTAGCCGTCATCGGTTTTGGTCACATTGCGGTAGATGTTTCCGTCCACCGTAATGGTGCCGGCGTTTTCGTCGATCGACCAGTTCTTGCCGCCGGGGATCACCAGCTTGTCGTTAAGATCCTTGGTGTCCGTCTTTGTGGATTCAGAAAGTGTGCCAATCGTCCATTCCACGCGCTTGATGCCGGAGAAGTCCATGCTGCCGATATCAATGCTGTAACCTTCCTGAAGCAGGGTGGCTTTGTCCTTGCCGGTCTTGTTCTGCAGCTCTTTCCAGGCGATCTCTTCCTTCTCCGCATCGCTGAGGGAAGCGGACGATTCCGTGATCGTGCAGGTACGGGTGATCTTGGTGCTGGTGCCGTCGGGCGAGGTCACGGTTTCTTCTTTTTTGTAGGTCGTGGTGCCCTTCTCCGGGTCTTTGCTGGCGATCGTCCAACCATCGAGAGAGGGAAGTTCACCGCTGCCGGGCTTGACGTAGGTGCCGTTGAGGGAACCGCTCTCAGTCCACGTATTCGAGCCGGTCACATAAGCGGTACCGGTGACGGTGTAGTCCTTGACGTCCTCGCGGGTCTCGGTGTCCTTGCTCGAATCGGGAGTGCCCGGATCGGTGGAAACCGTTGCCCCATTATAGCGGAGGGTGACAGTATGAACATTGCCGTCTGCATCGGTATAGCTGAGATTGAGCTGGCCTTTGCCGGTGGGATCGATCGTATTCAGCTGGTTCTTGAAATCCTCGCTGTCCACATTGATGCCGGTTTTCTTGGCGGCATCCGTCAGAGCGGCCTTGATGGCTTCCAGCTTGGCAGTTTCCTCGGCACTCTTGATGCTTTCCTGACCGCCTTCGACCTGGCCGGGGGTCTTGGTGACCTCGGTGACCTCCACGGTGTAACTCAAAGTCTTGCGGACGGCTTCCATCTGGTCAAGGTTCAGCTTTTCGCCCTTGTAGTAAACGCCGTTGTCATCGCCGGTGAAGCCCTCGCCCAGACGGTCGGCCAACTGCTTGTTGGTGAGCTGCTTGGTGTCTTCCGTTTTCTTGACTTTATAGGTATATTCCTTGCCGTTTGCATCGGTTTCCGTATAGACATACTCGCCGGTATCGTTGTTATAGTACTCGTCCTTGAGCATTTCGCCCAGCTTCTCCGAAGAAATCTCGATGACATCCGTCTTGGTCTCGTCGGTGTTCTTGGCAGTGATGCTTGGCAGCTCGACCTTGGTGGTCAGGTCCTTATCATCAACATCAACAGTGCCCTTTTCCACCTTGAGCACCAGCGTGGTCTCGGTGCGGGTCTTGACCGAGTTGCCGGTGATCTCGTAGTAGGTAACGCGGGTGACGGTGTTGCCGTTCTCGTCGGTAGAGGTCTCTTCCTTTTTCAGGGTATAGGTGGTGTTGCCCTCGTCGTCGGTCTTTTTCTCCACGCCGTCCTCGGGGACATCCAGCAGCTTGGCAACGTCCTCAGCGGACATTTCCTTCGTTTCGGGCTCGCTGGTCTTTTTCAGGGTCAGGGTCTTGGAGTTGCCGTCCTTGGCGGGCTCGACCTTGTCCACGGTGTAACCGCCCAGCTTGGCATCCTTATCGGTTTTCCAGTCCGGACGCACGTCCTTGCCAAGCTCGTCGTCGAGGTTGATCTCTTCGCCCTTCTTGGTGTCGGTGATGGTGGTGGAGGAATCGGCCTTGCCGGTGCCGGTGGTGGTCGTAGTCTCGGTGCCGGTGGTCTCGGTGGGGGTGGTGATGGTGGTGTTGCCGTCCTCGTCCTTGCCCACCACGGGGTCGCCCTTCTTCACCTCGGCGTCGGGGTCCACGACGGTGGTGCTGGAAGAGCTGTCGGGGGTCTCTTCCTTGGTGGCGGTGCCGATCTTGCCGTCCTTGCCGGTGGCTTCGTCCTTCTTGCTGTTGTCGATCACGTCACCCTTCACATAGGTGCCGTCGGGGTTCTCAGTCTCGTCCGTCTCGCCGGAGCCCTCAGAGCCGTCGGCTTCACCGTCCTCACCGGATTTGCCGGGCTGTTCCGGCTTCTCAGCAGGTTTATAGTCAATGGTGATGTCATCGGTCTTGGTGCCGGGGCCGAACGCAGGGGCCTGCTCTTCGCTCTTGGCCTCTTCGTTCACCGGGGGGGGGTAAACTCCTCCTGCTTGCCCTCTTCGCCCTCGACCTCGCCTTCTGCGGTCGTACCTTCCACAGGGGCAGGTTCGGCCTGCGGGGCAGCGTTATCCTCGACAGAGTCGGGGCCTTCCACAGCATGGGCAGCCATGGGCTGTGCAGCAACACAGGCGGTCAGGGCTACAGACATAGCAGCAAATTTCAGCTTTTTGTTCGTCATGATTGATGGCTCCTTTCAAATGGTGTCAAGTCTTTTACGCATTACCACTGTCCCATAGAATGGACATATTTCGAGGCTTGCTATCCTACTTCTTTTATACCATTTTCTGGTGCGGGTTGTCAAGAAAAAATATGTAGAAACGCATGATTTGTGAAAATATTCCAAAGTCTGAATTGGATATTTTGCACAAATCACAAGAATTTGTTGCAGAAAAAAGAGAAACTGTTGCGGATGTGAAATGATGCGGTTGCGGTACTGGTGCAGAGTGTGCGGATTGTTGCGGAAAACCACTTTTTGAGGGACGGAATTTCTGGCAAAGAACCGGCTGGAATTTCTCCTGCCGCCCTGCTGCAGACGAAAAAGGCCCCCGGAAACCTGCGTCTCCGGGGGCCTTGCCCTCTACCTTATATAGGGCAGTCGGCGATCACTGCTTCTGCTTCAGCCGGGCCATGTAGCTGTCGGCGGCCACGGCGGCAGCGGTGAAGCTGTTGTTCTTCCACCAGTTGATCAATGCGGCCACGGTGGTGATGCCGGCGGTGACCAGCTGCTCCACAGTGGTGCTCTCGATGGGCAGCACGGGCTTGCCCATTGCGCTCAGCACCTGATTGGTCAGGGCCAGCAGGAGCACAGCGGTGCGGGCCAGGGTAGCGGCGGAGATCTTGTTGCTCAGTTCCATAAATCAGTTCCTCTCTTTCATTCGTTCATGGTTCTCAAGGTCGGCGATGCGGTGGTTGGCCACCTTCATCTGCTCTTCCAGAATGGGCACGCGGCGGGCGAAATTGTTGTGCTCGCGCACCTCGCGGGTCAGTTCTTCCAGTTTGGTGTCGGTCACGGCCTGACTGCGGCTGTTGGCGATCAGCACCCCGATCAGGGTCACGGCACCGGCGATCAGGGCGGACAGGATGCTTTCCATTGGGTTCACCTCCTTCTTAACCTGTCCAGCGGCTTTTGGCGGGGCGGGTGTCCACATGAACCCAGCCCACAGCCCGTCCGGCCCGGGGCGGGTACCGGCCGATGCCGCCGGTGCCGGGCAGGCAGGTCTCTGCATAGGCGGCCAGCTGCTCCACCGGGATGCCCTGCACCCGGATGTCGGCAGCGCGCCCATACAGATGCTGGCTGTAGGCGGCCCCGCCCACGGATTTGTTGTGAGCGGCGGTGCGGTAGCCGCTGGTGATGACTACGGGGCGGCCGAAGTGGTCGCGGATCTTCTGCAGCAGGGCGGCAAGGCTGCTGTCCACGAACACAGGGTCCGAGCCATCTTTGCAGGCAAACTCGGCCACGGTGAAGTTTGCGCTCAGCTTCCGGGTGCCGTCCCGCGTGCGGGACCAGGCTTCAAGCATCGGCTTCCACCTCCGCCAGCAGGGCTTCCACGGTGCTGCGCAGACGGGCGGGCACCTCGTCCAGCGTCTTGATACCCTTGCGGATCAGGGCTGCATAAATTTTCGCCATCAATTTTCCTCCTTTTCTTCGTACAGCTCGCACAGGGCCACCTGAAGATCGGTGACACTGCTCTCCACGGCGGTCACCTGCGTCAGCAGGTCGGCAAGGGTGGGGTAGTGGTAGCCGGAGAGCCAGATCTCGATGGCATAGCTGTAGCTCATGTTGCTGTAAGGGCCTTGCACATGCAGCGTACCGTCTGCCTGGAAGGTCATGGTGCATACAACCTCCGCCGGCGTAGTATCAAAGACATGGCTGGTGTTGCTGCCCCGTACCAAGTCAAATTCGGTCCCGGTATAAGTGTCGCATTTTGTCTTGATGTGGACATAGTCCACCCCGCCGGGGATGGAGACATCATAGGTCTTCCACTTGGTGGGGCTTTTTGTGTGGTAGTTCCACACCAGCCGGGGCTCCGACTTTACCGCCACGGCGGCAGCGATCTTGTCATTGAGCGTTTTGGCGCTGAGGGTGCCGTCCGGGGCGATGTCCAGCGCTTCGCCCACTTTCACGCCGCCCAGCTGGTCCGCCGTAGCGGGCGGCAGGCTGTAAGGCGTGCCGAATTTGGCGTCGGCCTCCAGCCGGGTATAGTAGGCGGTCAGGTCGGCACCCAGCGTGCGCAGGGCGGCCGTCTTTTCCGCACCGGTCCACCCGGCGGCAGTGCTGGCGGTGGTGAGCGCTTTTTTCACGCCGTAGGGCAGCAGGGCCGGGGTGAGCGGCGCAAAGCCGTCGGTCATGCTGTCCAGCTGCTCGGCGGAGGCAGGCACAAGGGTCAGGGTGGCGTCCTCCCGCACAGCCACGCCGTATTGCGGGTCGATGCGCACCGGGCCGGGGGTCTTTGCGTCCGGCAGGGTGCTGCTGCGCACATAGGGCGTCAGGTCGGGCGGGGGCGTAGTGTCGGTGAGCAGGGCACCGGTGTCGGGGTTCACGCTCAGAACCCGCAGCAGGGAGCCGGCTACCGGCTGCGCAGGCCGGGGCAGGGCACCCACGTCCTGCGCACGCAGGACCACTACACCGCTTTTGCCGTTCACGCTCAGTACCTGACCGTCTGCCGGGGCCAGCTCTTCGGCGCGGGCGGCAGCAGCCTCGGCCCGGGATGCACACCCGGCCGCCGCGGTGCTGCTGGTGCTGGCCTGCCGGGCAGCAGTCTGTGCCTGTGCGGCACTGGAAGTGCAGCGTTCGGCGCTGGCCGAGGCGCTCTGGGCTGCCGTGGCGGCTGTGCTGGCACTTTCCAGCACGCGGGCCACGAACTGCTCGTACAGGGTGGGCGGCAGATCCTCGGAGCCGCCGTCGGTGGGCAGGGTGGCATAGGTGTCGTACCGGCCGGGGCGGGTGTAGGCGGTGTAGCCGGAGCCGCTCACGGCGGCCAGCATCCACTGCCCACCGGTGCAGCCGGTGAGGCGGCGGTCCACCGTCACGCAGGCATCGCCGTCCAGCGGCACCGGGGCCAGCTGGGTGCCGTCGCTGCGGCGCAGGTACAGGGCAATGGCGCAGTCGGCCCAGCTTTCGGGCAGCTGGAACTGCAGCCGGTCCACGCCTTCCGCGTTCTGTGCGCCCAGGTGCAGGCGGCTGGGCTGCGGCAGGAATTCGGTGCCGCCGCAGGCTCGATGAATGATTTGGATCTTCATGGTTTTGACCTTCCTTTCCGGTTTTTTATTTGATTGTACGCCGGGGCGCGCGGCAGCAGAAGTGTGTTCTTTTTCTCCGCAGATTTCTGGGCTTCGGCATTTTGCCGGAGTGGGGGGTTTGGGGGTAATTCGGGGGCAATTCCGGGTGCGGAAAATGCCCGGCGGCGGGCCTGGTTTTGTGCAGAAAACTGCGGTATTTGGCCGCTTGTTTCCGTGCGGGAGGGCCAGAAACGGGTCGTTCCGGGGCGTCCGGGACGGATGCAAATGTTAAAAATTCATGAACAGAACGTAGACGAAAAAAGGCGAAAAGTCCGGAGGAAATAACTTAAAAAACAATATTTTGCAGGAAACACTGTTAAAATTGCACAAAAAAGAATGTCAAGCATCTAACAAAGTGGAGGCGCCCGATTTGACAAATCAGCTCCGGTCTGGTAAGATAATACCGCGCAACGGAGCAACGGACGTTGCAGCGTTTAAATTTTATCTGGATGAAGTGAAATGCCGTCTGAGCGGACGGTACGGTGCAGGCAATGGGGGCCTGTGCCGGGGGACGGAGCAATGTCCCGTTGGAACGGATTCCGACGCAATACGATGCTTGGCTTCCACAGCCGGAAAAGCATCGTATTTGATTGTGGAGCCCCTGGTGCTCCGCAGTCCCGGCGGCCGGGGTGCAATGCAGCATCCGCGGCCGCACCAAAAACAAGAAGAGAGGAGTTGTCTCGTATCGCTTCCGTAAACTTGAAAAAAGCATCCTCGGGCTGCAGATCTGCAGTCTCTTCCCGCGTGCTGGCGTTTTGTGTCATGGTCGTGTGCCTTGTGGCTACCCTTGGTGTGACCGCTGCGAATCTGCGGCTGACCTACGTCACCGACTCCAATGGGGCCAAGCAGGTGATCCTCACCTCTGCCACCGACCCTGCTAAGGTCATGAGCCTCTCCGGCATCCAGTCCGAAGAGGGCGACCAGGTCTATTACACGGCGTTCAG
>OOBO01002053.1_pt1 | contig 11926 bp, 9 predicted proteins | sample 1671031 | NCBI WGS metagenome assembly OOBO01 (sample SAMN06348115, study PRJEB24527) | human gut metagenome | biome: human gut; feature: ankylosing spondylitis patient; material: feces | host: Homo sapiens | place: China | collected 2015-10 | reverse complement strand
CAGCAGCGGCAGCAGCACCGGCGACGCAGAGGGCCAGAACAGCCAGCAGGCTCTCGAGGATCATGGCGCCATAGCCGACCTTCAGCATATCCTTCTCGTTCTCGACGGTCTTGGAGGAAGTGCCGGAAGAAACGAGGCCGTGGAAGCCGGAGACAGCACCGCAGGCCACGGTGACGAACAGGATGGGGAACATGGTACCCAGCTTCTCGTTGGTGAAGCCGGTGAAGACGGGCAGGTTCATGGTGGGATGAGCGACCAGCAGGCCGACCACAGCGCCGATGATCATGGCCACGAACATGAAGGTGGTCATGTGGTCACGGGGCTGCTTCAGCAGCCACATGGGCAGGACAGCGGCAAAGAAGATGTAGACGAAGGTGATGTAGCTCCATGCAGCCTTGCCCAGAATGAGGGGCAGGTTCGCGCCGATGACGAAGGAAAGCACGATGAAGACGATGCTGATGACGCTCTCTTTCCAGCCGGAGAAGTTGAACTTCTTCTGGATGAGGCCGAAGACGACAGCGAAGACCATGAACATGATGGAGACCATACCGGCAGCGCCGTTGGTCTGAGCAGCCTCCGCCAGAGCACCGTCGGCGCCGAAGGCGTTGAAGGTTCCGGCCACCATGTCCGCAAACGCTGCAATGACGATGCCGCAGAACAGCCAGCAGAACAGCAGGAACAGCTTGCGGCCGGTCTTGCCGATGTACTTCTCGATGAGCATGCCCATGCTCTTGCCGTCGTTCTTGACGGAAGCGTACAGAGCGCCGAAGTCGGTGACAGCGCCGAAGAAGATGCCGCCCAGCAGCACCCACAGCAGGACAGGCAGCCAGCCGAAAGCAGCAGCCTGGATGGCACCGGTGACAGGGCCTGCACCGGCAATGGAGCTGAACTGATGTGCAAAGACGGTCCAGCCGTTGGTGGGGACATAGTCACGGCCATCCTCATGGACGACTGCGGGGGTCTTGGCGGTGGGGTCGATGCCCCACTTGTTGGCCAGCCAGCGGCCATACAGCGTATAAGCGCCGAACAGACACACGGCTGCGATCAAAACGATGACCAGCGTATTCATTTCTTTATACCTCTTTCCTTTCTTTCACACCGGCAACCGGCAATGTGCCAGACAGAGCGGCTGTGCCCAAAAGCAGGGCAGGCGAAACGGCCCGGAGGGTGAAAAAAGCCTCCGTCCTCATGAAAGACAGAGACACAAAAATGTATCCCATCTTCCTCGAAGACGAAGGCCAAACGGTGCATCTGCACCGGTCGTTCTCCGCGGTACCACTTCGTTTGCTGCTTTCGGGAGCAGCCGCTTGCGCGTACAGGCGTTCCTGCCGCCGATACGCCGCCCTGTAACGTGGGCTGAACGGCCATGCACTACTGCCGCAAGCGGGTTCGCACAGGCTGCTCGCAGGTGAGGGCTGATCGCACTGTGCTGCCGTCTTGCACCGGAATGGCGGCTCTCTGAGCGCAGGGAATGCGAAAAGTCATGTCCTGTTCATTGCATTTGCCGAATGATTGTGTATACTTTAGTCCTGATTTCATAACTTGTCAATATATTTTGGGCAAGTTAGGAGACTGTGCCATTTTTGCGGGGGAGAAACTAAGAAAATTTAGGCGATTTTTGTTCAGATGTGAGATGAATAAAACTTAACGCCTCCACAGGTGAAATCTGCTAAACCCCCGGAAAGAAAGACCGAACACTTGACTTTTACACTTTCAAGTGCTAAAGTTACAGAGTGATAGAAAGACCCCTGCCGCACCCCGCGGCACTTTGCCCTAAAGGAGGCAGCTATGGCGGACAAGAACCCCAGAAGAAACCCCACCACCGACGCACTGTTCGACGCGATCCTGAGTCTTGAGACGAGGGAGGAGTGCTACAACTTCTTCGAAGACCTCTGCACGGTCAAGGAGATCTCCGATATGGCCCAGCGTCTGGAAGCGGCCAAGCTCCTGCTCGGCGGCAGCACCTACGACCAGATCGTAAAGGCCGTGGAGATCAGCACCGCCACCATCAGCCGCATCAACCGCTGCATCCAGTACGGCTCCGGCGGCTACCGCGACACCATCGAGAAGGTACAGAAGAGCGCAAAGCCGGAGTGACATCCGGGCGGCGAGGCACATAGGATGGACTGCGCCCGATTCCTATTATAGAAAGGAAGGTCCTTCTTATGGCTGATACCACCAACTGCACCCCCTGCGTTTCCTGCGGCTGCCCCGCGCTGCCGAGAGTTTCCCTCGACCAGGCCGTCGTCGACCTGATGGAGAGCATCGCTTTGCAGGAGTCGGCCCTGAGCCACATCCTCTGCGCCGAGAGCCAGAAGATGAAAGCCGCCCTCAGCATGGAGGAGCTGGACCTGTGCAAGCTGCTGGAAGTCAACGACTCCGCCACCAACATGGTCCACGCCGTGGCGAACCTTGAGCTGGTTCTGAAAGAGAAGCTGGAATTCATCGCCAACAACCTCTACTACCCCTCGACGGGGAACTGCACCACCACCGAGAGCTGATGTCAAAATGCGACTGCCCGCCCGCAATGGGTGGGCGGTTTTTGCTTTCCGGGGCGGGGCTGCCTAAAAATATGTATAAAAGTCGGAAAAGTGTTTTGTTGGAATTGCTGAATATCGAAATCTGTGCTATACTATATAATGTTTATCCAAAGAGAAAGGGGAACCTGACCTTGCTGCACTACGATGCGATCCTGTTTGACGTGGACGGTACGCTCATCGATTCCGCCCCCGGCATTCTCAATACACTGGAAGAAGTTTTCAGCTCCATGGGCGTTGACGTCGCCCGGAGCGACCTTGGCCGCTACATCGGCCCGCCCCTCCGCAAGAGCTTCGGCGAGCATTTCTCCGACCCTGCAAAAATCGAGGAGGCCACGAAGCGCTACCGCGTGAGCTACGCCGCCAGGGGCTGCCACGAGGGCGATGTCTACCCCGGCGTGGTGGAGATGCTGGGCCGTCTCAAGGCTGCGGGCCTGACCCTCTGCACGGCCACCTGCAAGCCCACCGACGTTGTGAGGCCCATCCTCGAAGAGCAGGGCCTTGCGCCTTACTTCTCCTTCGTGGGCGGTGCGTCCATGGATGAGAGCCGCGACAACAAGACCGACGTCATCCGCCACGTCCTCGCCCAGCCCGTCATGCAGGGCAAGCGGGTGCTGATGGTGGGCGACCGCCGGGACGATATGCAGGGCGCTGTGAACTGCGGCCTGGACGCCGCCGCTGTGCTCTACGGCTACGGCGGCAGGGAAGAGGTCACCCCCTTTGCGCCGGTCTTCATGGCCGCTGACTGCAAAGAGCTGACGGACTGGGCTCTCCGCCCGGTGGACGAGCCTTCCCATTCCTGAAACGAGAGGGACTGAATCTATGAGTCAAAAAAGACAACAACAAAACGAAACCATGACTCCCATGCAGCATCGGGCCGTTCTGGTCTGCATCCTCTGCGTGCTGGCGGTGCTGCTGACCTTCGGCATCACCACCACCCTCCTCAAAAAGGAGGAGCCTGCCCCCTCCGTCTCGGAGCCTGCAGAGGGACCCGCTGCCCCCGGCGAAGACCTGTCGGGCCACTACCAGATCGACAACGCCTCCACCGCTCTGCTGACGGAGACCGCCGACGCCGGCACGGACTATCTGAACGACACCCTTTTTCTGGGCGATTCCAACACCGTCCGCCTCTATAACAACGGCCTCATCTCCCTGCAGCAGTTCTGCGCCAAAGAGGGCATCGGCACCCAGGTAGCGCTCAACGAGGGCATCGTTACCTTTAAGAAGGACTCCAACCACTACACCATCCCTCAGGCGGTGGCCATGATGAAGCCCCGCCGTGTGGTCATGACCTTCGGCACCAACGACACCGGGATGGAAGTCTCGGACTTCATCGCCCACTACACGGCCCTCATCCAGGCCATCCAGCAGAGCTACCCCTACACCGACATCATCGTCAACACGGTGCCGCCGGTCCCGGCTGACCACTCCAACTACCCCCACATGGACCAGGCCAGGATCGACGACTTCAACATGGCCCTTCTGGATCTCTGCGAGCAGCTGGGCGTCCGCTTCCTCAACTCCGCCGAGGCCCTCAAGGGCAGCGACGGCTACGGCATCGCGGACTACTACACCAGCGGCGACATCCACCTCAAGAGCGCCGGCCTCAAGGCAGTGCTGAACTATCTCCGCACCCACGCCCTGCAGACCGAGGACCGCCGCCCCGACACCAACAACATCCCCACCCGCACCATGGAGTATGTCTCCAACCCCAGCTCCGCCGTGGCCGCTCCCAGCTCGGAGGCTGTCAGCTCCAGCGAGAGTCAGGCCGAGAGTGCCAGCAGCTCGGAGAGCTCTTCCAGCGAGAGCACCAGCGAGAACAAAAAGTTCGAGGCCCGCTACCGTGTGGACAAGAACGGCGGCGGCACTCTGAGCGTCGGCAATGACACCGGCAACAGCTCTGTGACTTACACCGTCACCGACCCCGACAAATCCATCACCGTGACCGCTGTCCCGGCGGAGGGCCATGTCTTCGTCAAGTGGAGCGACGGCCTCACCAGCAAGACCCGCACCGACACCGACTTCAAGCAGAATCTGGACGTCACGGCAGTCTTCGGCACGGCCTCCGTCCACATCACCAGCGAGGGCAAGGGCGCTGTGGGCAGCTCCTACACCTTCAAGGCTGCCTTGAGCGGCAAGTACGCCAAGACCGAGAACCTGCGCTGGTACGCCAACGGTCAGGAGGTCACGCAGGCCGCCGGCAAGTCCAGCATCACTGTGGTGGTAGACAGCTCCATGGCCAACGCTTCTTATAAGATCCACGCCGTCGTCACCTACAACGACTGCAAGGTGAGCAGCAACACCCTGACCATCACCATCGGCAGCGGTGTGACCAGCGAGTCCGGCTCCACCAGCAGCTCGTCCTCGTCCCATGCCGGTCCTTCCGGCAGTACATCCTCTTCCTCTGCAAGCTCGGGCAGCTCTTCCCACAGCACCAGCAGTTCGTCGTCGGCATCGTCCAGCACGTCGTCCGGCAGCTCCAAGGCAGAGCCGGAGTCCGAAAGCAAGGCCGAGTCTAAGGCAGAGTCCAAGGCCGAGAGCGAAGCTGAGTCTAAGGCAGAGCCCAAGGCCGAAACCAAGCCGGAAGCCTCCGCCAGCAAGGAAGCCGAAAGCAAGGCAGAATGACGCCCCGCACCTTCCTCTGCGCAGCCGCATAGGCTGAGCCGAGAGGAGGCGAGCGGATGTTCCGTGAAGAAATGCAAGTCCTCGGCCTGCCCGGCGCAGAAGATGTGACCGACGGCAGCGTGGACTACTACGACATGGATTGGGAAAACGTCGAGAACGGCGTGACGGAGGAGCAGATGGCAAAGTGCATCGCAAAAGAGTGCGCCTGCACGCCACACTACAAGTGCAGCGGGAACCTGCCGGACCAGTCCGACGACGAAGCCTATGAAATGACGTTGGAAGGATAAAAATACGAGAAGCCAGCTCTGCCGGGCGGGGCTGGCTTCTCGCTGTTCTCAAACCGCACCGCAGCCGCGCCCGCTCAAGGCGGCAGGCGGCTCGAAACATGATAGAGAAGGGAAAGAAACATGGCAAAATATTATTGCATCCTCTTCGATGCAGACAATACGCTCCTGGACTTTGACGCCGCCGAGAACAAGGCGCTGGCGGAGACGCTGGTGGAATACGGCATCGAGCCGGACGCCGGGACGGTGCAGACCTACCGGGACATCAACTCGGAGCTCTGGCGTCAGCTGGAAAAGGGCCAGATACGCCGCGACAAGCTGATGGGGGAGCGCTTCACCCGCTTCCTCAAGGCCATCAACGCAGCCGGTGACGGCGTGGAGATGAACCGCTGCTACCTCGACCACCTGTCCTCCCACCCCGACCTGATGACCCCCAATGTGCCGGACGTCCTCGGGGAGCTTTCCGAGGTGGCGACGCTGGCCATCGTGACCAACGGCTTCGAGAAGGTGCAGAGCCGCCGGGTGGCAGAATCCGGCATCGGGGCCTACCTTGAGGACGTCTTCGTCTCCGAGAAGCTGGACAGCGAGAAGCCCAGCCGCCGCATCTTCGACTCCGCCCTCCGCGCACTGGGCGTGGAGAACCGGGAGCACGTCCTTGTGGTGGGCGACAGCCTCACCAGCGACATTCAGGGCGGCGTGAACGCGGGCCTCGACACCTGCTGGTTCAACCCCGGCCACGCCGAGAACCCGGGCAAGGTGAGCCCCACCTACGAGATCGCCTCGCTGGAAGAGCTCTACCCGCTGGTGATGGAGCCGGAAGAGCTGGCGAACCTCGGCCTCAAGCACCGCCGTCATCAGCTGTAACGGCGGGAATGTCCCCATCCACCCTACTGGAAAAGAACACGGAAGAACGATATGCTGATTCATTTGGAAAAACTCGGAAAGAGCTTTGGCGAGAAAGTCGTCCTGCACGACGTGAGCGCCAGCGTGGAAAAAGAAGACCGCATCGGCATCGTGGGCCAGAACGGCGCAGGCAAGACGACCCTGCTCAAAATTCTGACCGGCGTCTACACCGACTATGACGGCGAGTTCAGCGTGACCCACGGCGTGACGCTGGGCTATCTGGAGCAGAACGCAAAGCTCGATGTCACGCTGGATATTTACGGGGAGATGCGCTCTTCCTTCGCCCCTGTGCTGGACGCCATGGCCCAGATGCAGATCTTGGAAAAGAAGATGGCGGCCTCTCCCGACGACGCCGCCCTTCTCGAAAAGCACGACGAACTGCAGAACATCATCGACGCCGCCGACGGCTACAACATGGACGTCAACATCAAGAAGGTGCTGTCCGGCATGGGCTTTGCGCAGGATACCTGGAGCAAGAATGTGGGGGTCCTCTCCGGCGGTGAGCTGACCCGTCTCCGTCTGGCCAAGCTCCTCCTCGAGAAGCCGGACGTCCTCATTCTGGACGAGCCCACCAACCATCTGGACTTCGCCACCATGGAGTGGCTGGAAAACTACCTCAAGGGCTACTCCGGTGCCGTTCTGGTGGTCAGCCACGACCGCTATTTCCTCGACAACGTCTGTACCAAGATCTGGGAAGTCTCCTTCCAGACCATGACCACCTACAAGGGCAACTTCTCGGCCTATCTGCCCCAGAAGGAAGCCGCCGACGCCCTGCGCCAGAAGCAGCACGACGCCGACGTGGCGCTGGCCGAAAAATTACAGGACTACATCGACCGCAACCTTGTCCGCGCCTCCACCACCAAGATGGCCCAGAGCCGCCGCAGGCAGCTGGAAAAGCTGGAGATCACCGAGGCTCCTCAGGACGAGACCAACCAGCTCAAGTTCCGCTTCGAATACGACGTGGAGCCGTGGAATGAGCTGGTGCTGCTCAAGAACCTGACCATCAAGATCGGCGACCGCACCCTGCTGGAGCCCTTCACCTATACGGTCTGCCGCGGCCAGCGGCTCATCATCGCCGGCCCCAACGGTGCAGGCAAATCCACCCTGATGCAGGTGCTGGACGGCAAGCGCCGCCCCTCCGGCGGCATGGTCCGCCTTGGCACCGGCGCACGGCCCAGCATCTTCGCCCAGCAGCAGAACCGCATCGGCGCGGGCCGCGTCATCGACGTCATCTGGAACAAGTACCCCCGGATGACCGAGCTGGAAGTCCGCAGCCATCTGGCAAAGCTGGGCTTCCGGGGCGAGACGGTCTTCAAGCCCTGCGAGGCCCTGTCCGGCGGCGAGCTGGCCCGGCTGCGCTTTGCAGAGATCGTGCTGGAACGCCCGAACCTGCTGTTCCTGGACGAGCCCACCAACCATCTGGACATCTACACCCGCGAGAACCTGACCGAGGCGCTGATGGCCTACACCGGCACGCTGCTCCTCGTCACCCATGACCGCCACCTGATGAACAGTCTGGCCTGCCCCATCCTCTACCTCGAGGACGGCAAGGCGGTCATCTACCCCAGCTATGACGCCCTGATGGGCCGCGCCGCTCCCGCCCCCGTGGCCGAGAAGAGCAGCGAACCCGCCAAGGCAGGCTACGGCAAAGAGCAGCGCCGCCGCCGGGCAGAGCTGCGCGCCAAGATCAAAGCCTGCGAGGACGAGATGGAAGCCTGCGGCGCCCGCGAAGTGGAGCTGGAAAACGAGATCAACTCGCCGGAGGTCTACAACGACCCCCAGCTTTTGCGGGAAAAGAGCGACGAGCTCAGCGACCTGCGCTTCCATCAGGACGAGCTTTTCGCCGCATGGGAGGCCGCCGTCGAAGAGCAGGAGCAGTACGAGCAGACCGCCGGCGGCGAAGAATAAACGATGCAGCAAAGGGGGAGAGCCGATGGCAAACCGAAACCATGACCCAAAGAAAACACACGAGATCGCACTTTCCGGCCTGCTGTTCGCGCTGGCGATGGCGCTTTCCTTCATCGAAGGCACACTGGTCATCCCGGGCCTTGCGCCGGGCATGAAGCTGGGCCTTGCGAACATCGTGGTGATGTATGCACTGTTCTTCATGGGGGCGCGGCAGGCGCTCTATCTCGACCTGCTCAAGGCGCTGTTCGTCTTTCTCGTCTCCGGCTGGACGGCAGGCTTCCTCTCGCTCTGCGGCGGACTGCTGTCCCTGCTGGTGATGTGGGTGTTCTACTATAAGCTCCCGTTCCGGCCCACATGGTTCATCCTGTCGGTCTGCGGCGCACTGTCCCACAACTTCGGCCAGCTGCTTGGCGCGGGGCTCATCCTGTCCTCGGCCATGTCGCTGTACTATGCGCCGGTGATGCTGGTGCTGGGCCTTGTCATGGGCGCCCTCACGTCGCTGACCCTCCGGGCCATCCTGCCCGCACTGGGCAGACTGGGCTACAACACCCGGGAAAAGCGCTGAACAGTTGCATCTGCAAACATTTTTCGCTATAATAAAATGATAGATTTGATATGACCCTACAAAAAAGCCGCCCTTATGGATGACTCGCATCCGAGGGACGGCTGGGAGGTTTTGTACTATGTCTGAAAAAGTTACGGTCAAGGTGGAGCGGAGCGTCCTCCACCTTCCGGCCATCGCCCTGCGCGGGCTGGTGGTCTTCCCCAACAATCTGCTCCACTTCGAGGTGGGCCGCGAGAAGAGCATCGCCGCCGTGGAGTGGGCCGTCAGCAACAACTCTGACGTCTTCCTCGTGGCACAGAAAGAGATGAAGGTCGAGGACCCCAAGGCCGCCGACCTCTATACTTACGGCGTCGTGGCCGAGGTCAAGCAGGTGATGCGGGTGTCGGATGACCTCGTCCGCATCCTGGTCGAAGGCAAATACCGCGCCAGACTCTCCGAGATGGAGGACGACGGCAGCTTCCTGCTGGCCACCGTCCGCCCGGCCCCGGTCAAGATGGCGAAGCCCGAGGAACTGCCGGAGGCGGACGTCCTCGTCCGCAACGTCAAAAAGAGCTTTGACGACCTGCTGGCTCTGAACCCCCACATCGGCAAGGACGTGGTGTTTGCCATCACCACCAGCACCGACGCCGCCTTCCTGTCCGAGTACATCCCGGCCAACCTCCTGTTCCGCTTCGAGGATAAACAGGCCATTCTGGACGAAGGCACCCTGATGGGCCGTCTGCATCTGCTCATCGAGAAGATGCACCGGGAGCGCCGGATGCTCGAGATTGATAAGGAGATCGCCCAGAAGGTAGACGAGGCGATGGACAAGAACCAGCGCGACTACTACCTCCACGAGCAGCTCCACATGATCAGCGAGGAGCTGGGCGAGGACGACGATACCACCGCCGAGGCCGAGGAGTACCGCCGGAAGATCACGGCTCTCCATCTGGACGAGGACCGGGAAAAGAAGCTTCTCAAAGAGGTGGACCGCCTCTCCAAGATGCAGAGCAGCAATCAGGAAGGCACGGTCATCCGCACCTATCTGGACACCTGCCTCGATCTGCCCTGGAACACCTTCACCGAGGACGATCTGGACATCGCCAAGGCCCAGCGTGTGCTGGACCGGGACCATTACGGCCTGAAGAAGGTCAAGGACCGCATCCTCGAGGTGCTGGCCGTCCGCAAGCTGGCCCCCGATGTGAAGGGCCAGATCATCTGCCTCGTCGGCCCTCCGGGTGTCGGCAAGACCAGCATCGCCCGCTCCATCGCCGAAAGCCTGAACCGCAAGTATGTCCGCATCAGCCTCGGCGGCGTGCGGGATGAGGCCGAGATCCGCGGCCACCGCCGCACCTACATCGGCTCGATGCCCGGCAAGATCATCAACGCCATGATCTCTGCCAAGAGCTCGAACCCCCTGATGCTTCTGGACGAGATCGACAAGCTGGCAGGCGACTTCCGGGGCGACCCGGCGGCCGCTCTGCTGGAAGCCCTCGACCCCGAGCAGAACAGCACCTTCAACGACCATTTCATCGATATGCCGTTTGATTTGAGCCATGTGCTCTTCATCACCACGGCCAACGACCTCAGCGCCATCCCCGGCCCGCTGCGCGACCGCATGGACGTCATCGAGCTGCCCAGCTACACCCGGGTGGAAAAGTACAACATCGCCCGGAAGCATCTGGTCCCCAAGCAGCTGGATGCCTGCGGCCTGACCGGCAAGGTCACCTTCTCCCAGAGCGCCCTCTACGGCATCATCGACGGCTACACCCGCGAGGCCGGCGTCCGCAATCTGGAGCGCACCATCACCAGCGTCCTGCGCAAGTGCGCCCGGAAGATCGCTTCCGGCGAGGCGGAGAATGTCTCCGTCACCGGCACCAGCCTCGAAAAGCTGCTGGGACCCCGGATGGTCAAGCCCGAGTTCCTCAACCGCACCAACGCCATCGGCATCGCCAACGGTCTGGCGTGGACCAGCATCGGCGGCGAGACCCTGCCCATCGAGGTGCAGGTCATCGACAACGGCAGCGGCAAGATCACTGTCACCGGTTCTCTGGGCGACGTGATGAAGGAGAGCGCCCAGCTGGCCATCACCTATGCCCGCGTCCATGCCGCAGAGTACGGCATCGACTCCGAGCGCCTCAAGAAGTGCGACCTGCACATCCACGCCCCGGAGGGTGCAGTCCCCAAAGACGGCCCCTCTGCCGGCGTCACCCTGACCACGGCCCTCATCTCCTGCCTGTCCGGCATCCCGGTGCGGGGCGATGTGGCCATGACCGGCGAGATCACCCTCCACGGCAATGTGCTGCCCATCGGCGGCCTCCGCGAGAAGAGCATGGCCGCTTACCGCGAGGGGATGAAGACCGTCCTCATCCCGAAGGACAACCTGTCCGATCTGTACGAGGTGGACGATGAGGTCAAGAAGAACATCGAGTTCCTGCCCATGTCCAACCTGTCGCAGGTCCTCGCCGCAGCCCTCCTCAAGCCCAAGACGGTGTCTGCGGGCCACCCCCGCACCAGGAAGGTAAAGCCCGCTGAGGCTGCGGCCCTGCCGCAGACGGCTGAAAAGCCGCAGCCGGGCGCGGTCTGCTGAGGGAAAAGAACTCCTTCCGCCGCTGACGCGGTCCCCCTCCCTCAAGGAGGGAGGCTTTGGCATACCGGAAAGCTTTTCCTCTTCGCTGGAGGCTCCCTCACTGAGGGAGGCTTTGGCATACCGGAAAGCTTTTCCTCTTCGCTAGAGGCTCCCTCACTGAGGGAGCTGGCATCGCGTAAGCGATGACTGAAGGAGTTGGGATAGATGGCATTTATCAAAGAAAGGAAAGCTCCATGAACTATAACAAAGCGGATTTCATTGCAAGCTATGGCATTTCCAGCCAGCTGCCCGAGAGCGACCGCCCGGAGCTGAGCTTCTCCGGCCGCTCCAACGTGGGCAAATCCAGCCTCATCAATAAGCTCTGCAACCGCAAGAATCTCGCCCGCGTGTCCAGCACGCCGGGCAAGACGGCTACCATCAACTTCTACGCGGTGGATGACTGCTACTTTGTGGATCTGCCCGGCTACGGCTATGCCAAGGTGAGCAACGCCGACCGTGAGCGCTGGGACGACCTCATCAACAGCTACTTCGAGGC
>OOBO01002051.1_pt1 | contig 11931 bp, 9 predicted proteins | sample 1671031 | NCBI WGS metagenome assembly OOBO01 (sample SAMN06348115, study PRJEB24527) | human gut metagenome | biome: human gut; feature: ankylosing spondylitis patient; material: feces | host: Homo sapiens | place: China | collected 2015-10 | reverse complement strand
GAGCTGATTGCGAACGCACTGGCATGGGTGTTTGCTGTTCTTTTTTCATATGTTACCAACAAGAAGTGGGTGTTTAAGGCTGCAACGCCCACCAAGACGGCATTTTTAGTACAGATGTTTGCTTTTTTCAGTGGCAGATTCATCACGCTTGTTATTGAAGAGACTATTATCTTTATTTTTATCACGCTTCTGGACTATCCTAGCATGTGGGTGAAGCTGGCAGCGCAGGTGGTTGTGGTGGTGCTCAACTATGTGATAAGCAAGCTGTTTGTTTTCAAAAATCGCTAAATGTGGTATATTTAATAAAATAATAAGAACTATAATAGTGTGTATATGGTATAATAAAACGTAAATTTAAACGCAGTTTATGAGAAGTTGATTTACATATGGATATAGAAGCTGCTTTTTGCAGTGTGGGACAGAAGGAGAAAATCCTATATGAGTAATAGACTTGACATGAAAAAAGATACAAATAATCGAAAAGACAAAACAAAATACGATGGTCCGGAGAAGCCGGACGCATACATGGGCAATGACAAGCAATGGGTTTTCAGGGCATTGGTTCTTGCTTTTGTTGATATGTGTATTATTGCAATCTCATTCTTTTTCGCTTTGATGATCAGGTTTGAGTTTTCATATTCACATATTCCGCTCTCGTTTTTGGAGGGTTATCTGCACATTGTGCCATTGTTTATGGTGATTTCACTTGTGGTGTTTTATATTTTCAGACTTTACCACAGTATATGGCGTTTTGCGAGCATCAATGAATTTATGCATATTATTGGTGCCTTTCTGGTGCTTGCGGTTGTGAGCGTTACTATTCATGAGGTGTATGAGATTAAGATGCCGTATGCCTTCTGGATTATCGGACTGATGCTCAGCTTTGCACTGTGCACAGCGTGTCGTTTTGCGTACAGATTTTTCAGGACAGGTCAGAAGATGCTTGAGCAGAGAGGCTCTGCAAACGGTGATGAGAAGGTCATGATTATAGGAGCCGGAAATGCGGGCAGGATGCTTATCAGGGAGCTTATCATGAGCTCACATCTGCACACAAAGGCCTGTTGCATCATAGATGACAATCCGGCGAAGCTGGGGCGCTTTATAGACGGCGTGCCTATTGTCGGCAACCGAAATGACATTCCGGAGATGGTTGAGAAGTATGATATCACGAAAATTGTGTATGCTGTACCTTCTACATCCGGTAAGGACAGGAAGGATATACTCAATATTTGTAAGGACACAGGCTGTGATGTGTCTGTGGTTCCGGGAATCTATCAGATGGTGGACGGAAGAGTGTCGGTTTCCAATCTGCGCCCGGTAAGCATTGAGGATTTGCTGGGAAGAGATCCGGTTGTTGTGGATAATGACGGTATTCATTCATTTTTACAGGGCAAGGTGGTCATGGTCACAGGTGGCGGTGGCTCAATCGGTAGTGAGCTTTGCCGTCAGATAGCCAGGGAGGATCCGAAGCTTCTTATCATTTTTGATATTTACGAGAATAATGCATACGATATACAGCAGGAGCTGAAGCGCAAATATCCTTATGTAAGGGTGGAGACGCTGATCGGCTCGGTGCGCAATACTAACAGGCTACACTATGTGTTCCAGACATATCATCCGGAGATTATTTATCATGCGGCAGCACATAAGCATGTACCGCTGATGGAGGAAAGCCCGAATGAGGCAATAAAGAACAATGTGCTTGGCACATTAAAGCTCTCAAGGATTGCAGCTGAGTACCATGTGAAAAAGTTCGTGCTTATCTCTACGGATAAGGCGGTTAATCCAACCAATATCATGGGTGCATCAAAGCGTCTGTGTGAGATGGTTATACAGATGATGAACAGGCAGACTGAGACTGATTTTGTCGCTGTGCGTTTTGGAAACGTGCTTGGCAGCAATGGTAGTGTTATACCGCTATTTAAGAAGCAGATAGAGGATGGCGGTCCTGTTACGGTGACGGACAAGCGTATTATCAGGTATTTTATGACAATTCCGGAGGCCGTGGCGCTTGTGCTGCAGGCAGGGCTCTATGCTCACGGAGGCGAGATTTTCGTGCTCGACATGGGCGAGCCGGTCAAGATTGATGATATGGCAAGAAACCTTATCAGGCTTTCAGGACTGGAGCCGGATGTGGATATTCAGATTGTATACACAGGCCTGCGTCCGGGCGAGAAGCTATACGAGGAGATGCTGATGAGCGAGGAAGGCCTTAAAGAGACTCCGAACAAGCTGATTCATGTGGGTGAGCCTATTGAGATGGATGATGAGCTCTTTGAGAAGCAGCTTGAGATGCTCGAGAAGGCATGCACCTCAGAAGCAAAGGATATCAAGCAGATAGTGGCCTCTGTGGTAAAGACATATCATCCTGACCTGGAGAACTAAATATCTTTTGAGGCTCATAATATAGACTGTAAAAGCCGGATGTTTGGCATATTTTATGCCGGAAGCGAGGAACATAACTATGGAAAAGAGACAGATTTCATTTTCACCACCTGATATAACAGAGGCAGAGGTGTTAGCTGTTGTTGATGCACTGCGAAGCGGTTGGATTACAACAGGTCCAAGAACCAAGGAATTCGAGAAGAGGATTGCTAAGCTATGCGGCACGGATAAGGCTGTGGCACTTGGCTCTGCTACCGCGTGTCTTGAGTCGATACTCAGATTCCTGGGAATAGGTGCAGGTGATGAGGTCATTACAAGCGCATACACATATACTGCATCTGCAAGCCCTGCTGTGCATGTAGGTGCAGCGCTTAAGTTTATAGACGTAGCACCTGATTCATTTGAGATGGATTACGATGCCCTGGAAGCTGCTATTACAGAAAAGACAAAGGTTATCGTGCCGGTTGATATTGCAGGTGTGCCTTGCGACTATGACAGGATTTTTGATATTGTGGAGAGAAAGAAGGCTCTTTTTCATCCGTCAAATGATGTGCAGAGGGCAATCGGACGTGTGATTGTGGCGGCTGACTCAGCTCATGCTTTTGGCGCCTCATACATGAGAGACGGTGAGCGGATTATGTGTGGTAATGTAGCTGATTTTACAAGCTTTTCGTTCCATGCGGTCAAGAATCTGACCACCGCAGAGGGAGGAGCACTCACCTGGAGATCTATAGAGGGCTTTGATGACGAGTATATCTACAAGCAGTTTATGCTACTTTCACTCCACGGACAGACAAAGGATGCTTTGCACAAGAATGGTCTGGGCAACTGGGAGTATGATATTGTGGCTCCTTCGTATAAGTGCAATATGACTGATATCCAGGCTGCCATTGGTCTGGTACAGCTTGACAGATATGATGGGCTTCTCAAGAGGCGCCGTGATATTATAGAGCGCTATGATACGGCATTTAAGCCGCTTGGTCTCTTGACTGTGCCTCATTTTACAGACAGGCATACATCGAGCGGACATCTGTATCTGCTTCGCATACCGGGCATCGGCGTGGACAGGCGCAATGCGCTTATAGTGCAGATGGCGGAGCGAGGTATCGCCACAAATGTGCATTTCAAGCCGCTTCCGATGATGACAGCATATAAGAATATGGGCTTTGACATAGCTGATTTTCCAAACGCTTATCATCAGTATGAGAATGAGATTACACTTCCTCTCAACACAAAGCTTAGCGATGAGGATGTGGAGTATATAATTAATAATTTATTGGAGATTTTACATGAGTAGATGGAGAACATGGGGAGAGATTCCTACATTCATGAAAAATGATTTTACACTTAAATATTACAGGCATCTGAGCAGAAAGAGGACAAGCATGGTATTCAAACGCATTTTTGATGTGATTATGTCCGCTGTTCTTCTTGTGCTGCTTTCGCCTGTTATACTGGTCCTTGCTGTCTGGATAAAGGTGGATAGCAGAGGACCTGTTTTTTTCAGACAGGAGCGTATCACACAGTATGGCAGGAAGTTTCGCATATTCAAGTTCAGAACCATGGTGAATGATGCTGACAAAAAGGGTTCACTCGTGACTGTCGGTGGCGATTCAAGAATCACAAGAGTCGGTGCTGTCATCAGAAAGTACAGGCTGGATGAGATTCCGCAGCTCATAAATGTGCTATGTGGTGATATGAGCTTCGTTGGCACAAGACCTGAGGTGGAGAAGTATGTCATGGCATATACACCAGCGATGATGGCAACGCTTCTGATGCCTGCCGGAATCACAAGTGAGGCAAGCATCAGGTATAAGGATGAGGACAGGCTTCTGGAGGCTTCTGATGATGTGGATTACACATATATCCACAAGGTGCTGCCGGGCAAGATGAGGTACAATCTTAAGTATCTTAAGAGATTTTCATTGATAAATGATATCAGATTGTGTATAGAGACTGTGCTTGCGGTGATACATTAGTCTGCTTGTCTGGGAGGATGATACTTATGAATAAAGTCAAATTTTCAGTATTACTGTCAATTTATTACAAGGAAAAGCCTGAGTATTTCAGGGAGTGTATGGAAAGCATATATTCACAGACTGTTTTACCGGACGAGATAGTGCTGGTGGAGGATGGCCGGCTGACAGAGGAGCTTTATGAGGCAATCAGTGATTATGAATGCAGGCCTTCGGAAATAAATTTTGTTACGGTAAAGCTTGAAAAAAACAGCGGGCTCGGTCTTGCACTTGCTGAAGGCATAAAGCATTGCTCTAATGAGCTTGTGGCCAGAATGGATACAGATGATATATGTGTGCCTGACCGGTTTGAGAGACAGCTGAATGCTTTTTCGGAAAATCCGGGGCTTGATATCATAGGCGGCTACATCAGCGAGTTTTCCGATGATATGCATAATATTATATCAGAAAGGACAGTGCCTCTCGGAAATTATGTGATAAAGCAGTATCAGAGAAAGCGCGATGCGTTCAATCACATGACTGTGATGTACAAAAGGTCTGCGGTGCTTGCTGCGGGCAATTATCAGGACTGTCTGCTTATGGAGGATTCTCTTCTTTGGGCGAATATGATCAGAAATCACTGTCGTATGGCAAATATAGGTGAGACTCTTGTGTATGCCAGAACCGGTGATGATATGCTAAAGAGGCGTGGCGGCTTTGAATATTTCCTTAAATACAAGGCAGGAAGAAAGCGTATTTTAAAGACAGGGACCATAAGTGCAGCCGATTATTTTGTTACGGTTGCGGCACAGTTTGGTGTCTGTATGATGCCACTTTGGATGAGGAGCCTGGTGTTTAAAAAAATATTAAGGAAGTAAAACTTTTCAAATGCACGTTAATGTGGTAAAATCGGTATGATTAAGTATTAATAGGCTTATTCACTAACTGATATAGGAGGTTAATATAAATGGATTTCAGAGCGGAGTACGAGAAATGGTGTACTGACCCATATTTTGATGAGGCTACAAAAGCAGAGCTTAAGGCTCTTGCAGGTGATGACAAGGAGATAGAGGACAGATTCTATCGCACACTTGAGTTTGGTACAGCAGGTCTTCGTGGTGTAATAGGAGCGGGCACCAACAGGATGAATATATACACAGTCCGTCAGGCTACACAGGGACTGGCAAATTACATACTTTCACAGGGAGAGGATGCAGTAAAGAGAGGTGTTGCAATCGCACATGACTCACGTAATATGCATGATGAGTTCACTGATGCAACAGCACTCTGCCTTGCAGCAAACGGAATCAAGACATATGTATTCCCACAGCTTGCCCCTGTTCCTGAGCTGTCATACGCAGTAAGGACACTCGGCACCATAGCAGGTGTTGTTATCACAGCAAGCCACAATCCACGCGAGTACAATGGATACAAGGTTTACTGGGAGGATGGTGCACAGGTTACTCCACCTCATGATACAAGCATCATGGCTGAGGTGGCAAAGGTTACATCATTTGACCAGGTAAAGACTATGGACAAGGCTGCTGCTATTGAGGCAGGTCTTTACAATGTCATCTCTGATGAGGTTGAGGAGGGATATTTCGGAGAGCTCCGCAAGCTTTCTATCCATCCGGAGATTATCAAGGCTATGGCAAAGGATATCAAGATTGTTTACACACCACTCCACGGCACAGGACTTCGTCCTGTACAGAGGGTGCTTAAGGATATGGGCTTTGAGAATGTATACATTGAGCCAAGCCAGGCAGTACCTGACGGCAATTTCCCTACATGTCCTTATCCAAATCCAGAGAATCCTGATGCATGGAAGCTTGCGCTTGAGCTGGCAAAGGAAAAGGATGCTGATATCGTTTTAGCAACTGACCCTGATGCCGACAGACTCGGTGTATACTGCAAGGATACAAAGACAGGTGAGTATGTGACATTTACAGGAAATATGTCAGCTATGCTTATCGGTGAGTACATCTTAAGCCAGAAGAGTGCCAATGGTACTCTGCCTGAGAATCCTGCGTTTGTTGAATCAATTGTTTCTACAGATATGGGTAAGGCAATTGCTGCAGCATATGGGGTAAAGCATATCGAGGTTCTTACAGGCTTCAAGTATATTGGTGAGCAGATGCTTAAATTCGAAAAGACCGGCTGCAACAACTATGTATTCGGCATGGAGGAGAGCTACGGATGTCTGCCTGGCACATATGCAAGGGACAAGGATGCTCCTGCAGCAGTCTGCATGCTGTGTGAGGTGGCTGCTTTCTACAAGTCACAGGGCAAGACACTCTGGGATGGCATGATTGACATGTACGAGAAGTACGGCTACTACAGAGAGGGCATTTCTACACTGACCTTAAAGGGTATTGATGGTGCCGCACAGATAAATGAGATTATGACAAAGGCACGCGCTGCTGAGCCAAAGCAGTTTGGCGATTATCAGGTGCTTGCTATCCGTGATTACAAGAATGACACAAGAAAAGATATGACAACAGGAAAGGTTGAGCCGACTGGTCTTCCTTCTTCTAATGTACTTTACTACGAACTTAACGATAACGCTTGGTGCTGTGTACGACCTTCTGGTACAGAGCCTAAGATTAAATTCTATTTCGGAGTTAAAGGAGTGTCTCTTGAAGATTCACAGGCTAAGCTTGATGCTTTGTCAGCTGAGGTTCTCGGACAGTTTGAATAAAGACTATGATGAAAATATACATTTGCCCGGATTGTGGCTGGATACGGATGGTTTCAAGAAGGAAAGAAGTTGAATGCTTCAAGTGCGGCAGGCCGCAGATGCGTCTGACGAATCTGGAGTTTGGAAAGTATACCAATATGTCAGAGAAGGAGCGTCAGGACTACGCAGACGCGTGGCTTTACATTCATAGGAAAAAGGAAAAATAATATGGCAAAGAAGAGAAGAAGAAAAAAGAGAAGAAGTGGACGTAAGAAGATTATACTTTTTGTATTTGAAATCCTGTTGCTGTTAATTGTTCTGTTAGTGGTTTGGGCTTATAATAAGACACTCGGACAGGTTAAATATGAGGATGCGCTGACAGCTAGTGAGGCCGGAATCAATGAGGATATTGATGATGATGCTCTTGCCAATATGCATGGATATGTAGCGTTGTTTGGTCTGGACAACAGAAGTAATGGTTCATACAATGAGGGGCATTCCGATTGTATCATGATCGCTAGTCTGAATTATGATACTAAGGAGGTTCAGTTGGTATCTGTATATAGAGATACGTATCTTCCTGTCGGCAATGGAAAATTTGCGAAGGCGAATGCCGCATATGCTAATGGTGGGGCAAAGAGAGCAGTAGCTATGCTTAATTCAAATTTGGATTTGAATATTACGAAGTATGTTTGTGTTGATTGGAAAGCTCTTGTAGATGCTATAGATGATATCGGAGGTCTTGATCTTGAGATTACTAAGGCAGAGATGAAGGAAATTAATTTTCTGATTCCTGAGGTTGATTCTACTACAGGGTATAATACTCCTTATCTTGAGGGGGATGGCATGCAGCATCTTGATGGAACTCAGGCTACATGCTATGCACGTATCAGAAGCACCTCTGGTGATGATTTCTTAAGAGCATCACGTCAGAGAATTGTGCTTCAGGCTATGCTTGACAAGGCTAAGCAGTCAGATTTAGGCTCGCTCACAGAGATGTGTAAGGATATCATGAGTCAGATAAGTACAAACTTTACAGCTACCGAGATATTACAGTATGCTTCTTATGTTACAAAGTTTCAGATGAAGGAGACAACAGGCTTCCCATTTGAGCTGACTACAATGAATCTTTCATCTACTGGGGATACAGTTATTCCAATTGATTTAGCACAGAATGTTTCCAAACTTCATCAGTTTCTGTTTAATGAGACTGATTATCAGCCAACTGAGACAGTTCAAAGTGTCAGTGACAAGATTGCTAAAAAAACAGGTGTTACGTCAAAGACTTCTGCATTTGATCTCTCACAGTACAATGATACTGTTGGTTCTGATGGAACCGAAGGGGCAAAGAAAAAGAATAAGGATAAGCAGGATTCATTAAAGAACAGTCAGTCGGAGTCTGAAAATAATTCTGGAACGAAATCATCATCAGATGATTCAGATGAGTAATTACCTGATGGTATTTATTTAGCTGTTATAAGCAATAAGTTTTATAAAACAATATTTATATGAACAATATATCCGGGGCCAATCAATAGATTGGTCCCACATAATTTAATATGATTAATAATGTAATAACCTATAACTAATGAATAGTTAATGGAAAATCAATGATTAAATAACAACTAAATTACAAGAACAAGGGAGAATTTATGAAAACAGAAATCAAAGAAAAAATCACAGCAACAAACCAGAAATACTTAAAGAAATTCTTAACAGAGGAAGCTCCGGCTAAGCTTGAGAGCCAGCTTGAGCACATGGACTGGTCATACCTTGATATGATTCACAACAAGGAGCAGCAGAGAGGTACATTTTCACCGCTTGCTGCTATGGAGATTTCAGAGATAGAGGCAAATAAGGACAAATACCTTGCAACAGGTCTTGATGCTGTCAAGAATGGCAAGGTCGGTGCAATTCTTCTTGCCGGTGGACAGGGGACACGTCTTGGCTTTGACAAGGCTAAGGGCATGTTCAATATCGGAAAGACAAAGGAACTCTACATCTTTGAGCAGCTTGTCGCAAACCTCATGAAGGTTACAAATCAGACCGGTACATGGGTGCCTCTGTATGTTATGACAAGCGAGATAAATGATAGCATGACAAGAGAGTTCTTTGAAGAGCACGACTATTTTGGATACAACAAGGATTATGTGAAGTTTTTCGTGCAGGAGATGGTTCCGGCAGTTGATTTTGATGGAAATCTGCTCATGAAATCTGAGGATTCACTTGCCATGTCACCAAACGGAAACGGTGGATGGTTCAAGTCACTCATCAATGCCGGTCTTGACAAGGATTTGAAGGACAAGGGTGTTGAGTGGCTCAATGTATTTGCTGTGGACAATGTGCTTCAGCAGATTGCAGATCCTGTATTTGTCGGCGCTACAATAGAGTCCGGATGTGTCAGCGGCTCTAAGGTGGTCAGAAAGTGCGATCCATACGAGAGAGTCGGCGCTATGTGTCTTGAGAATGGCAAGCCTTCGATTGTCGAGTATTACGAGCTTACACCTGAGATGGCAGAGGCAAAGAACGAGAATGGTTCATTACAGTATGGCTTTGGTGTTATCTTAAACTATTTATTCCGCGTGGACAAGCTTATGGCTATCGCAGAGAAGAGCCTTCCGCTTCATGTGGTAGAGAAGAAGGTACCTTACATTGATGAGAATGGTACAGAGCATAAGCCTGAGACTCCGAATGCATACAAGTTCGAGACACTCATCCTCGATATGGTATACATGATGGACAATAGCCTGCCATTTGAGGTAGACAGAGAGAAGGAGTTTGCACCTGTAAAGAATGCGACAGGTACAGATTCGGTTGAAACAGCGAGAGCTCTTCTTGAGAAGAACGGAATTGAAATTTAATATATGATTTATGGTAACTGTTCATTGGCAGGGATGTATTGATATTCTGCAATTTCTATTTATCGCAGACTTAGAGGTGCATCTGTCGATGAGCAGTTATTTTTATTCGGAGAATAGCACGGGGATTACAATTTATGAAAAAATAAATAATCCCGTCACAAATTAAACACAGATTGACAGTATACTTCTAATTGTAAACGAAAGGAGAAATTATTATGGATAACAATTATAGAAATATGAATGATACAAATAATACTAACAGTACAAATAACACAAATAACAATACAAACAATGTAAATTTCACAATGTCGGGTAATCCTTACAATCCGGATGAGTCACAGAAGGCTGCACAGACTAATAATACATCAGCGGAAAGCTATTCACAGAGCTATAATCCGTACTCGCAGGCTTCTGCAGCAGGACAGCCAAATGTAAATCAATCATATGCAAACCAGCCTTATTCTAATCAGGCATATAATTCAGGCACAAATAATAATGCATATGGCAGCGCATCAGCCGGTTCGACAGACAACTCATATAGCCGGATGAATATGAATGGTCAGGCATACCAGCAGACTGCAAAGCCTAAGAAACAGAGAGCACCTAGAAAGCCTGGTGCATTTGGACCATTTGCAGCAAAGACAGTAGCGGCAGCTCTTATCTTCGGGCTCGTCGGAGGCGGTGTTTTCACAGGAGTAAGCTATATTGGCACGAGAGCTATTTCAAATTCTTCTACTGCAAGTGCAAAGCTTACCACTACAACATCTGGTGGGACTAAGCAGACATCCTCAGGGAATGCAAAGGATCTGACAGATGTATCATCAGTTGTCGATGAGGTAATGCCTAGCATCGTTGCTATCACAAATACAGGAACAGTCACCTACAACAGCTTTTTCGGAAAGCAGTCACAGCAGTCTCAGAGCTGCGGCTCAGGTATCATTGTGAGTGAGGATGATGATTATCTCTACATTGCTACAAACAACCATGTTGTGGCAGATTCAGAGGAGCTCACAGTACAGTTTGATGATGATTCAGTGGTAAAGGCAGAAATCAGAGGAACAGATCCGGATGACGATCTAGCAGTTGTACGTGTAAAGAAAGCAGACCTTGGAAAAGATACTTACTCAAATATCAAGATTGCTACAATCGGAGATTCTGAAAGTGTAGCTGTTGGAAGTCCTGCAATTGCTATCGGTAATGCACTTGGATACGGACAGTCTGTCACAACAGGTATAGTAAGTGCGCTTAACAGAACCGTAACTACGCAGGATTCACAGACAGGTGAGACTGTTACCAACAACAAGCTTATTCAGACGGATGCAGCCATAAACCCTGGAAACAGTGGTGGAGCACTCTTGAATGAAAATGGCGAGGTTATCGGTATAAACTCTGTAAAATATTCTTCAACTGAAGTTGAGGGTATCGGATATGCAATTCCAATGTCGGTTGCAAAGCCTATTATTGAGAGCCTCATCCAGGATGGAAAGTATACAAACGAGAATCAGGCATACCTTGGAATAAAGGGTGGCGATGTTTCATCTGAGATGGTAGCCTATGGCTTCCCACAGGGTGTGTATGTTTCATCTGTTTCAGCAGGCTCAGGTGCCGCAAATGCCGGCTTACAGGAGGGCGATATCATCACCGCTGTTGACAGCACAAAGATTTCTTCTATGACAGAGCTGCAGTCAGCGTTAAAGAGCTACAAGGCCGGAGATAAGGTTACTCTTACTGTTGCCCGTCAGAGTGGCAGACAGTATGAAGAGAGCAAGGTTGAAGTAACCTTAAGCTCTGCAAAGGATATTCAGCAGTAAATAATTCATTTATATTTATGAGTACAAAAACGCGCCAGTGTGGCGCGTTTTTTGTTATGAAAAATATAGTTAAGGGTTGATTTTTTAAATAAAAAGGTGTAGTATTATGAATGTTCATAAAAACATAAGGAGAGGCGAACATGAACAAACAAGAGAAAGATATACTGAACACGTTGTATCATCAATCAGTTAACAATCAAAGAGAGATATCAGAGTTATCCGGTCATTCTCTGGGAGTTGTA
>OOBO01002032.1_pt1 | contig 12025 bp, 7 predicted proteins | sample 1671031 | NCBI WGS metagenome assembly OOBO01 (sample SAMN06348115, study PRJEB24527) | human gut metagenome | biome: human gut; feature: ankylosing spondylitis patient; material: feces | host: Homo sapiens | place: China | collected 2015-10 | reverse complement strand
TGCAGAAGGTGGGCTATATGCAGCTGTTCACCTTCATCTACTCCAAGCGCACCGGAACCAAGGCGGCAGATATGCCCGACCCCACCCCCCGCAAGGAGAAGACCGACCGCATGACCCGCCTGCTCAAAGTTCAGGACGACATCGCAATGGCCCTCGTGAAGGCTCAGGTGGGCCAGACCGTCCGCGTCCTCGTGGAGGGCTATGGCCGCAATGAAGGCACCCTCTCGGGCCGTCTCGACAACAACCTTACCGTCGAGTTCAAGGCTGACCCCGCCCTCATGGGCAGCTATGCGATGGTGCGCCTCACGGGTGCCCGTGCCACCGTCCTGCTGGGCGAATTGGTTGAATCATGATATTCTGGATACACTATCCTAATATATAACACAGGAACGATAAAAGGAGACTACTACAATGGATTGCATCGACCTTTTCAAGCGTGCCGCCATGGCACTTCAGACCGACTCCCGCTATCTGGCTATGGACCAGGCCCGCAAAATGAACGACAAGGACGAGGAACTGCAGAACCTCATCGGCGAGTTCAATCTGGCCCGCATGGACCTGAACAACGAGATCGGCAAGCCCGAGCGCAGCGATGAGCGCATCGCCGAGCTGAACCAGAAGGTGAACGACCTCTACGGCAAGATCATGGCCGATGACGGCATGGTGGCCTACAACGAGGCAAAGCGCGACTGCGAGGCCCTCGTGAACTATATCGACGCCATCATCAACACTGCAATGAACGGCGGCGACCCCATGACCGTGCAGGAGCCTTCCGCTTCCTGCACCGGCAGCTGCTCCACCTGCGGCGGCTGCCACTAAGGCTTAAACCATGAAACACAAAACGCGGCTGTGCAATGCAGGGCCGCGTTTTGCTTGCAACAGGCAGTTTTGGATGGCAAACCGACAACTAGGGGAGGAAGGTGAACGGTCATGGCAGAGCTTTCGCCCATGATGCAGCAATATCTGGAAATCAAAAAACAACATAAGGATGAGATTCTTTTCTACCGCATCGGTGACTTCTACGAGATGTTCTTCGACGATGCGCTCACAGTCTCGCGGGAGTTGGATCTGACCCTCACGGGCAAGCAGTGCGGCCTCGAAGAGCGCGCGCCCATGTGCGGCGTACCGTTCCACAGCTATGAGGGCTATGTGGCCCGCCTCATCTCGAAGGGCTACAAGGTCGCCATCTGTGAGCAGATGGAAGACCCGGCCAAGGCCAAGGGTCTTGTGAAACGCGACATCATCCGCGTGGTCACGCCCGGCACCGTCATCGAGAGCAGTATGCTTCAGGATGACAAAAACAACTACATTGCGAGTGTTTTTCTGAAAGGCGGCGCGGCGGGCCTTTGCTTTGCAGATGTCTCCACCGGCACGGCCCATATCACAGAGCTCAAGCGGGAAAAGATCGCCCCGGCGGTCATTGCGGAACTCTGCCGCTACCACCCCAGCGAGGTGCTGATGAACCCGGGTCTGCTGGACTGCCGGGAGATCACTGCCTACATCAAAAAGAATATGAACTGCGCCGTCGAGCTGGTGGAAGAGGAGCGGTACGCCCCGGGCCTCGTGGCCATCTCCCTCGAGAACCAGTTTGGCCGCGACTGGGCTGCAAAGACCGGCATCGCAGAAGACGGCCTTGTCCGCTTTGCAATGGCCGCTCTGCTGGAATATCTCCATGATACGCAAATTAAAGGCGTCGAGCGCCTGAAAACGGTCATCACATATAATGAAGCTCAGTTCATGAGCCTGTCGCCGGTCACCCGGGCAAATCTCGAGCTGACCGAGACGCTGCGGGGCCGCGAAAAGCGGGGAACGCTGCTCTGGGTGCTGGACAAGACCAGCACCGCCATGGGCAAGCGGATGCTCCGCAGCTGGATCGAGCAGCCGCTCATTTCCAGCGCCGCCATCAACCGCCGTCTCAACGCGGTGGAAAGCCTCGTGAACCAGACCATGCAGCGGGGCGATTTGATCGAACAGCTCCACTACATCGCCGACCTCGAGCGCCTGATGACCCGCGCGGTCTACGGTTCCGCCACCCCCAAGGAGATCTACACGATGGCCCAGACCTGTGAGCGCCTGCCGGAACTGCGGGCGCAGGCCGAGAGCTGCAGCTGCCCGGAGCTGACTGCTCTTGCAGGACAAATCGACCTGCTGGACGATGTGAAGACGGCCATCCTCGCCGCCATCGACCCGGATGCGCCCTCCACCCTCAAGGACGGCGGCGTCATCGCCAAGGGTTACCACCCCGAGGTGGACGAGTTGCGCTCCATCCGGGACAACACCAAGGGCGTCCTCGCCCAGCTGGAAACGCGCCTGCGGCAGGAGACCGGAATCCCCAAGCTGAAGATCGGCTACAATCACGTCTTCGGCTACTACATCGAGGTCAGCAACTCCTATAAATCCATGGTCCCCGAGACCTACATCCGCAAGCAGACCCTCACCTCCGGCGAGCGCTATATCACCCAGGAGCTGAAAGAGCTGGAAAGCAAGATCTTAGGTGCGCATGAGCGTCTCATTGCGCTGGAGCACCGGCTCTTCTCGGAACTGCTGGAAACGATCGGCGGTCAGCTCGACCGCATCCAGCGGACGGCAAATGCTGTGGCCGAGTTGGACGTGCTGGCGGCGCTGGCGCAGGTGGCCGCTGAAAACAACTACTGCCGCCCTGTGGTGGATGACAGCGACGAGCTGACCATCACCGAGGGCCGCCACCCGGTGGTGGAGCAGATGCTGAAAGGCAGCCTCTTCGTCCCCAACGATACCAAACTCAACTGCACCACCGACCGCTGTCTCATCATCACCGGCCCGAACATGGCGGGTAAATCGACGTATATGCGCCAGAACGCTCTTATCGCTCTGATGGCACAGATCGGCTCCTTCGTCCCGGCGACCAGCTGCCATGTGGGCGTCGTGGATGCCATCTTTACCCGAATCGGCGCATCGGACGACCTTGCCGCCGGCCAGTCCACCTTCATGGTCGAGATGACCGAGGTGGCCGAAATTCTCAAGAACGCTACCCCCAAGAGCCTCGTCGTGCTGGACGAAATTGGCCGCGGCACCTCTACCTTCGACGGCATGAGCATCGCCCGGGCCGTCGTGGAGCATATCTCCGACCCGGCCAAGGGCCTCGGCTGCAAGACCCTCTTCGCCACCCATTACCACGAGTTGACGGATCTGGAAGGGGCCATCGAGGGCGTCAAAAACTACAACATCGCAGTCAAGAAGCGGGGAGAGGACATCACGTTCCTCCGCCGCATCATCCGCGGCCCCGCCGACGACAGCTACGGCATCGAGGTGGCGAAGCTGGCCGGTCTGCCCGGCACCGTGACCCGCCGCGCCCACGAGGTGCTGCGCACGTTGGAAGCTTCTGCCCCGAAGAACAAGGTGGAGCAGATGGATTTCGACGCCCTGCAGGAGTATTCTTCGCCTGCCGTCCCCAGCGAGATGATGGAAAAGCTCGAGGCACTGGACGTTGAGACCCTGACCCCCATCGAGGCACTGAACTTCCTCTACGAGCTGAAAAAGACCCTGAGCGGCAGCCTGAATGGCTGATTTTATTTGAAACGGAGGGAAACGAATGGCAGAGATATACGTTCTCGACAAGCACACGGCAGAACTCATCGCCGCCGGTGAGGTGGTCGAGCGGCCCGCATCGGTCGTCAAGGAGCTTCTGGAAAACTCCATCGATGCCGGTGCGTCTCAAATCACCGTCTCGATCGAGTCGGGCGGCGTCCGTCTGATTGAAATCAGCGACAACGGCACCGGCATCGAGGCAAAATACATCCCCACAGCTTTCATCCGCCATGCCACCAGCAAGATTCGGACGGAAGAGGACCTCACCAGCATCCACACGCTGGGCTTCCGCGGCGAAGCGTTGGCCTCTATCGCCAGCGTGGCCCGCGTCGAAGTGCTTACCCGCACCGAGGTCGACGAGTGCGCTTCCCTCTACCGGATCGAAGGCGGGGAAGAGCAGCCCATCGAGCCGGGTGCGCGAGGCGTCGGCACCACCATCCGGGTCCGTGACCTCTTTTTCAACACGCCCGCCCGGATGAAGTTCCTCAAAAAGGATTCCAGCGAGGGTACTTTCGTGGCCGACATCGTGGGCCATGTGGCCCTGAGCCACCCCGAGGTGAGCTTCAAGTTCATCCGCGAAGGCAAACTGCAGTATGTTACCCCCGGTGACGGCCAGCTCCGCAGCGCGGCTTATGCCGTACTGGGCCGGGAGTTCAGCCGTGACCTCGTGGAGGTGGATAACCGTGAGGGCGTTTACCGGGTCTGGGGGCTCATCACCCAGCCCCGCAGCTGCCGCGCCAGCCGCAGTATGCAGTATTTCTATATCAATGGCCGCTATGTCCGCAACCGCACCATGATGGCGGGCATGGAGATGGCGTTCAAGGGTACCACGATGCAGGGCAAATTTCCTGGAGGGATCTTGCTCCTTGAGATGCCCGCCGACCTTGTGGATGTCAACGTCCATCCGGCAAAAACAGAAGTCCGCTTTGCCCGGGAAAACGACATCTTCGACCTCGTCTACCATGCCGTCAAGCTGGCGCTGAGCCAGCCGGGTACAGGGGAGAGACAGTTCGTCTTTGACAGCGAGAAAGAGAACGATGTATCCAATAAACATGAAAATAGCGGAAATAAAGAAGAAAATACTGTAAAGAATAATAACTTTACAGGACTTTCGGCGGTGATTTCGGGCCAGGCAGAGCCGGGAAGCCTGCCGCACCCGGAGGAAAAACCTCTCCGCCCGGCGGCACCGGCAGCGTCTGTGACACCCCGCCCGACACAGCCCTCTGCCCCGGAGCGGGACATCCTCCCGCTGCCCGTAAAAGCCCCGGAAAAGGCTGCGCCGGCATCGGAACACACATGGACAACGGTTGCGGCCTCTGAGCCTCTTCCGATGAACGCCGCCCTCCACAGTCCTGAGCCGCCGCAGGAGGAAAGCGTCCTTGAGCCGCCGCCCTTCCGGGCTGCATCCAGTGAGTCACAGCTGGACATCGAGGCAGACATCGACCTGCCGGATGTCACCCGCGACCACATGGCTGCGTGGGAGCCTGCCCCGGAAGAACCGGAGCGTCCGCCGCTGCCGGAGGCTTTGGATGAACCTCAGCAGAGCGCAGCCCCGGAGCAGCTGGGCTTTGACGTTCAGGACGGCCCGGAGCCCCTGCGGTATGTGGGCGAGATCTTCCGCACCTATATCCTCGCGGAGCGGGGCGACGAGATCTGCATCATCGACAAGCACGCCGCCCACGAGCGCCAGCTCTTCGAGAAGCTGGCCGCCCACTACGGCGATGTCCCCAGCCAGCTCCTCCTGGAGCCGCTGGTGGTGGAGCTCTCCGCCGAGGAAAAGACTGCTCTGCTGGCCAACCTCGACCTGCTGGAAAGCGCCGGCCTCGAGGTGAGCGATTTTGGCGGCAGCTCGGTCTGCCTGCGCTCGGTCCCCGCTGATGTGGAGCAGGGCAGTGCCGAAGATCTGTTGGTCGAGCTGGCGGCAAAGCTGGCCCATGGCAGCCGCGACGCCCTGAACGAGCGGACGGAGTGGGTGCTCCACTCCATCTCCTGCCGCGCCGCCATCAAGGCGGGCGACCACACCTCGCCGCAGGAGCTGATGGCGCTGGCCGAAAAAATTCTCTCCGGCGAAGTGCCGCCCTTCTGCCCCCATGGGCGCCCCTGCGTTCTCAAACTCACCCGAAAGGAGCTGGAAAAGCAGTTTGGCCGAATCGTGTGATAAAAATCAGAAGCATCCGGTGCTGGCCGTCGTCGGCCCCACTGCCACCGGCAAGACCGCTCTCGGCGTGGCGCTGGCCGAAGCTTTCGAGGGCGAAGTCATCAGTGCCGACTCGATGCAGATCTATAAAGGATTAGATGTCGGTACGGCGAAGGTCGCACCCGACGAGACCCACGGCATCCCGCACCATGCGGTGGATATTCTGGAGCCGGACAAACCCTTCAGCGTGGCAGATTTCGTCGCACTGGCCGGAACGCTCGAGGCGGACATTTCCGCCCGGGGCCGTCTGCCCATCCTCGTGGGAGGCACGGGCCTCTATGTCCAGAGCTTTTTGTACGGTGTCCGCTTCGCCGCCGAGAAGACGCCGGACGGCCTGCGGGAACAGCTGGCCGCAGAGATGGCGGAAAAAGGCCCGGAGGCCATGTACAAAGAGCTGCAGGCTGCCGACCCGGAAGCCGCCGCCGCCATCCACCCGAACAATCAGGTGCGGGTCCTGCGGGCGCTGGAACATTTCCGGGCCACCGGCAAGCGTCTGAGCGAGCAGAAAGCCCAGTCCCTCCCGCCGGAGCGGCCCTATCGTTCGCTGGTGCTGGGGCTGGACTTTCCCGACCGCGCCCAGCTCTACCACCGCATCGACCGGCGGGTGGACAAGATGCTGGACGCCAGTCTTCTGGACGAGGCAAAGCTGGTCTATGACCACCGCCAGACCTACCGCACGGCAGCGCAGGCCATCGGCTACAAGGAATTCTTCCCCTATTTTGAGGGGACAGCCCCGCTGGATGCCTGCACCGAAAAGCTCAAGCAGGCCTCCCGCAACTACGCCAAGCGTCAGCTGACCTGGTTCCGCCATATGGACGGCGTGGTCTGGCTGGACGCCTCTGCGCCGGATGTTACAGCCCGGGCTGTGCAGCTGACCCAAGAATTTTTAGCGAAAGGGTGACCTTTTATGATGGATAGACCACGCTCTGATCCCGGCGCGTCCAGCGCTTTGGGCAAGCTGGCAGGCTTCGTCATCGCCGTCGTGGTGCTGGCGGGCATCTATGTGGGCTATCAGGCCCTGCAGGTGCTCTTCCCGCCCAACACCTACGAGACGGCGCTTCTTGCCACCGTGGCGGATACGGTGGACGCCGACGGCGTTCTCCTCTTCGATGAGGTCTATGTTCCCGGCGGCGGAACGCTGGGCTATCTCGCGGCCGACGGCGAGCGCGTCTCGGCAGGGGCTGCGGTAGCGGAGATCTACAGCAGCCCGGAACAGGCGGGCCTCCGCCAGCAGCTCACCAGCCTGAACGACCAGATCGAGCTTCTGCAGCGCTCTCAGAATACCACCGCCACCCAGCTGGATTCTCTGAAAAAAGAGCGGGCTTCCGCGCTTTATGATATGATGGATGCGCTGGATAGCTCTGCCTACGACGAGACAGCCCAGGGCGAAGAGAACTACATCCTCGCTCAGAACAAGCTCTGGGTCATCACCGGTGAAGTCTCGGACTTCTCGGCCCAGATCGCCTCCCTCACCGAGCAGTCGGCGCAGGTGCAGGCCCAGCTGGGTGGGCCGACCCAGATCACCGCCCCTCAGACGGGTTACTTCATCCGCAGCTCTGCCAGCGGGCGGCTCAACGCCGGGGCAGACGACATCCTCGCGCTGAACACCACCGACCTGCAGGCGTATCTGAACTCTGACCCTGAGCTGCCGCTGGACGGCTGCGCGGGCAAGATCGTCTCGGGCTTTGCGTGGCGGTACGTCGGCCTCTGTTCGGCCAAGGAAGGGGAGAAGCTGCTGGGCGACAACGGCAAGCCCCTGACCCGCTCGGTGAAGATAAAGTTCCCCGGCCAGATGGAGATGCCCCTCAAGGCATCCGTCTCCGAGGTGACCATCGACGAAGCGACCGGTCTGGCCCGCTTTGTCATCACCTGCGAGATCATCAACGGCGATGTGCTGCGGCTCAACCGGGCCAGCGCCCAGATCATCGTGGGCGAGACCACCGGCCTGCGCGTTCCCATCGACGCGATCCATTATCTGAAAGAGGACGGCACCGAGTCTGAGACGCAGGGCGAGAACTACATCCCGGGCGTCTATGTCAAATACGGCAATCTTGCCCGCTTCTGCAAGATCGACCCCGTGGATAATGACCATCCACTGGTGACGGACGGCGAGTACCGCATCGTCATGCCCAGCAGCTCGGATAAGACAAAAACCGTCAGCGAAGTCCGCCTTTACGATGAGATCATCGTCTCCGGACAAAATTTGTATGATGGAAAGCTTTTGTAGTTATTGACATCTGACACAAAAAATCAGATAATAGAAAAAGCTATTAGCAACTCTTTTTCACAAAGGGGTGCCAGGCAGCGTGAGCTGCCCGAATGAAAGGAGCAAGTTTCTATGTCTTTTGTGGACAGCCTGAAAAAAGGGCTTTTCGGCAGTGAGGACGATTACGACGATCAGTACATGGACGACGGTCCTCAGATGGTGAATAACAACAACGGTCTCGGCGTCGCAGGCAACGAGGAAGAGGACGAGCCCGAAGAGGGTGCAGCCCCCAAGCGGAATGGCAAGGTGGTCAACATCCATGCGACCACCCAGCTCAAGGTCGTTCTGGTCAAGCCTGAGCACTTCGAGGATGCCAGCACGATTGCAGACCACCTGAACAACAAGCGCACCGTCGTGCTGAATCTGGAATCCACCAACAAGGAAGTTTCCCGCCGTCTGGTGGACTTCCTCTCCGGTGTGGCCTACGCCAACAACGGCCAGATCAAGCGGGTGGCCAACAGCACCTTCATCATTACTCCCTACAATGTAGACATCATGGGCGACCTGCTGGACGAGCTGGAGAACAATGGCGCGTTCTATTGATACCCAGCAAAGCGCCGTGCGGGGCTTCGTCCCGGCGCAGAACGATGAGGAACGCTTCCTCATGCGTCATGTCGAGGACCTGGCCCGCGCCGCCTTTGGCCGGGGCATCGCCCGTTATTCGGCGTTCCTGAGCGACAGAGAACAGCAGCTGGCGCAGGCGGCACTCAACCGTGCCGGTGCGCCGGAGGAAAGCTGCCGCTTCGAGGGCGGCTGGCCCGACGCCGAGCGCCGGGTGCTCTGCCTCGAGCCGGAAGACTGCTATCCTGCAAGCCCTGTCTGCTGCGTCCGGCTCAGGTGCCGTGCGCTGGCCGGGGCGCAGCTGCCCGTCCATAAGGACTATCTGGGCAGCCTGATGGGGCTCGAACTTCGCCGCGAGGCGCTGGGCGACATCGTCCTGCCGCCGGAGGAGCCGGGTACCGCTTATCTGTTCGCGCTGGAGCCTGCTGCAGCCCTTATCTGTCAGGAGCTGCGCAGTGTGAGCCGCACCGAGGTGACGGCTCAGCAGCTGGCGCTGGACGAGGTGCCGGAGTTTGCGCAGGCAGAGCGCCGGTTACAGACCGCGACCGTATCGTCGCTGCGTCTGGATGCTGTACTTGCCGCCATGCTGCGGTGCAGCCGGGGCATGGCCGCAGAGCTTGTGGCAGCGGGAAGGGTAGAGATCAACCATCTGCCCGTTTCCAGCGCCCATGCGCCGGTATACGAATCTGACGTGTTCACAGTGCGGGGCAAAGGGCGCTTCCGCCTCACAGCCCTGCCGGGCAAGAGCAAAAAAGACCGACAGATCATCGAGTTCTTCCAATATTGAGAAGGACGACTGGATAAAATGGAGGAGATCATTATGCTGACACCGCAGGACGTGCGCTCTGTCCAATTCGAAAAGAACCTCCGCGGCTACCGTACCGAGGATGTTGACCGCTTTCTGGATAAAGTAGAGCAGCAGCTCGGGCAGGATGCGGAGCAGATGGAGGCCCTGCGCAAGCAGGTGGCCGACCTGACTGCCGAGAACGAGACCCTGCGCCGCAATATGCAGAGCTATGAGGCCGACGGCGATATGCTCAAGAGCGCCCTCATCAACGCACAGCGTATGGGCGAAAACGTCATCCGCGAGGCCAACCAGAAGGCCGAAGACATCCTGCACCGTGCAAATCTGCGCGGCGACGACATCATCCGGGATGCCAACGAGCTGCTGCAGAAGGCCAGCGACCGCGCCGACGAGATCATCAGCGAGGCCAACGACAAAAAGCTGGCCGAAGAGCGTGAATATGACCGCGTTCGTCTCGAGGTCACCCGCTTCAAGTCCGACGTGCTGAACCTCTACCGCACCCATGTGGAGTCCCTGAGCCGTCTGCCGGAGTTCCAGCAGAAAGATGAGACCCCCGCACAGGATGCCGAGGCTGAGCTGCCCGAAACCGAGGATGCCGATACCACCGAGGAAGCAGCACCCGCTGCGGACGTTGCCGAGACGGAAGACGCCGCCCCCGAGAAGGCCGGCGAGGACTTCTGGGAGAAGGACGAATCTCAGCTTAAGCTCGACCCGCCCCCGGCAGACCCCAACGCTGTCTTTCAGGGCGTGAGCTTCAGCGAATAATTCCCTAAGCATCGACAGCAAGGCATCATTTGTGTGCCGTAAAGCTGTTTTGATAAAATAAGCGCATAGCTGCGCTGTTTGCGACTGCAAAACCAATAGAGGAGAGTGTAAAACCAGTGGCTAAGAATAAGTCTCAGTACGACAGTACTCTGAATCTGCCCAAGACCCTGTTTGAGATGCGCGCCGGCCTGCCCAAGAAGGAACCGGTCATGCTCAAGGATTGGGACGACAACGACCTGTACAACCAGCTCATGAAGCACAACGAGGGCAAACCTCAGTTCATCCTGCACGACGGCCCTCCGTATGCCAACGGCAATATCCACATGGGTACCGCGCTGAACAAGATCATCAAGGACATCATCATCCGCGAGAAGAACATGGAGGGCTTCCAGGCTCCCTATGTACCCGGCTTTGATACCCACGGCCTGCCCATTGAGCTGAAGGCCCTGTCCTCCGTCGGCGAGAAGAAGAAGGACATCTCCAAGCTCGAGCTGCGCCAGATCTGCGAGAAGTTCGCCACCGAGCACATCGACATCATGAGCGACCAGTTCAAGCGTCTGGGCGTTATCGGCGATTTTGAGCATCCCTATCTGACCCTCAAGCCCGAGTTTGAGGCCCGTCAGATCGAGATCTTCGGCGAGATGGCCAAGAAGGGCTATATCTACAAGGGTCTGAAGCCTGTCTACTGGTGTCCCGACTGCCGCACCGCTCTGGCTGAGGCCGAGATCGAGTACGGCGAGGACGAGTGCGACTCTATCTTCGTCCGCTTCCACGTCTCTCAGGACCCCAACGGCGTTCTGGCAAAGCACGGCATCCCGATGGAGAAGACCTACTTCGTCATCTGGACCACCACCACTTGGACCCTGCCCGCCAACGAGGCCATCTGCCTGAACGGCCAGTTCGAGTACTCCTTCGTCAAGATCGGCGATGAGTTCCACATCATGGCCACCGACCTTGTCAAGAGCGTCATGGACTCCTGCCACATCACCGAGTACGAGGTGGTGGGTGAGCCGGTCAGCGGCGCTGAGTTCGAGCTGATGCGCTATAACCACGTCTACCTGCCCAAGGAAGGCTGGGTCATCCTCGGCGACCACGTCACGCTGGAAAGCGGCTCTGGCTGCGTCCACACCGCCGGCGGCCACGGCGTCGATGACTTCAACGTCTGCCAGAAGTACCCCCAGATCCCCATCACCGTCCCTGTGGACGACGGCGGCTATCTGACCGAGCAGGCCGGCAAGTACGCTGGTCAGCGCGTCTGGGCTTCCAACAAGACCATTCTGGCCGACCTGACCGCCGCCGGCGCTGTTATGGGCCAGCTGCACATCAAGCATCAGTATCCGCACTGCTGGCGCTGCCACAACCCCATCATCTTCCGTGCTACCGAGCAGTGGTTCTGCTCCATCGCCAAGTTCCGTGAGGACGTCTACAAGGCCATCGACACCGTGACCTGGATGCCGGATTGGGGCCACGACCGGATGCACGGCATGGTGCGCGACCGCAACGACTGGTGCATCAGCCGTCAGCGCACCTGGGGCGTGCCTATCCCGGCCTTCTACTGCAAGAAGTGCGGCGCTTACCATATCACCGACGCCACCATCAAGGCCGTCAGCGACCTGTTCCGCAAGGAGGGTTCCGACGCCTGGTACAAGTATGACGCGGAGCAGATCATCCCCGCTGGTGAAGTCTGCGAGAAGTGCGGCGCTTCCGAGTGGACGAAGGACACCGACATCATGGACGTCTGGTTCGACTCCGGCTCCACCCATGCTGCCGTTCTGGAAGAGCGTCCCGAGCTGCGCTTCCCGGCCGATCTGTATATGGAGGGCGGCGACCAGTTCCGCGGCTGGTTCCAGTCCAGCCTGCTGAC
>OOBO01002030.1_pt1 | contig 12026 bp, 9 predicted proteins | sample 1671031 | NCBI WGS metagenome assembly OOBO01 (sample SAMN06348115, study PRJEB24527) | human gut metagenome | biome: human gut; feature: ankylosing spondylitis patient; material: feces | host: Homo sapiens | place: China | collected 2015-10 | reverse complement strand
GTTGCTCAGGTACTTAAAAAAAATATTTTATAATAGTGTTGCGGAATTAAGGCTGAAAAGTGAGAAGGTAAGCGTAACTTTCGATGCGGCTACGGGGATGATTCTCCGTGTGCTTTCGGGGAATACTGAGATACCTTTAACCAATGGTCCGGTAGCAGTCGGCATGAAGATGCTCTACCAGCCTGCCAGCAGTTATGTGCGTCAGGATTCGGAAGAAGCCGTTTTTTGTGCCCGCTACAAGGGAGGAGCTGATTCGATTGTCTGGCGGCTTACCTCTCAGGGATTGCTTTACATGGATGCGGTACTGCTGAACCGTGCGTCGGGAGGCGGAGGTTTCGATGATGCTTTCATGGATACGGAGGTATATAATCTGGGATTGACTTTTTCTTATCCGGAACGCATTTGTAAGGGGATGAAATGGCTGGGCAGAGGACCTTACCGGGTGTGGAAAAATCGTATTCCGGGTACGAATTATGGTATCTGGCATAAAGATTACAACAATACCGTTACGGGCGAGAGTTACGACAATCTCGTTTACCCTGAATTTAAGGGCTATCATGCCAATATGTATTGGGCTACGTTCGAAAGCGATACAGCACCTTTTACTGTTTATTCGCGTACGGACGGTATTTTCTATCGTGTCTTTACACCCGAAGAACCGAAAGGCAGTGCAAAACGGACCATGCCCGAATTTCCTGAAGGGGATATATCGTTCTTGCTTGATATCCCTGCCATCTGTTCGTTCAAGCCGATTGAACAACAAGGTCCGAACAGTCAGCCGGGAAATATACGTATCAAGAAGGGAGATGAAGGGTTACGTCTGAACCTGATGTTCGATTTCAGAAAAGAGAATTAAAAATATTCTCGTTGGGTTGTACTGCTAAAACTGTTTTATTTTGGCGGGATAAATTAATAATAATGTGTACCTTTGCAGGCTGAAATCAGAACAAGTGTATGCAACAAGACAATAAACCTATTATTGAAGTAAAGAATGTGTCGAAGTTTTTTGGTGAAAAAACGGCACTCGATAATATAAACTTATCTATCCGTAAAGGTGAGTTTGTGACGATTCTTGGTCCTTCCGGATGCGGAAAGACTACTTTGCTGCGGCTTATCGCAGGTTTTCAGACTGCCTCGGAGGGCGAGTTGTACATTGGTGGGAAGGAGATTACACAAATTCCTCCGCATCGTCGTCCGGTGAATACGGTATTCCAGAAGTATGCTTTGTTTCCTCACCTGAATGTATATGATAATATCGCTTTCGGACTGAAGCTGAAAAAAATGCCTAAGGCAGAAATGGAGAAAAAGGTGAAGGCTGCGTTGAAAATGGTGGGTATGACCGACTATGAGTACCGTGACGTAAACTCTTTGTCGGGCGGACAGCAGCAGCGTGTGGCTATTGCCCGTGCCATTGTAAACGAGCCGGAAGTGTTGTTGCTTGATGAGCCTCTTGCTGCACTCGACCTGAAAATGCGTAAGGACATGCAGATGGAGTTGAAGGAAATGCACCGCCGTCTGGGCATTACCTTTGTTTATGTTACTCACGATCAGGAAGAAGCATTGACACTGAGTGATACCATCGTGGTAATGAGCGAAGGAAAAATCCAGCAGATAGGTACACCGACAGATATCTATAATGAGCCGATCAATTCGTTTGTTGCCGATTTTATTGGTGAAAGTAATATCTTGAACGGTACGATGGTGCGTGACTGTCTGGTTCGTTTCTGCGGTCAGGAGTTTGAGTGTGTGGATAAGGGATTTGGAGAAAATGCTCCTGTCGATGTGGTGATACGTCCGGAAGACTTGTATATATTTCCTGTTTCCGATGCTGCACAGCTTCGCGGTATCGTTCAGTCGTGCATCTTTAAGGGAGTGCATTACGAAATGGCAGTTGCTGTGGGCGATTATGAGTTTCTGGTACAAGATTATCATGCTTTCGAAGCAGGTTCGGAAGTCGGTCTGCTGATTAAGCCGATGGACATACATATCATGCAGAAGGAACGTGTATGTAATACGTTTGAGGCATCCATGATGGATGAAACGCATGTGGAATTTCTCGGTTGCGAGTTCGAATGTCCTCGGGTGGACATGAGTGACTCGTCACGCGACTGGAAAAATGTGAAGGTAGAGGTCGATTTCGACAAAGTGATATTGCAGGATAATGAAGAAGACGGTATGCTTACCGGTGAGGTGAAATTCATACTTTATAAAGGAAACCATTATCATCTTACTGTCTTTTCCGATTGGGACGAGAATGTATTCGTCGATACTAATGATGTGTGGGACGATGGTGACCGTGTAGGTATCACTATTCCTGCTGAGGCTATTCGTGTAATATGTTAATATAAGGATAATGAAGAAATTGCAACATTTTTTCTCTTCACGCAAGAGTTGGGTTTTGCCGTATCTCATTTTTTCGGTCATATTCGTAATTATTCCGCTGTTGCTGATTGTAGTATATGCATTTACCGACGATATGGGACATCTTACACTGGCTAATTTCAGTAAGTTTTTTGCTCATTCGGAGTCTGTCAATACATTTGTGTACTCTATAGGTATTGCCATTCTTACTACTCTTGGCTGTATATTACTGGGTTATCCGGTAGCCTGGATTCTGAACAACAGCAAGAATCTGAGTTATTCGCGTACGCTGATCATGTTGTTTATCCTTCCGATGTGGGTAAACATTCTGGTACGTACACTTGCCACGGTAGCGTTGTTCGATTTTTGCAGGCTGCCGTTGGGAGAGGGAGCTTTGATTTTCGGTATGATATACAATTTTATTCCCTTTATGATTTATCCCATTTACAATACCTTGCAGAAGATGGACAGAAGTTACATTGAAGCAGCACAGGATTTGGGAGCAAACTCTTTCCAGGTATTCTGGAAGGTTATATTTCCTTTGTCCATGCCGGGTGTGGTAAGCGGTATCATGATGGTATTCATGCCTACTATTTCGACTTTTGCCATTGCCGAGCTGTTGACCATGAACAATATCAAGCTTTTCGGAACTACCATACAGGAAAATATAAATAACAGCTTGTGGAACTACGGAGCAGCTCTTTCGCTCATCATGTTGTTCCTTATTGCCGCAACTTCCTTGTTTACTCCCGAAAATAAGGATGAGTCGGAGAGAGGAGGTGGTGTATGGTAAGAAGAATCATCGAGCAGACATATTTGTGGATATTGCTGATTTTGCTTTATGCACCTATTTTGATTATTGTGGTTTATTCGTTTACCGAAGCAAAAGTGCTGGGTAACTGGACAGGTTTTTCATTTAAGCTTTATGAGTCACTGATGAATACCGGTGCACACCATTCGCTGATGAATGCTTGTATCAATACGATCGCCATTGCTTTCATTGCTGCTACGGTTTCTACTTTGTTGGGAAGTATTGCAGCTATTGGAATATTCAACTTGCGGGCTCGCAGCCGGAAAGCTGTAGGATTTATCAATACGATTCCTATCTTAAACGGGGATATCATTACGGGTATATCGCTGTTCCTGCTGTTTGTTTCTTTGGGAGTAACACAGGGATTTACAACTGTTGTGCTGGCTCATATTACTTTTTGTACGCCTTATGTGGTGCTGAGTGTACTTCCCCGTCTGAAACAGATGAATCCGAACCTGTATGAAGCAGCACTCGATCTGGGAGCAACACCGATGCAGGCACTCTGGAAAGTGATTATTCCTGAGATACGTCCGGGTATGATCAGCGGTTTCCTGCTGGCACTGACTATCTCGTTCGATGATTTTGCCGTAACAGTGTTTACCATCGGTAATCAGGGACTGGAAACCCTCTCTACTTATATTTATGCCGATGCCCGAAAGGGAGGACTGACTCCTGAGCTTCGTCCGTTGTCCGCCCTTACGTTTGTTGTTATATTGGTATTGTTGATTATTATTAACCGCAGAGCCGGAAAAGCTCAGAAGAAATAAGGCTTTGCCGGAGTAGAAACCGTGTGCTGAAACATAGAATGAAAAGATTATATCAATTTGTCGTATGTCTGTGGGCTTGCCTTACGATGGCAAGCTGCTATAATGCTGATGAGTCACGCCAGAATATATTGAAAGTATATAACTGGGCAGACTATATTGGTGAAGGCGTGCTGGAAGATTTTCAGCAATACTATAAAGAACAGACAGGAGAAGATATACGTATCGTTTATCAGACTTTCGATATAAACGAAATCATGCTCACCAAAATCGAAAAAGGGCATGAGGATTTTGATGTGGTATGTCCTTCGGAATATATCATCGAACGAATGCTGCATAAAGGTTTGTTGCTGCCTATCGATACTACCTTTGCACATTCTCCTAATTACATGAAAGGTATTTCTCCGTATATTCTTCGACAAATAAATAAGCTGGGAACTGCTGAAAATCCGGCAAGCCGATATGCTGTATGTTATATGTGGGGAACTGCCGGACTGTTGTACAATACTCAGTATGTTATTGCCGAGGATATGAAAACATGGGGCTGTCTGTGGGACAAACGTTTTGCAGGACGTATTCTGATGAAAGACGCCTATCGTGATGCTTATGGTACAGCTATGCTGTATGCTTACCGCAAGCAGCTTGCCGACAGTACCGTTACTGTTCCTGAATTGATGAACGATTATTCTCCGGCAGCTATGGATACGGTAGAAAAGTATCTGAAACTGTTGAAACCCAATGTTGCTGGCTGGGAAGCCGATTTCGGAAAGGAGATGATGACAAAGGGAAAAGCATGGATAAATATGACTTGGAGCGGTGATGCACAATGGGCTATCGAAGAAGCTGAACAGGTGGGTGTCGATTTGTCTTATTCTATCCCTGAAGAAGGTAGTAATATCTGGTACGACGGATGGGTGATTCCGAAGTATGCCAAGAACGTAAAAGCTGCAAGTTACTTTATCAACTTTCTGTGCCGTCCCGATATTGCTTTGCGCAATATGGAAGAAAATGGCTATGTCAGCGCAATAGCAGCTCCCGAAATCATGGAAGCATGCATTGATACAACACTGACTGAAACGGTGGATGCAAGCTACTTTTTCGGACCGGAAGGACGTGATGTAAAATTACGCAATACGCAATATCCTGATATTTCTGTCGTAAACCGTTGTTCCATGATACGCGATTTTGGTGACAAGACGGTCAATGTGCTTGAAATATGGTCACGTATCAAAGGGGATAATTTGAATAGCGGGATTGTTATTCTTATTCTGGTTGTTGTCGCAGGACTGAGCGGATGGCAGATACACCGCCGTATTCAGACGTACAAGCGTAAACGCAAGCAGCATCGTAAGCGCCGGCGTAGATGATTATCCCTAAAAGAAATAGGAAACTCCCTATCGGCAAATGGAGAGTTTCCGTTGCAGGAGGATTTTTATCCTCCTATTTTTGTATCAGGAAATTAAAAAAATATTGAATATGAAGATTAAGAAGTTCGCATTATTACTTTGCCTTGCGCTTTGTGCATGTTGTTTGCCGGCAAATGCCTCGTCATTAGGCGATATACGCGTCAACGCTCGTTTTCTGACAGACCGTATGGCTTTCGAACTGAATCTGAACCAGAGTCAGTACAATGATTTGTTTGAAATAAACTTTGACTTTCTGAGTGGAGTGGATCCTTATCTGACGGGTATGGCATGTGCCGATGCTGCTGCACTTGATGCTTATTATCGGTATTTGGATGAAAGAAACGATGACCTTCGCTGGATTCTTTCCAGTTCGGCATACACTCGTTTTCTTGCAATCGAATACTTTTTCCGTCCGATTTATGCGATGAATAATGTTTGTTATCTGCGGGTGTATAAGGTATACCCTAACAGAAGTTTCTTCTATTTCGGACGTCCGGTACATTACCTTACTTACCATGGAGCACACAGCCGCCGTTTTTACCGGAATACAGGCTATTACTGTGCGCATTATACCGACCGTTATCATCATCCGGTGTATAAAGGTCATTTCCACTCTCGTCCGGAGTTCAGAAAACATGACTTTATCGCTCCTCGGCCGGTTAAGAATCCCGGATATCATTTTACTCCGGCACGACCTTCAGCTCCGGCAGCACCCTCTCATCGTCCTGAGGCACGTCCGCCATATCGTCCGGGTATAAGTGCAAAACCTGCTCCCAAACCGGTACCAAAGCCAGACAAACGTCCGCCTCATGCAAGTGGTATCCGTCCGCCTCAAAACGGAAATCATCATTCGGTCAGACCCGGTACTTCCAGACCGTCGGATAAAGCTCCCAACAGGGTGACAAGACCTTCAAGGACAGAACGTAAGGATAACCGTCCGTCTGTTCGTCCGGAAAGAAAAGAAAACAGGAAACCAGTTAAACAAATAAAAGAAAAATCTTTCTTGCACAACATGTAAGTAAAACGTATTTTTGCGGCAGATATCAATAAAGATATTATGAAAAGTCGAGTACTTAAATGGTTTGCCGCAGGATTGATTGCAGTTGTGCTTGTGGCAGGAACAGGACTCTTTCTTTTTCGGGGAGCCCTGTTGCGCTGTGTTGCCGATGAAAAGTTGGCTGCTTTAGAGCAGCGTTATAACTTGCGTATTGCCTATCGTGAATTGGGAATGCCTTCTTTGTCTGTCATCCGCCTGGAAGGATTGACAGTAGTACCTGAAGATCACGATACCTTACTGACTCTCGAAAAAGCCGAGACCGATATCGATTTGCTTCCTTTGCTTAGAAAAAGAGTTTCCGTACATCAGGTTGATGTAGAGGGTATGAAACTTTCTTTTGTAAAGCAAGGTAATGTTTCGAACTATGATTTTCTTTTCCGTCAACAGACTGTATCGGAAGCTGATCCAGGTAAAGTAGAAAGTGTATTGGCTGGATACGATGTGCAGGTAAGTAAAATACTTAGCCTGGTATTCAGATTATTGCCGGAAAATGGAGAATTACGCAACTTGAGTGTGACGGCGCGCCGGGACTTGCTGCAAACAAGTTTTTATATTCCTGAGCTTATACTGGCAAACAGTCAGTTTGCTTCTGCTATTCAGGTGGAAGAGGGAGCTATTAAGGGAGAATGGAAAGTAAGAGGTACGCTTGCACGCAGTATGCGCCTGATAGAAGGCAGCATTGCTTCCGGCAGTACAAATGAAAAAATCATACTTCCCTACATCCGTCCCCATTATAATGCGACGGTTGCATTCGATTCCATAGCCTTTAAGCTTTCAGAAAAGTCTGCTTCTGCTACGCCTCTTACACTGGAGGGGATGGCATCTGTAGACGGGCTGGAGGTTTATCATACAGCACTTTCACCCGATACGATTGATCTAGATAAAGGAAAGCTGGAATATACCTGCCATGTAGGAGGTAATTATTTCGAATTGGACAGTGTTTCTACTGTTATATTCAACCGCCTTGATTTCCATCCTTATTTACGGGTAGAAAAAGAAAAAAAGTGGCATTATACGGCAAGCATCCATCGTTCGCCTTTCCCTTCCGAAGATTTGTTTGCTTCCTTGCCAAAAGGTTTGTTCCGTCATGTACAGGGTATTCGTACATCAGGCAAACTGAGTTATGATTTATTGTTGGATGTTGACTTCAATCATCTGGATAGTCTGCAATTCTCTTCCGATTTGCGCGGGCATGGTTTCCGTATCGAAAGCCTGGGTGGCAGTGAACTTACCAAGATGAACGAGGAGTTTGAATATACGGCATACGAGAACGACTTGCCGGTAAGAACATTCTTTATCGGACCGTCGAATCCTAATTTCCGTCCGCTCAACCGTATTTCTCCTTTGCTTCAGATGGCAATCATGCAGTCGGAAGACGGAGGGTTTTATTATCATCAAGGGTTTCTTCCTGGAGCTATTCAGGAAGCTCTAGCCTACGATTTGCAGGTAGGACGCTTTGCACGCGGAGGAAGTACTATTACCATGCAGCTGGTAAAGAATGTTTTTCTGAACCGTCATAAAAATATTGCCCGAAAGCTGGAGGAAGCTCTTATCGTATGGCTGATAGAAAACCAGCATCTTACTTCAAAGGAACGTATGTACGAAGTATACCTGAATCTGGTAGAATGGGCTCCTTTGGTATACGGTGCTTGTGAAGCTTCACATTTTTATTTTGAAAAAGAACCTTCCGACCTTACCGTAGAAGAAGCTATATTTCTGGCTTCCATTGTACCGAAGCCCAAACATTTCCGTTCTTCATTCAATGAAGATGCTACTTTGCGTGATTCACAAGGAGGTTATTTCCGCCTGATAGCCGAAAGACTGTGTGCAAAAGGATTGCTTACAGAAGAGAAAGCTGCGGCTGTTCGTCCGGAGATAATAGTAAAGGGGAAGGCTAGAGAGATGATCTTATATCCCGACAGCATCAGATAAATGTTGGTTTACAGAATAAGCTGGTAGTCTGTCACCCCAAGCCATCGTCCGAATTTCATACCGACCTCTTCGAACGAAGACGCTTTTCTGAATCCTAAAGCTTCATGGAAGGCGCAGCTTGCTGTATTCTCACTCGTGATACAGGCTATCAGGACATGTGTGCCGCGTCGTCTGCATTCGTCTGTCAGACGCTGCATGAGCAGCCGGCCCAGTCCTTTTCCCGTATGGGCGGGCGACAGATATACAGTCGTTTCAAGTGTGCGGTTGTAGGCTTCCCGTTCTTTCCACGGATGTGCGTAGCAATATCCCACAATTTCTCCGTCTGTTTCGTATACAAAATACGGATATCGCGCTGAAATTTCAGAGATTCTTTTTTGCATCTCTTCTTCGCTGACAGGTTCTATATCGAAAGTACTCGTACTATGTGCGATATATTCATTGTAAATTGCCGTTATGGCAGAAGTATCTTGTAGGGTAACCGCTCTGATCATGATTGTTTTTTCTTTTGTTCATTGCAAAAGTAAAGAAATAGCAGCATACATGTATGAGGCTTTTATTACTTTCTTTGGAAACTTTATGAGAGTACCTTATTTTTTGTACGAATATTAAAAAAACGTCGTGATGTTTTCTGAAAAACATCAGCATAAAATAAAAAAACGTCAGCAGATTTTTAGGTGAGTCTGCTGACGTTATTTTTGTCTGTGGATTACGTTATCTTTTATTCGATTACCTTGATTGATATTTTCTGTAATTGATCTATACGTGAAGTTCCTCCGTAAAGCAGTTCATAATTACCTTCTACCATACGCATGGTGTTGGTGTTTGTATCGAACCATTGGAATGTTTCACTGTCGAGGGTGAAAGAAACATTTGCGCGCTGTCCTTTTGCAATGTGGACGCGTTTGAAGGCGCGGAGTGTATGTGAAGGGCCTTCTTTATCTCCCGAGCAACTTAAATATACTTGCACCACTTCTTCTCCGTCATAATTTCCGGTATTTTGTACGGGGATTGTGAGTGTTACTTCTTTACCTTGGCTGATTGTTTGCTGACTTAATGTAGCTGGACCGTATGTAAAGTTGGTGTAACTCAATCCGTGACCGAAGCTGTATAAAGGACTTTCTGCCATATAACGGTAGGTACGTCCCTTCATCGAGTAGTCTTGAAAGTCAGGAAGCTGGTCGGTATGCTTATAAAAAGTGACCGGAAGTTTACCCGAAGGATTGTAGTCGCCAAATAAAACGTCGGCAACAGCTGTTCCTCCAGCCTGACCAGGATACCATGCCTGAAGGATGGCATCGCAAATCTTGCTTTCGGGTTCCAGTCCGACAGCCGAGCCTGAATAGTTGACAAAGATAATTGGCTTGCCTAATTTTTTCAATTCACTTATCAATCGTCGCTGAATAGCAGGAAGTTCGATTGTTGTGCGGTCGCCGCCTTTGAAACCTTCTGCATTTACTGGCATTTCTTCTCCTTCAAGAGAAGGTGAAATACCTCCTGCAAAGACAATGACATCGGCTGCTTTTACTTTGTCGATGGAAGCTTGCAGGTTTACAGGAGCATTGCGTCCCATATCAAAATTCAGTTGGGCTGCTCTGTCTTTGCTGTAGAAGATAAAGTCTATTTTAATGTTGTATGTTTTTCCTTTTTCAGCTTTCAGCGTATACAGATTCATATTGTTTTTCAGATATTTTCCGCTGGCTACTTCTTTTCCATCTATGCTCAGGCGGATTATGCCTGCTGCCTCGAAGTGGAAATTGATATCCTCTGTTTGGGGTGCGGTAAATACCGATTCGTAGCTTGCAGAGAAATCTTGAATATTTACTCCTGCTGCAAATACTGTTGCTCCTAATGTGGTAAACTTGAAAGGAGTACTGGTATGGGTGACGGTAGCAGGTTTGCCTTCCATCTTGATGTTGTTCCAATAGGTAGAGCGGAATCCAGGTTTCCCATCGATGCTACATTGGCTGAATACACTTTCCAAACTGATATCAGAAGTACGGTCACATCCGAAGTCGTAAATCAGTTGGTTTGCCGGAATACGTTCTTTCAAAGCTTCGTACAAGGTAGAGGTATGGGAAGGAAAACCATTGTAGTTACCCCATTGCATAACAGAGTCGTTGGCATTGGGGCCGATCAAAGCGATTTTCATGTCTTCTTTCAACGGCAGGATATTATTCCGATTTTGCAGCAGGACAATGCTTTTTCGTGCAATTTCCAGTGCTAAGTCTTTATGTGCTTTGCTGTCGACTACAGAATATGGAATACTGTCCCAGCAGACATGTTCGTCCATTTCGCCTAATTCGAAACGAGCTGTCAGCAGACGTTTTACAGAGATATCAATTTGTTTTTCGTCTATCAGTCCTTTTTGTACAGCTTCCGGAAGTGATTTGTAATTATTTCCACATTCCAGATCTGTACCACTCAATACAGCTCCTGCACTGGCCGTTTCTTTATCGGGATGTGTTTCATGATCGCCTTTGCGCCAGAAGTCACTGATAGCGCCGCAATCGGATACTACTATGCCTTTGTATTTCCATTCATCGCGCAGGATTTGCATCAGCAAGCGGTTGCTTCCACAGCAAGGTTCACCTTCGAAACGGTTGTAGGCACACATTACTTCTTTTACATCTGCTTCCTGAACCAATGCTTTGAAAGCCGGCAGGTAAGTTTCCCACAAATCACGTGGCGCAATGTTTTCGGCATTGAAGCTGTGTCGGTTCCATTCCGGTCCTGAATGAACGGCATAATGCTTGGCACATGCATGAAGCTTGTCGTATTTCATATTATCCGGACCTTGCAGACCTCGAACTACGGCAACTCCCATTCGTGAAGTGAGATAAGGATCTTCTCCGTAAGTTTCCTGTCCTCTTCCCCAGCGAGGGTCGCGGAATATGTTGATATTGGGAGTCCAGAATGTCAGTCCCTGATAGCGTTTCAGATTGCCCGATTTGCTGAATTCTGTATATTTGGCTCTGGCTTCATCGGAAACGGCTGTAAAGACTTTGTAAATCAATTCATCATCGAACGATGCAGCCATACCGATTGTTTGAGGAAATACAGTGGCAATTCCAGCTCGGCCTACTCCATGAAGAGCTTCGTTCCACCAGTCGTAGGCTTTGATACCTAGTCGTGGAATAGCAGGAGAAGCATTTTGCATAAGAGAAACTTTTTCTTCCAGGGTCAACCGTTCAAGTAAATCGGATGCCCGTTGTTCAGGAGTAAGACTGGTGTTTTGATAAGGAAATTGTTGTCCCATAACAGGAGCGGTAAATAAAAGCATACCTAACCCCACAAGTGCTTTAATTTTTTTGTTCATGTTTTTATAGTATTATTTGTGTGTTGACTAACCCTTTGATTGCAAAGGTAAAAGAATTTATAATAAGGGGATAAAAAATCTGGGAAAAATTGACTCAATTTCTATTGAGGCTAAAAATAAAAATCCGTTTTAATGAACGGGAGAGTTTGGGGATTGAAACTCAGTTTGTTCATTAAAACGGATTGTATTTGTGGGCTGACCTATAAGGCTTTGCCGAAATTAGATTTATTTAGGCAGATAATTGTTCCAGTTTGGAGTTTGTTCTATACCAAATCCTGCATTGATTTCATCACTAGGAATTGGATAACAGAATTGGGATATATCGGCACAGTTGCAAATATCCGTGGCTTATTTTTGTAGTATAGGTCTCTATTTTCTT
>OOBO01002027.1_pt1 | contig 12051 bp, 8 predicted proteins | sample 1671031 | NCBI WGS metagenome assembly OOBO01 (sample SAMN06348115, study PRJEB24527) | human gut metagenome | biome: human gut; feature: ankylosing spondylitis patient; material: feces | host: Homo sapiens | place: China | collected 2015-10 | reverse complement strand
CCTCGGGATGCCTTTGGCAGCCACGACGACGCCGACCACGTTTACAACACCCCCCGCGCATGGTATATGCTGCGCTACCTCAACCCCCGCACATGGGTGTGGGAGGGTGCCGACGCCGACTACACCCCCATGTCCGATGACCTGCCGTGGTGCATGGTGCCGGAGCGCAAGGTGACCCCGGAGGACATCAAGTATATGCTGTCCAGCCACTATCAGGGCACCCCCTACGACCCCTACCTGAGCTACGGCGACAAGTCCGCAAAGGGCGCGTACCGTTCCATCGGCATCAACCGCAACGACTTTATGGCGCTTTTGCAGATGCGTCCCGACCAGCCGGAGGAATCCCGCGCTGTGGAGTGGGTGGCCTATGCCTCCAACGCCTTCAACACCATGGTGCCCTTCTACGCCAACGTGGAGCGTACCCCGGAGTATCTGGCCAACACCACCGGCACTGTGTCCACCGATAACTTCTACTGGACCAGCCGTCTGATTGCCGCCATGGCAGACGCCTCCTATAATAAATCCCTCTTCCACCTCGAGCGCTACGAGGAAGCCGTACTCTCTGCTGCCCGCGCACTGGTGAACCAGTACGACGCAAAGCTTGCCGCCGAGCCGGACGCTGCAAGCCGCGCCGCCCTGCGGGAGGAGGCTAACACCGCCATTGCCGCCATGCTGCAGGAGAAGGCCGCCGACACACTGGACAAAGTCCTGTTTGAGCTGAGCAGCCAGATGAAGAACGCTTACTCCCGCTCGGACGCCTAATGTAAACCAGCCGGAGCACCAAAACCGGTCACGACCGGTCGCATAAATGCAAAAAAAGACCACCGCATGATAAGAGTGCGGTGGTCTTTTTGCGTGCAAAAGCTCTTGTATCCAAGGCGTTGGAAATTCTGCACAAAAATGTTGAAAATTCTTTGTGAACGAAAATGACTGGAAGTGATTGATTTTGACAGCGTTTTTGCTATAATAAAGATGCAAACAACCAAAACACGCCAAGACCGTGCAAAACCGGTCAGGCGTGGGAAGGAAAGAAGGGGAGAGACACTATGCTGGCAGAGGAACGTTTTGCGCTGATCCTAGAGCAGCTGAACGAAAAACGCACCGTGACGGTGCAGCAGCTGTGCGAGGCGCTGCACACCAGCGAATCCACGATTCGGCGTGACCTGACCGAACTGGACCGGCAGGGCAGGCTGACCAAGGTACACGGAGGGGCCACCCTGCCGGACAGCCGCTTTCTGGCAGACGAGCCCACCATGGAGGCTAAGGAGACGCTGGCGGTAGCCGAAAAGCGCAGCATTGCCGCGGCGGCCGCAGCGCTCATCGCCGCCGAGGATTTTGTGTTCATTGATGCAGGCACCACCACGCTGGAGCTGGTGCGGGCGTTGACGGGTGTGACGCTCAAAGCCACCTATGTGACCAATGGCGTGGCGCACGCCCGGCTGCTGGCGCAGAAGGGTTGTCGGGTGTATCTTCCCGGCGGGCTGCTGCGCCCCCAGACCGAAGCCATCGTGGGCGCTCCGGCGGTCAGCAGCATCCAGCAGTATAACTTCACCAAAGCATTCATGGGTGCCAACGGCGTGGCGCTGGAGGCGGGCTTTACCACCCCGGACCCCGAGGAAGCAGCGGTAAAGGCCGCTGCCGTCCGCCGCGCCCGGGAAAGCTGGTTCCTTGTGGATGACGCCAAATTTGCTAAAATTTACCCGGCGGTCATCACGGACCTGCACGGCGGTGCCATCCTGACCAACCGCTGCCCGAACCCGAAATATAAGCAGTATACGTTCGTAAAGGAGGCAGAAGCATGATCTACACCGTTACTTTTAACCCGGCTATTGATTACGTTGTGCGTCTGGACGCACCGCTGGAGGTGGGTGAAGTGAACCGCGCCCAAGGCGAGGATTGCGTGCTGGGCGGCAAGGGCATCAACGTGTCCGGCGTGCTGGCGCAGCTGGGCTGCGAGAGCGTGGCACTGGGCTTTGTGGCCGGGGAGACCGGCGCATGGCTGGAGCGCGGTCTGGCGGCACAGGGGCTCAAGACCGACTTTGTGCATCTGGAAAACGGCATGACCCGCATCAACGTCAAGATCAAGGCCGGGCAGGAGACTGAGCTGAACGGCGCAGGCCCTGCCATCCCAGAAAGCGCTTTGCAGCAGCTGGAAGCCCAGCTGGACAAGCTGGCCGAGGGCGATATCCTCATTCTGGCGGGCAGCATCCCGGCAAGCCTGCCGCAGAGCGTCTACGAGCGGCTGCTGGCGCGGCTGCAGGGCAGGGGCGTGCGCGCCGTGGTAGATGCCACCCGCGACCTGCTGGTGAATGTGCTGCCCTACCATCCCTTCCTCATCAAGCCCAACAACCATGAGCTGGGCGAGATCGTGGGCAAGGTGCTGACCAGTGACGCCGAGATCGTGGCAGCTGCCCGCACTCTGCAGGAAAAGGGTGCACGCAATGTGCTGGTGAGCATGGCCGGGGACGGAGCGCTGCTGCTGGACGAGCAGGGACAGGTGCACCGCATCGGTTGCCCCAAGGGCAAGGTGGTCAACAGTGTAGGTGCAGGCGACAGCATGGTGGCCGGTTTTGTGGCCGGGTATCTGCAAAGCCGCAGCTACGCGCAGGCGCTGCGTCTGGGCACTGCCTGCGGCAGCGCCACGGCCTTCAGCCTTGGGCTTGCCACAAAGGAAAAGATCGACGAGCTACTGGCGCAGCTTTGATAGGATAAAGGAATAGGAGGAACGTTTATGCGCATTACCGAGTTATTTACCGCACAGTCCATTGCGCTGGACGAAGCGCTGCAGACGCAGGAGCAGATCCTGAGCCGGCTGGTGGAATTGCAGGCCACCCACGGCAACATCACCGACAAAGAGGCTTACAAAAAGGCACTCTACGCCCGCGAGGCCGAGGGCTCTACCTATGTGGATAACGGCATCACTGTGCCCCACGCCAAGACCAATGTGGTCACCCGTCCCAGTCTGGCCGCCCTGCGGCTGAGCACCCCGGTACAGTACAACGCTGAGGATGAAGGCGCCACCGATCTGCTGTTTGCCATTGCCGCCCCGGAAAACGGCAGCCTGCATGTGGATATGCTGGCGCGTATGATGCAGATGCTGATGAACGAGGACTTTGTGGAAAAGCTTAAAGCCGCCAAGACCCCCAAGGAGTTCTTGGAGTGCATCGACGCACAGGAGGAAGCACAGTTCGGTGCAGAGAGCTTTACCCAGCAGGCTATCCCGCAGGACGGCTACCGCATTTTGGCTGTGACCGCCTGCGTCAACGGCATTGCCCACACCTACATGGCCGCCGAGGCACTGACCAAGGCCGGTGACAAGCTGGGTCTGCCCACCAAGGTGGAGACCAACGGCTCGGACGGTGCAAAGAACATCCTGACCCGCGCCGAGATCGCCGCCTGCGATGGCATCATCGTAGCAGCGGAGAAAAAGGTGGACACCGCCCGCTTTGACGGCAAGCCGGTGCTGTTCACCCGTGTAGATGACGGCATCCATAAGCCGGAGGAACTCATTAAGAAAATCGCCCACGGCGAGGTGCCTGTGTACCATGCCGAGGGCGGTGCAGCAGCCGAGGACGACACCGCCGGTAAGGACAGCTTTGGCCGCAGCCTGTACAAGAACCTGATGAACGGCGTTTCCCACATGCTGCCCTTCGTGGTAGGCGGCGGCATCATGATTGCGCTGGCCTTCCTGCTGGATGATTACAGCATCAACCCCGCAAACTTCGGCATGAACACCCCCGTTGCCGCCTTCTTCAAGACGGTGGGCGGCGCAGCCTTCGGCTATATGCTGCCCATTCTGGCAGGCTTCATCGCCATGTCCATCGCCGACCGCCCGGGCTTGGCCGTAGGCTTTGCCGGCGGCGTGCTGGCTATGAACGGCACAAACTTCACCGACCTTGCCGCAGGCAGCACCACCGGCATCTCCGGCGGCTTCCTTGCAGCGCTGCTGGCCGGTTTTGCAGCGGGCTACATCGTGCAGTTCCTCAAAAAGATCACCGAAAAGCTGCCCGCCAGCCTGAACGGTATCCGCCCCATGCTCATCTACCCGCTGGGCGGCATTCTTATCGTAGGTGCGATGATGTGCGCCGTGAACCCGGTCATGGGCATGATCAACACCGCCATGACCGACTGGCTGAACGCACTGGGCGGCAGCTCCAAGGTGCTGCTGGGCGCCATCGTGGCCGGTATGATGAGCGTGGATATGGGCGGCCCGGTCAACAAGGCAGCCTACGTCTTTGGCACCGCAGCTCTTGCCTCCGGTAACTACGAGGTGATGGCCGCCGTCATGGTGGGCGGCATGGTTCCTCCCATCGCTATTGCCCTGTCCACCACCTTCTGCCCCCGCAAGTGGACGTTGGACGAGCGCCGCAACGGCATCGTGAACTACGTCATGGGCCTGTGCTTCGTGTCTGAGGGCGCTATCCCCTATGCAGCAGCCGACCCGCTGCGCGTCCTGCCCAGCTGCGTTGTCGGCTCTGCGGTCGCCGGTGCGCTCTCCATGACCTTCGGCTGTGCACTGCGTGCACCCCACGGCGGCATCTTCGTATTCCCGGTGGTGGATCACGCTGCGCTGTACTGCGTGGCGCTGGCTGTGGGCAGTGTGCTGGGTGCAGTGATCCTGAGCCTTGTCAAAAAGACCCAGCCCGCCGAGGCGAAGTAACAAGCCATTTTCTTTCTCCATACGGATAGTTCTTCATAAGAGCAAAGGGGACTGCCGCACACCGCGGCAGTCCCCTTTGCGTTTTGCGCAGGCACCATTTTCACAAAAAACAGGACAATATACCGCCCAAAACGACCTATCCTGCCGGAATTGCGTTCAGCGCTTTGTTTTGCATTGCACCCCACCCCGGGCTGTGGTATACTTATATTTGTGATTTTAAAGCCCGGGTATGGTGTGCCGGGCCACCAGAGAGGAAACAAACGATGAAAATAGGATTTGACAACGACAAATATCTTGCGATGCAGTCCGAGCATATCCGCGAGCGCATCAAGAAGTTTGACAATAAGCTGTATCTGGAATTCGGCGGCAAGCTGTTCGACGATTACCACGCCTCCCGCGTGCTGCCCGGCTTTCAGCCGGACAGCAAGCTGCAAATGCTGCTGCAGCTAAAGGACCAGGCGGAGATCGTCATTGTAGTCAGCGCCCAGGATATTGAGAAAGACAAAGTGCGTGGCGATCTGGGCATTACCTATGATATAGACACCCTGCGGCTGATCGAGGCGTTCCGTTCCAAGGGGCTGACCGTCAGCTCAGCGGTACTCACCAAGTACGCCCCCTCACCCAAGCTGGACGCCTTTGAGGCCCGGCTGCAGGCGGCAGGCGTGGCGGTGTACCACCACTATCTGATCGACGGCTACCCGGCCAGCATCAGCAAGATCGTCAGCGACGCCGGCTATGGCAAAAATGATTATATCGAAACTTCCCATCCGCTGGTCATCGTAACGGCACCGGGTCCTGGAAGCGGAAAAATGGCGGTCTGCCTTTCCCAGCTTTATCAGGATCATCAGCGTGGAATTGATGCCGGCTATGCAAAGTTTGAAACATTCCCTATTTGGAATCTGCCTCTTAAGCATCCGGTCAATCTCGCTTACGAAGCCGCTACTGCAGATTTAAATGATGTCAATATGATCGACCCTTATCATCTGGAGGCTTACGGAGAAACGACGGTCAACTATAACCGTGATGTTGAGATTTTCCCGGTTCTGCGCGCGATCTTCCAGCAGATTTTCGGCGAGAGCCCGTACAAATCCCCGACAGACATGGGTGTCAACATGGCCGGAAACTGCATTATCGATGATGAGGCATGCCGCGAGGCTTCCCGTCAGGAGATCATCCGCCGCTACTACACTGCTGTGGACGGTATCGCAGACGGCTCCCGCTCCGAGACTGAGGCTTACAAAATCGAGCTTCTGATGAAACAGGAAAACATCGTTGCCGCAGACCGTACCACCGTTTCCCCGGCTCTTGTCCGTGCCGAGGCGACCGGCGCACCGGCTGCTGCCATTGAGCTGAGCGACGGCACTGTCATCACCGGCAAGACCGGCCCGCTGCTGGGCGCTACCGCAAGCGCCCTGATCAATGCGCTCAAGTATCTGGCGGGCATCCCGCAGGAGACGGATCTGGTCAGCGCCGCTGCCATCGAGCCTATCCAGACCCTCAAGACCAACTATCTGGGTGGCAAGAACCCCCGTCTGCATACCGACGAGATCCTGATCGCCCTGTCCAGCTCTGCCGCTTCCAGCGAGCTTGCCGCAGCAGCCATGCACCAGCTGCCCAACCTCAAGGGCTGCGATGTGCACTCCACCGTGCTGCTTTCCAGCGTGGACAGCAGCACCCTGAACCGTCTGGGCATGTACCTGACCTGCGACCCCGTCTACGAGGAAGAGGATCGCAAGTACCATAAGCTGTAAAAATAAAAAGAAACTGGTAAACACCCCGGTCAGCGCCGTCAGGAGCTGACCGGGGTGTTATTGCTTGCCAGTTGTACGCAGTTGTGGTACACTTGTTTTGCTTAATTTTTATAGCAGATAGGAAAAGAGGAACAACAACATGGAACAACAACACAAGCGCAGCGCATTCTCCGGTAAGATCGGGTTCGTGCTGTCTGCCGCAGGCGCTTCGGTGGGTCTGGGCAACATCTGGCGCTTCCCGTATCTGGCAGCCAAATACGGCGGCGGCATTTTTCTGCTGGTATACATTCTGCTGGCAGTCACCTTTGGCTATACCATGATCGTGGCCGAGACCGCGCTGGGCCGTATGACCCACAAAAGCCCGGTCAGCGCCTACGCCCACTTCGGTAAGGGCAAGGGAATCCGGTTCGGTGGTTGGATCAACGCCATCATCCCCATTTTGATCGTGCCGTATTATTCGGTCATCGGCGGCTGGGTCATCCACTATCTGGCCGAGTATCTGTGCGGCCGTGGCAGTAATCTGGCAGCAGACGGCTACTTCTCCGCCTTTATCACCAACGGCTTGCAGGCAGAACTAGCCTTTTTGCTGTTCAGCCTGTTCACGCTGGGCATTATCTTTGCCGGTGTGCGCAACGGCGTAGAGCGCGTCTCCAAGGTGATGATGCCGGTGCTGGTGGTGCTGTCGCTGGTCATTGCGGGCTACTCTGTCACCCGTCCCGGTGCACTGGCGGGCGTGAAGTATTTTCTGGTGCCCAACCCCAAAAACTTCTCTTGGATGACCGTGGTCACCGCCATGGGGCAGATGTTCTATTCTCTGTCCATTGCCATGGGCATTCTGGTCACCTTCGGCTCCTATATGAAGAAGGACGTCTCTATCGAGGAGTCCACCGAGAACGTGGAGGTGTTTGATACCGCCATTGCCATCATGGCGGGTCTGATGATCATCCCGGCGGTGTTCGCCTTCTCCGGCGGCGACCCGGACACCCTGCAGGCCGGTCCTGCGCTGATGTTCATCACCATCCCCAAGGTGTTTGCCAGCATGGGTCTGGGCACCGCTGTGGGTGTGCTGTTCTTTGTGCTGGTGCTGTTTGCTGCCATTACCAGCTCCATCGCCCTGACCGAGAGCGCCGTCTCCACCTTTGAGGACGAGCTGGGCTGGGACCGCACCCGCTCCACCGTGCTCATCGGTGCCATTATGGTGGCGCTGGGCAGCCTGTCGGCATTGGGCTACGGCCCGCTGGCCGGGGTGACCGTGTTCGGGATGCAGTTCTTGGACTTCTTCGACTTTTTGACCAACTCGGTCATGATGCCTATTGCAGCCATTGCCACCTGCCTGCTGGTGTCCCGCGTCATCGGCGTGGAGCAGATCGCACAGGAGGTGGAGCAGGACGGTCAGCGCTTCCGCCGCAAGCCTGTGTTCAATTTTATGATCCGCTGGCTGTGCCCCATTTTTGCAGCCATCATTCTGGCAAGCTCGGTGGCAAATGCCTTTGGCTGGATCGCCATGTAAACTCAAAACAGTATTTCCGGCAGCAGAACGCAAGTTTTTGACAGTAAAAGCAGGACAAGGGGGCCCTTATGAAAATGGAAACCTTGAAGCAGCAGATCCTGACAGCAAAGGGTGACGTGCGGGCAGAGCTGGTGCTGAAAAACGCCCGGGTTATCAACGTGTTCACAAACGAGATCGAGCAGGCCGATGTAGCCATCCGTCAGGGGGTCATCCTTGGCGTGGGACACTATACCGGCGAGACTGAGCTGGACTTGCAGGGCAAGTATGTCTGCCCGGGGCTTGTGGATGGGCACATCCACATTGAAAGCTCCATGCTCTGCGGCCCGGCCTTTGAACAGGCGGTGCTGCCCCACGGCACCACGGCGGTGGTCACCGACCCGCACGAGATCTCCAATGTAGCCGGTACGGCGGGGCTGGATTTTATGCTGGAGACCACCAAGAATCTGGCGCTTTCGGTCTACTTCATGCTCCCCTCCTGCGTGCCTGCCACCGGGCTGGACGAGTCCGGCGCGGTGCTGGAAGCGGAGCAGCTGCGCCCCTACTATCAGCAGCCCCGGGTACTGGGGCTGGCTGAGCTGATGAACTCCTACGGCACAGTGCGCGCGGACGAAAAGATCCTGCAGAAGATCTGCGACTGCACCGCTGCGGGTAAACGCATCGACGGGCACGCACCCTTCCTCAGCGGGGAGGAGCTGAACGCCTATATCGCCGCCGGGGTACAGTCCGACCATGAGTGCTCAGAACTCCACGAGGCCATGGAAAAGCTGCGGCGCGGGCAATACATCATGGTGCGGGAGGGTACCGCAGCCCAGAACATGGAAAGTCTGCTGCCCCTGTTCCGGGAGCCCTATTGCAGCCGCTGTATGCTGGTGACCGACGATAAGCACCCCGGAGACCTGTTGCAGGGCGGGCACATCGACTATATCATCCGCAAGGCCATTGCCGCCGGGGTAGACCCGGTGGTAGCAGTGCGGATGGGCACCCTTGTCCCGTGTCAGTACTTCGGTCTTGCGCACAGCGGCGCGGTAGCTCCCGGTTACACCGCTGACCTGATCGTACTGTCGGATCTGGAACAGTTCACGGTGGAACAGGTGTACAAAAACGGCAAGCTGGTGGCGCAGCAGGGCAGAATGCTGCACCCCGCCGCCCTTACTGTGGACAAGGCACGCTTTGCGAGGGTGTTCGATTCCTTCAACATGGATGAGATCACCCCGGAGCAATTGCAGCTGAAGCAGACCGGCACCCGGCAGCGCGTGATCTGCCTGACCCCGCACGCCCTGCTGACCACGGAAAAGATCGTTCCGTTCTGCCAGCATCCGGGCACAGCGCCCGGCGTGGATGTGGCGCAGAAAATTGTCAAACTGGCGGTGTTCGAGCGGCATCACCGCTCCGGCCTTGGGCTTTTTGGGTAACTACGGGCTGCAATGCGGCGCGGTGGCTTCCAGCATCGCCCACGACTCCCACAACCTCATCGTGGCGGGCACCAACGATGCCGACATGGTGCTGGCGGGCAACACGGTGCGCAAAAATAAGGGCGGCCTTGCCTTTGCACTGAACGGACAGGTGGTAGGGGAGCTGCCGCTGACGGTGGCAGGGCTTATGAGCACCGAGAGTGCCGAGACTGTGGAGGAAAAGCTGCAGGCGCTCAAGGCGGCACTGAAAGCCCACGGCATCTCGGAGGACATCGACGCCTTTATGACCCTTGCCTTCGTCAGCCTGCCGGTCATCCCGAAGCTGCGGCTGAACACCTACGGTATCGTGGATGTGGATGCCCAGCGGATCGTCCCGGCCGTGTTCTGAGAACATGGTCTGAGAGGAACGGCCTTTAAACCTGACGTTTTGATTGCAATGCCGGACAGTCTGCGGGCTGTCCGGCATTGCGTTTTACGGCAAGAGGACTCTTGACTTTTTGCCACAGAACCGGTATGTTGATACTGTCCGTCTGACACACAATAGTGCATTTATAATACAAGGAAACTTTATGGAAAAACGCAGTACACCCTCTTTGCAGATCACCGACCGCTTTGGCGCGCAGACGGCTTTTGCCAGCCTGCGTTTGCCGGACGGCACCGAAGCCACCGTACCGGCAGAGCACGCCGCCGCTATCTATGTAAACGAGCAGCCTGCCTTCCGGGTGGTATGCACCCCGGCGCTGCTGCCGCAGCTGGCCTTGGGGCGGCTGCTCACCGAAGGATGGATCGCGTCTGCAGACGAGGTGGAGCAGATCGCCGTCTGTGCCGAGGGCGCAAAGGTGCAGGTATATCTGCGCCACCCGCTGCCCACTCGCCGCGCCGCCGCGCAGGAGGTTGCCAGTTGCTGCACCGATAATATTGTGCTGGGCAGCCCGGTGGAACTGCAGCCCCTGCACCCCGTGCCGGGGCTGGATTTGCAGCCGGAATGGGTGGAGCGCCTGACCGCCGCCATGCACGCCGGTCTGCCGCTGTACCGCGCCACCCGGGCGGTGCACAGCTGCTTTGTGCTGCACAAAGGGGAAATTGTTTTTGCCTGTGAGGATCTGGGACGGCACAACGCGCTGGATAAGGCCGTGGGCTGCGCGGTGCTGGCAGGGCTGCCGCTGGCGGAATGTGTGTTGTACACCAGCGGCCGGGTGCCGCTGGATATGGTGCGCAAGGCCATCCGCGCCGGGGTGCCGGTGCTGGTAAGCAAAAGTATGCCCACCGTGCAATCCGCAGAGCTTGCAGCAGAATACGGCCTGCAGCTGGTGTGCGGGCGCAAAATCCCTAAAGTTTAAGCAAATATTACAAAAACAATAGTTACAAAACGGAAAAGCCTGTCTGTTTCTGTTGACATACTCCGCGCACGCATGTTAATATATTATCGAAGAGACCGCTCCGCTGTTGCAGCAGCCAGAGCGGCCTCAATTGTTGTCCGGGAATACCCGGCGAAATAAAAAACAGGCAGGTGATAACATGAAGCAGGCAACCAACCCGTTTGCGCCCGTACCGCTGTGGCGCAAGCGGCTGCCGGGCTATGCAGCCATGGGCGTTGCGACCATCGCCTTGGCGGTCGGTCTGACCACCTTGCAAAGCGCACGCACCACGGTTGCCGGTACCCTGCTGCCGGTGTCGGAGACGGATGCAGCCGCCTACGGCATCAGCGCAGTGTACCAGCTCGACGATGGCAGCTACCGCGTGGAGGGCTCTCAGAAGGGCTTCCAGAGCGATGTACAGGCTGCCGTGACCATTGACGCCGAGGGCAATGTTTCCGCAGTAGAGATCCTCTCTCAGGACGAAACGGAAAGCCTTGGCGGTCAGTGCGTCAACCCGGAGTTCACGTCCCAGTATCAGGGCGCAGCTCCCTTCACGCTGGCAGGCAAAAGCTACACCGTAACGGATCCCGTTACCGGTGCTGCCTATGCCGCTGCCGGTGCAGCGGAGGAGCAGCCCGCTGCTGCCGGGGATTTTGACCCCGCACAGTGGCGCACCTTCGATACCTCTCCCGAGGCCGAGGCTACCCGCAAGATGTATGCTGCGGGGCTTACCCTCTCGGCGCTGAATGGAGAGCCTTTGGACGATGAACTGGCTCCGCCGCTGGATTCCAGCGCAGAGGCCGTAGCACGGCGCAAGCTGTACGTAGCCATGCTCAGCAAGAGTGCACTGGACGGCGAGCCGATGGCGATCCCCTTTGCGGATCTCTCGGCAGAAGAGCAGTCCAAGGCGCGTCTGGAGCAGGCCAGTCTGACCACTACCGGCAATGCGTCCGGTGCCGTCAGCGCAGACCTGACCGAGGTGGACGCCCTTTCCGGCGCGACCATCACCTCTTCGGCTGTGACGACCATCGTCAACAACTCGTATTTCTATGTGACCGGGGTACTCTGCGCAGAGTGACCTCAACGGAGGAATGGAACCTATGGCAAAAACTGATTTCCTGACGGCTGACATGACCCGCCGTCAATTCATGAAGATCTCGGGCAAGAGCCTTGCAGGGCTCACCCTGTCCGCTTCCATGCTGTCCCTGTTCGGCTGCTCTCAGCAGCAGGTGGATTCCGGCGCAGTGGCCACTTGGGCACTGCCGCAGGGCCTGCTGGTGGTCAACGCAGACCTGTGCACCGGCTGCCAGCGCTGCGAGATCAACTGCACCCTGACCAACGACGGCGTGTGCTCCTCTTA
>OOBO01002016.1_pt1 | contig 12105 bp, 14 predicted proteins | sample 1671031 | NCBI WGS metagenome assembly OOBO01 (sample SAMN06348115, study PRJEB24527) | human gut metagenome | biome: human gut; feature: ankylosing spondylitis patient; material: feces | host: Homo sapiens | place: China | collected 2015-10 | reverse complement strand
CGGCAAATCAAATTATGTAGAAATGAAGATACCATTAAACAGAATAACAGATTGGGTGCTATTAACAAATGGTTCAACTCCCTAAACAAGATTGGTTAGCCACAGAACATTATAAATTCGTAAAATAAAATATGATTGAAGCACTGAAAAATATAGGATTCGTCGTTACAGAACGATTGGAAAGAAAAGAATTAAGCTCTGATTTACAAAATCGGTATTCCGAACTTCCTGCGGACTATCAGGAGTTTTTACAACGGTTTCAGACAATCACGAATGAAAGTGATAATGTATGGTTTAATTCCATAGAGGACTTTAACGGAGAAAGCGATAGCGGATTCCGTTGGAATGAATTTGAGCTGATGGGACTTGAGGCGTTGGCAGATGATAAGGAATCCTGTGATATGATACGCCTGTTTTGGGATAGCCATATTCCTATTCTTATGTCAGTAAAAGATGGATACCAATATTTGTGCATAGATTTATCTCCGGAAAATTACGGTAAAATCTATTATGGTGTTTTCTAATTGTGAAAAATGAACTCATCATATCGGTACATTTTTGAAGGATTTTGGGAAGATACTGTTTGTTTTTCTAAAATGGCGGTGCAAAAAGAAGTGATATTGAAGAGAATAAAGGTAAAATAGAATAAAACAGTTCTAAGGAGGAAAGTAATGCCCCGTCACCGACTTATATGTTAGTCAGCAATGGGGCATTACTTTCCTTTCTGTACATTCAAAAATTATGATTTTAGAATTTGAACTTGCTTTGCAAAATACTCATTACTTCTATTCTTTCCTTGAATAAAACGCACTTTTACTTTGGGTAATAATTTATTGAAATCACCTTTATAGGCACGGTCATCAAAATACACATTGCTGCTATTATTATCAACAGATATGAACGCAAACCATTTACCTTCCTTAATTTTTACAGTAAGAATTTTTCCTTCTTTCCATTCTGTATTTGGGGCAATAAATTCTTCGTTGTTATCTATAGATAATGTTTTGTTAACAAATTTTTCACGAGATTTACAGCATAAGAACTCGGTAAAATCTTTTGTGTCTTTTATTGCATATCTGTTCTTACCCATTTTTTCCCATTCATTTTTACAATAATAAAAGACTTGACATACTTCACGTGCAATATTGTTAAAATTATTTGACAGAAGAACCCTTTCTAATTTATCACAGAAATTATCAATGGACTTTTTCTTCATTTCACAAGTTAGAGGATACTGTCCTGTAATAAATGTGAAGATATAATATAGATGAGCTTTATATGTTTTTGCTTTCTTTGGTAGTATATTTTTACGAAAAGCATTTTCAAACATATACCACGTTAACGCACATATATAATAAGGTGTGCAAGAATGATTATCTACATATATTTTACGATTGTCCTCACATGCAAATTCTGATAACAATTTAGCTTCATGTCTGTGAGCCATATAAGGCAAATGAAGGAACATAGATACAAAAGTTTGAGTTAATACTCTTAGATTTACAATCTGAAATTTGTTAATTGTTGGAATAGAAGAGTATTGTTTATTTCTTCGTTCATAATATAACCTTGGTTCACCAATTTTTGCACAGAAATAATCTTCTAAGTTTTGGTGAAATAATTTTGTACTTTCAAAAGATTCTTCAAGGACCTGATTTTGTTTGTTTGTGCCACGCACAACTTTATTAGTAATAGATATATCTTCTGTACAAATTAATTTTATAAGTAATTGAACCTTTTCTAAAGATGTATTTTCTTTTTGAGCAAATATTGAATTACAAGTTTGGCATCCATTTACTATTTGTGGATTATCAATAGATACTAACTTATCACGGATTTGAAGAAAATCAGAACACACTATGGTTATACCATTATTACACATTAGGAACATTTCTGGCTCATTAATAATGGTCTTTTCTATTTCACTATTGACAACTCCTTTATTACCTAAATAATCACGTACATTATCATTGAAAAGAGAACGTCTAATAGTATCATCATCTTTGCGGAGTAATTTTAAAAACTCTTTTGCATCACATGTAAAGGTATATGCTTTCTTTATAAGATTATTATCATTTACGGTCAAAGGAATTATATCACGGATATTTAGTTCGACAGAATAATCATTTTCTAAATCCTTGCATATTTTTTTTAGCTCACTTCCATCAATAATAGACACATTTATATTGCTCAAACTATCGGAACATTTTGAAAGATTCTCTTTAATTATATCTTTTAGAGATTCTGTGTGATCATCTTGAGGTGCATTTCCACAAAACACGTAATATATAGATACAGAAGGATTGTCTTCCAGTTTGCGAATTACAGACATATCATTATAAATATAATCTTTCAAATCTCTTATTTGTGTTAATGCTTCACTTTCAGGTAAGCGTGGTTTTGAGAAAAAATTTTGTGCACCGATACCAAAAGTATTAAATTCAGCACTATCAAAATCTGTTTTTTCTTTAGATTGTATGAGAACAAACTCAACTTCTATTTTTTTGCTTGCCTCTACAATTTGTTCTATATCTTCTTTATTTCCGACAAGTCGCCCATTTATTTTTATGCCAACTCCGTCTAATTTTGCGTCATTTCCACCTCCTGGACTACAAAAATCCAACAAATCAGATTTTCCAACAAATGCACTTACATCATCTAAACTAAGAATTGTGTGATTTACGAACTTTTCAAAAGCCTTGGCTTCAGAAATAGTGTCATTATAAGCAATATTCCACGATTCAGTAAATCTGGTAAAAAAGCTTTTTAATACAAGATCTTTTATCATAATTGTAGTGTATGTTTTAGTATAATAGTTATATAAAAATCATTTTTTGCAAAAATAGTATTTTTTTTAATTTGAATTAGTTTAGTCTTAAAAAGACTATCTTATTCAATTTTATTTAAAGAAAAGAAGTGCGAAACGGATAGCGAATAAAAAAGGGGACGCTTAAAGCATCCCCTCGTCCATGTAGCTGAGGTAGGTGTCCTCGGTCAGTATGATGTGGTCCAAAAGCTGTATGCCGATTGCCTCGCAGCCTTTCTTCAACTGGCTGGTCAGGTTGTTGTCCGGCGTGCTCGCCACGGTCGAGCCGGAAGGGTGGTTGTGCGAGAGGATGATTCCCGAGGCATGGGAGACGAGAGCCGTCTGGAGGACGATGCGTATGTCCACCACCGTGCTGTTCATGCCGCTGCGTGAGACGCACGAGACGCCCAGCAGCCTGCCTGCGCCGTTCAGGTACATCGCCCAGCACTCCTCGTGGTGCTGCATACAGTCCTCGTAGAAGGTCTTGAGGATGTCGTAAGACTCCTTGGAAGAGTGGATTCTAACTCTCTTGGATGCGTCAGCGTCCTTGTAACTTACGGTGATTTGAGGAAAAGACAGTGTATTCATAATGCAAAAAATTAAAAGTGAAACATTTATTTTTTGCTTTGGGGCACGGGGAAAGAGCGGACTTCATGCAAGGCTTTTGCGTGGAATACGACCCGAAGGTGTGGAGATTGCGCGCAAAACCGTCAGGTTCAGCCTTGCTACTTGTCCGTTTTTCCCCGTAGGTTTGCTAAAAAATGAGTGTGGAGCTTGGCTAAAAATCCGGTGGGTCGAGGGGTTTCTTTTTGCTTCTTTCTCTTTTCCCGCCCACGGCTCACCGAAAGAAAAAGAAGTGCGTCCGAAAATCGGGTCAATCCTTTCCCACGGGCGGGTAAAAAAAGAAGTCCGGGCGGATCGCTACCCGTCCCGGACTTCCGGCGATGAAACATAGAGGGGGAATGTTATGGCGTGATTTCCCCCGTTGCGATTAAATTCCCGTCCGAATAATACGCTATCTTCCCGTAGGTAAACCCCATGTCGGGAATGGCTACGAAAGCGATATAGTCCGAATACTCCCTGCCTTTGAGGTTCTTTCCGACAAGGTTGTTGAATATCATGGGGATGCTATGACCGTCCCCGCTGTAAAGGACGGTTTTCCCGTTCTGTCTGATTTCCTGCTTCATGCCGTTTCCTTGAAAAGTGTCCCGTCGATAAGGTACTCCCAATTATTCCTGTGGCTCTCGTCCGTGAAATATTCCTCGCTCTCGCAATACTCGCAATCGTCTCGGCACGAGCGGAAGAAGTTTTCCAGACAGTCACGCATGAGTTCCTTGAAATTCCGTGTGTCGGGCGAGCGCATGAAGTCCATGAGGGGCTGCAAGATGATTTCGTCCGACACAACGCCCGTGAAGGGGCATTCGCAAGTGACGGAGATACGGCTCCTGCGCCTTTTCTTGCGGTCTTTCGTCCAATAGACCTTGGGCTTGTACAACCCCGCATGGAAGTTGTTATAGAGGTAAGCCAGCAAGCGGACGCCTGAAAGTTCCTCCGTGTCCGCCTCGTGCTTGGTATAGAAACGGTAAGCGTATGTGCAACTGTCGTAACGGTAGTTGGTGCAGACGATACGGAAAAGATTGCAGAAGGCTTCGAGCGTGTCGCAGTTCTCGGAAGCATACGGGTAATCGTTTCCCTTGGCAAGCCAGTCGGTATAGGCTCTCTGACGGGCTTCGTCCTCCAGTTCCGCAATGCCGAATAGTGTATAGGTTCTTTGTACGGTTCGCATAAGTTTGAAAATTTGAAAGTTTGAAAATCGGTTTCTTTGCTATCTTTCTTTTTCGCCACGGCTCACGAAAGAAAGTAGCGGGCGGATTTCTCCGCCCTGCCCTTTGTCCTTAGGCTGCAATCTCTTCGGGTTGCGGTTGTTCCTCGGGTTGCGTTACCTTGCGCTCCCTTGCCCGTTCCTGTACCAAGAGGACGGCTTTCTTTTCCTCGATGCGCTGGTGACGCTTCTCGTACACCCCGTTGTACTCCCTTTCGATGTTGGCGAGTTCCTCCGGCATGTGCCTGCGTGCGAAGTCAAGCAAGAGGGTCGCCACGGTGTTGTTCCCGTACGCTCCCTTGAAATTGGCTACAAGGAAGTCCCTGCGGATGATGGTCTTCATCCTCACGGTGAGGTTGCCGATAATCCCCATCTTGTCCTCGTCCGTGATATACGGCTTGTCTTCCGCAATCCCCACGGCTGCGAAGTGTTCCTTCCGGAGAGAGGACAGAAGGAAGAAGTACAACATGGTATCTTCATCGGCACTGAACTTACCGCCCGTGATGTCGGCTTCGAGAATCTGTTTCTTGGTGTCCTCCACCGTGCGTTCGAGTGCGATTTCCTTGTTGCGCTCGTCCTGCTTCTCCAACTTCTCCACGGGTGAGAGCGGTGCGGGTGCGGGCGTTCCGTCCGCTGTCCCGGTCTCTGTCACGTTCTCCACGTAACAGAATGTAATCTCCTTCTGCCCGATTTTGGCATAGACGGTGATTTCCCCCGTTCCGCTCCTGCGGGTGATTTCCTCCTCCTGCTCCATGTAGTCCGCCCATTGCTGCTCGTAGCGGGTGCGGGCTTCCCCGTAGCGTTCGGGGTCGTTGAAATTTTCGGCTTTGGGTTCTTTCGGGCAGCTTGGAAAGGCGGTGTACCTGTCAAGGGTCTCCACCTCGTAGCCCGAAGCGGTTAGCCGTTCTACCACCGTCTCGTTGGTAGTGTAGCGGTCACGGCAGAGCGACACCTCCGGCTGGTTCCGCATGATTTGCACGGCTCGCTCCATGAGGAAAGAGGCGTTCATCTCGGCAAGGCACGTGCGGTTGGCGCAATGCCCGCACCCGCCATCATGGAACAACAGCAAGTTATTGGTGTTGTGTGCGCACGTGGCGCACTCGGTCTTGTCGAAGCGGTAGTATTGCAGGTCGGTGGTGAAGTTCTGCTCGATGCGCCTTGCGACATCGGCGGCTTTCAGTCCCCGCCAACTGTTGTACGTTCCCTCGTCCTGCAAATGCTTCTCGTACACTTCCTTTTGAATGTCCTCCCCGTATCGGCAGATTTCAGCCGCCACGCTGATGGTGATTTCATCCGCATCCAAGAGGGCGGCGATTTCGGGGATAAGGGCGGTGAATTTCAGCCGTGTGCGGATATAGTTCTCGTTCTTTCCGAAGAGTTGCGCCAAGGTCTGCACGGTGTGGCGTCCGCTCTCGATAAGCCGCTGATAGGCTGCGGCTTCCTCCACGGGTGTCACGTCCTTGCGCTGCAAGTTCTCGGTAATCGCCATTTCCTCGGCTTCCTCGTCCGACAACTCGGTTACGATTGCGGGAATTTCGTCCCTGCCCGCAATGACGGACGCACGGTAACGGCGTTCCCCGAAAACAATCCCGTAACGGTCTGTCCCGTCAACGGGGCGCACGGTGATGGGCTGCAACACGCCCTGCCGCTTGATGCTCTCGGCAAGTTCGTAAAGGCTCGTTTCATCGAAACGCTTGCGTGGGTTGAAACCGCTCGGCTGAATGTCTGCCAACGCTACCATCGTGATGTTTCTCTCTGCTGCTGATTGATTTGCTTTTGTCTTCATAATCTGTTATTTTTAAGTTGATTGTTTATTCTTGTTCTTTTTGACAAACCGTCCCGTTCGGGCAATCGGTTTCTTTGCTATCTTTCTTTCCCCGCTCCGGCTCACGAAAGAAAGTAGCGGGCGGAAAATCCGCCCTTGCGGGCTACCTGCGGTTATAGCATACGTTCGCGAACTTCTTCTTTTGCTCTACCGCCCGTTTGAGGGTGTAGAACGTACCGCCCACGGCTACCGCATCGTAATAGACCATCAGAAAAGCGGAGTTTTCCAAAAGGTAGTCGTTACGGCGTAAGAAACAGCCCTCGGTATATCCGTCCTGCAAGGTTACCACTTCATCGGCTTGCGCCAAAATGGTGTCATAACGCCGCTTGTCGGCTTGGGTGTACCGCTCGGCTTGTCCCTTGAAGGGGACAACGCATTTCAAGCGGATATGCGGGTATTCCTTTTTGAGGTTCAAGACTTCCTCTGCTGCGATAAGGTCGAAGCCCTCGCACATTCCCGACAAAAAGGTGTCGTAGCCTTTTTTGATGCAATAACTCTCGATGGCTACAAATGTATCGAACGCCACCTCCCTGAAGAGTTTCTCACGGTCTGCCGTGAACTTGGCTATACGGTTGGTGCGGTGTCCCGAAAAGGCTACCGTCTTTTCCTTGGTAACGGGTGTTCCGTTTTCCGTCCATGTCCTTGTTTCCATATCGGTAAATTTTAGAGTATTAAAAGAATGATTATCAGTACGAACACGAAGCCGACAAACAGACGCCACGCAAGGGCGAGAACAAGCCGTGCCACGAAGTAAAACAGAGCCACGACAAGCGACAAGGCGAAAAACCGCCCTGCGGTAGTGGTGAGGAAATAAGCCGCCGAAGCCCAAAGGATTAGGCGGTATATCCGTTTGTAAACAAATGCCGTTTTCATGTTCTTGGGGCTTGTCGGGCGGATTGCTCCGCCCGTGGTTGTTTAACAGTTCCCTTTCGGGATATAGCGGTTATCGGCTATCATCCGGAAAGTGTCGTAATCAGCCGTTCCCCGATAATTTAGGGATAATTCAAAAGAGAGGTGTCCTTTCTCTATGTAGAAAGTGAAGCGCAAGCCGTTGCGGGTTATCGTCCCTTTCGCATAGTTTCTACGTTCCCAGCTTACGGGTTCGTTCTCGATACTTTTCAAGAAGTCGGCTACCTTTCGGGCGTTCTCCGTATTTTCCTGCTCCACCTGCCTGTATATCTGCGTGCAGTAGTTTATCCAATCGTTTATTTTCTTGGCGGTGAACACGCCGATATTGCACGGCTTTTCGTATTGGCTGCCCGCCCTTTCGATGTCGTAGCGGTTGACATACTCAAAATGCTCCATGTCGGTGGCTATCCTGTATTTGTTCTCTTTGTTTATCTTGTACACATGGAAACGGATGCCGTTGTACGTGAACTCTATGCGCACGCCGTAAAATGCGGGGTATTCACCGCTTACCACGTGGTAGCCGTATTCCGCTTGGGGTATGTACTTCCTTACCTCCTGCATGAGTGGAGACAGTTCTTTTTTTGCCTGTTCCACCTTCTCGGTAAACATAGCTTTTATGTTTAACCCGTTAAATTCCTTTTCTGATAATGTTTTCATCGTCTTATGTCTTTAGTGGGGCGGACTGCTCCGCCCGTTGGTTGATACTCTTGTTCCTTTGTTGTCCCGCTTAGGCTGCTGCGGGTTCGGTTATCGGTTCGGTTACCTTGTCGGCAATCATCTTCGCCGCCTTGTTCACGTCCCCCAATATCTCCACCAAAAAGGCGGGTTCTTCCTTTAGCTTGGTGAGCCAGTGTTTCAGATAGGCGGCGTTGTTCTCCTGCGGTACGGCTGCGTAGCCGAAGAACGCACCGCAAAGGGCTGCGGTAAGTTCCGCCACAAGTTCCTCACGGGCATAGAGCGCATCCCCGAAGAAGCTGCCGAACGTGCGGTTCAGCCGTTGGGGGCTTCCCGTGCTGTGCGCCATCTCGTGCAGGAGCGTGCCGTAATATTCCGCTCCCTGCGGGAACTGCTCACGCTGCGGGCAAATGATATGGTCGGAAGAGGGCGAATAGTAGGCACTGTCCGAATACTGCACCTTGATGGGGCAATACCAATTTTGCAGATAGACAAGCTCGTCCAACGCCTCGTAAATCATCCCGTCCGAATAGTCTTCGGGTTGCTCCCCCTTTTTCATACGCTCGTAGCGTTCGGGTTGCTTTTCGGCAAAATCGGTCTGGTCGATGTTGAAGACATTGTAATACTTCATCTGCGGGATGACCTTGTAATTTTCCTGCTCGGTTGCGGGCAGCTTGCGGTATTCCTCGTACTTGATTGTCTTTTTCGTTTCCTTGTGTACCACGAACTTAAACCAATAATAGACGGGAAACGAGCGTGCGCCCTTGCAAACACTTAAATCCTCTTCCTTCGCTTGGTTGAACGTGAGGAACACGGGCAAAGTGAATTTCATGAACTCGGTGTAGAACAATAACATCAAGACATTTCCGCCGTTATAGAGCGTCCCTCTGATGTTGCGGGGCAAACCTTGTTCAAGGCTCGCAATCCACGGTTTTTGCCAATCCGTTTTCAGACACTCGATTTTCTTGATTAACAAATCGGTGAACATCGGTGCAATCTTTTCGATGGTGCTGTTCGTTGTTGCCATAACTCACAAATTTTAATCGTTATTACTCTGTTTTCATCGCTTGTCGCCCCAACCAATTTTTTTCCCTTGGCTGATTGGGAAGAACATTGACCATCATTGATAGCGGAAAAGGTGAATTGCAACCATCTGAAAAAATGGTAAATACTACCCGCAGGGTGGAGATTTGGCATTTTTTGCGGATTTGCTTTCACCTCCGCCTACCTTCGTCAATGTTTTTCCAATCAGCTTAGGGAAAAAATGCCCTGTCAGTCTATTCCAGTCAATGGTAAGTTACTTGCCGGGTGCGGGAAAAAGAAGCCTTCCGGAGAGCCGGGAACGCCCGTTTCCCAAGGCAAGGAGATACGGGCGGGAGAATACAATGGGAGGACGGTCAGCTTCCGGCTGCCGGACAAACGCCGGGGAACTCTTTCGGGCGGCACGGACGGACGTGTTCCGTTTGTCCTTCCGCCCCGATGTCCGGCTTCGGCCATGCAGCCTGCCGGAATGGTCGGAAACGGACGCCGGGACGGGACAGCCCGTGCGCCAAGGTGCAAGCGCAAGAAAGTGAAAACCCTTTCACCCACGTTAGGGATTGCAGGGGAAAGCCCACAGCATAGCGAGGACTTGCAACGGAAAGCCCGACCCGAAGGGGAACGCCCAAACAACCACCCGCAAAAACTGCTTTTGAGCATACCATAGAAAAAAGGAAGACCGAATATTCCGAAGTTTCGCCCTTATGATATATATTTGTAATTGAGCGAAGATAATAGCGGAAAACGTAGATAATTACATGTTAGTGTTTAATATGATGAATGAAAAATTAAAAGATAAAGTCGTTGCTATTGAATTGGCAGGAAATAATATATTGATTGCCAATGATAATGACAATTTTAAGAATGAACTTATCAGTATTGGATTTGAAAAAGTAGAACCATACTATTCTATTTCTATGCCTACTGATGATGTAGAAAAGCGTGCAGTTCTTTTTCAAAAGTTAATAGAAATCGGAACATTATTTTCCAATGGCAAGGATTGGTCGCCCTCTGAAATAGTTAGATATTACCGTGATAAAGGTTTAATAAGAGGTGATTATCTTAGGATAGCATGGAGAAATAAACAAGATTTTAATATTACTACTGAATAGATTCTTAAAATTACAAGGAATAAATAATATGAAGTTATGATTGCCGACAATAAAGAAATAAAAAAGAGGATTATAGAGCTTCAAGCAAAGCTCAACATTATTTTTCCACAACTTTACATTGATTTTCTGGCTAAAATCAATGATGGTGATGTGTATGAAGTGGATGATTCGGGTATATGTCTGTATTCATACTCTGATTTAGAGGAAAGAAATCAAACATATCAAATAAAAGACTTTGAGCCAAATTATTTTATGATAGGACAAGATGGGGATTTAGGGTACTTCATAAATGTCGGTAACCCCACTGATAATTCTATATATTCAAATGATTTAGGCGCTTTGGGTTCTTTGGAAATGGAAAAGGAATCAAACAATATCTTTGATTTCATAGGTCAAAATGAAAAATAAATACTAACACGCACCTCAATTGCCCATAAAGGTCGATTAGCTGCCAGACATCATGAACTCTAAAAAAACAATAATATGAGAACTGAAATTTTACAGTTGAAAGATTTAGGTCGTATGCCTAATGAAAGCATCAATGACCCAGATAACATTGTTGAAGTTATACGTTCTTATGATGAATTATTAAAGCGAATACAACTCCCCATATCATTTGATGAAGCTGAAGTATTGGTACAAATTTTTCCCGAGAGTTCTTTTTATGATTTGCAGTGGGACTTATTAAAACTGGTGGAATCTGTCATACGTATTGATGATGGCGACAAATATATCCAGTTAATAAACGCCTGTCCAAGTCAAGAATGGAAAGGTGTTCTAAACATTCGCTATAAAAATTATAAAAAGGAGAATATGGAATTTTAAGACCTACAAAAGCCCGCCGAAGGGGAACGCCCAAACAACCACCCGCAAAAACTGCTTTTAAGCATACCATAGAAAAAAAGGAAGACCGAACGCTCCGAAGTTTCGCCCTTATATATATATTTGTAATTGAGCGAAGATATACAGCGGAAAACGTATATAATTACATGTTATCTATTTAATAATAAGCATAAAACTATGAGATTCTTAAAAATTATGGGAATATTTACTTCTATCTTAAGTTTATTGAGTTGCGGGCATGGGAATAAACGAGTGACGCAAAACGACGGTATAAACTCCAATATCCCGGTTGCTGCCCGGATTACGATAGACAAACTGCCGGATGTATTGAGAAACGTGCAGGCAGGAAATACTGATTATGATTTTATAGGTATTTGTTCCAATGGTGTGGACTGCATCTACTTTGTGCTGGAGAACGGAAAGTTTTACATAGATTTTGAAGCTATGGGTAAAGAGCAGCTTCCCTACATAGATACCTTGAAACAGTTCGCAAAGGAACATAATTATCCTATTGTCGAAACAACCTATAACAATACTCCGGTCGATTACGAACATCTGAAATACGCTCCCGTCCTTAGCCTGAAAGTCAATGCGGACATAGACAGTATCGTAAAGGTCGGAAGCCAGATTGAGCATACCATTTTCAGGAACAATGAGCGAACCGTTTACGAAATAGTGCCTTGATTTTGCCAATAAAGACATTAAGATTTAGATAACAAACAGCACTGCCGCTTAAAGCGAAGCGCTGCCAAGCATCATCTACATAAGAATATGAGAACATTCGCCATAATCCTGCTTTTAGCAAGCCTGTTTGCCGCAAGTTGCGGAGAGCCGCCCATGCCGCCGAGCGACGAGGAAATGATACGCCACTTCGCCACGCACGAGGCGGCGTTCCGTAAGGTGTACGAAATCATGGCAGAGAGTTCAGAAGGCAGTTTCCACTACCCGCCGCTTTCTCCGGAAGAGGTCATTATACTTGATTCAACAGAGCAAAGCGATACATCCCATGAAACGAATGACGAAGAAGACCTCCCGGTATATGGGCTGCTGAAGCCAGACCGAATACAGCTCGATT
>OOBO01002011.1_pt1 | contig 12120 bp, 9 predicted proteins | sample 1671031 | NCBI WGS metagenome assembly OOBO01 (sample SAMN06348115, study PRJEB24527) | human gut metagenome | biome: human gut; feature: ankylosing spondylitis patient; material: feces | host: Homo sapiens | place: China | collected 2015-10 | reverse complement strand
TATGGTTGAAACATTTATTTTAAATACCGACCCACTAGATAGCAGAGAACTATTTGAACAGTTACTGGAACAGGTTGGTGACACTAGAAAAGAAAAAATATTAAAATTAAGAACCTTTACAAAGCAAAAGCAATCTTTAGGTGCAGGACTACTAATAAAAAAATATGTTGGGGATATTCATTCTCTAAACAAAAACGGCAAGCCTAAAAACAACGATACCGAATTTAACATTAGTCATAGTGGTAAGTATGTTGTACTGACAAAAGGTGGTACAGAGCCTGTGGGTGTTGATATTGAACTTATGCAAAGAGGTAACAAGCATATTGCACCAAGATTCTTTACACTTGATGAATGTGTACAAATTGACCGTAGCTATGACCCTGATAAAACATTTACACAGATTTGGACTTTAAAGGAAGCATTTCTAAAATGCATCGGTTCAGGTGTTGGCAAAGATTTAAAGAGATTTACAATTCATATTGATGATGAAAATATCAGAATTGACAACAGAATCAACAGAAATTTCTACTACTTTAAGGAATATGATGTTTCCGGTTATAAACTTTCTGTTTGTAGTGAAGATAACAGATTTTCGGAAACTTTGGAAGACGTTACCGATGAAATCTTTAAATTAGAAGAAACTAAATAATCAACAACAAAAGTAATGGCACTTCATTTGAAGTGCCATTTTTGTATTTATATTGATTTTTGATTAAACTCTTCTTTTCCAAGTTGATGGAATTAATAGAATCATCATGGGAAAAATCTCAAGTCTACCGGCAAGCATATCGAAAGAAAGAACAATCTTGCTTAAAACAGATAAATGTGCAAAGTTAGAAGTTGCACCAACACCATCCATACCAGGACCAACGTTGTTAAAACAAGTAACTACTGCTGTAAAAGTAGTTACAAGGGATTCACCCTCAATGCTGACAAGCAATGTACTTGCTAAAAGAATAAACACATAAATAACAAGGTATGTGTTGATACCCTTTAGAATACTGTTATCAACACTTTTTTTGTTTATTCTAACACTCATAACCTGTCTAGGGCGTACCATTTGCTTAATATCTCTTATCATCTGCTTAAAGTAAAGTACAATTCTTGTAACCTTAATACCACCAGCAGTAGAACCTGCCATACCACCAACAAACATTAAGCTGATTAGTATTACCTTAGAAAATACAGACCATTGCTCAAAATCGGCAGTTACAAAGCCTGAGGTACTGACTATGGAAGCAACTGTAAAGTAAGAATCTCTAAAGGCAGTTTCAAATGCCATTTTACCTGTTGAAAGTAAGTTAATACATATCAAAGCGACACTTGCAGTTACCATTCCTAAATAAACCTTTAGTTCAGTATCTTGGAATACAGCCTTAAACTTTCTTAGTATCATAAAGAAATATAGGTTAAAGTTTACACCGAACAATAGCATAAATGTTGCAACCACATATTCAACATACGGACTGTGATAACCGGCAATAGATGCACCCTTTACCGAGAAACCACCTGTACCGGCAGTTGCAAAAGCAGTAACAACACTGTGATAAAAGCCAATGCCGGAGAACATTAACATAATAATCTCCAGTGCAGTTAAGATAAAGTATAGAATATAAAGAATTCTGGCTGTATCAGTTAGCTTACTAACAATTTTACCGGCTTTAGGTCCCGGAACTTCGGCTCTCATTAGGTGCATTGCCTGACCGTCACCCTGAGGTACTATAGCCATTAAGAATGTAATAACACCCATACCACCTATCCAGTTAGTAAAACTTCTCCAAAATAATAATCCATAAGGATTACCCTCAACCTTAGTTAAGATTGATGAACCGGTTGTGGTAAAACCGGAAACTGTTTCAAAAAATGCGTCAAGATAGTTAGGTATCATACCTGAAATAACAAATGGTAAACAACCAAATGCTGACATAAATATCCACGCAAGACCACAAATCATAAAACCCTCTTTAGCAAGAAGCATTTTATTCTTTGGGGTTTTCACACCAAAAGCAAGTCCAATACTAACTAAAATAACTATTGGAATCAAAAATGCAATAAGTGTATCATACTCACCATAAATAATAGCAACGATAAGTGGAAGTATCATCAAAGCACCTTCCATAAACATTATCTTGCCAAGTACATTTACTACTGCTCTGTAATTCATACAAATATATCCTCGATTGAACGAATTGATTTACTCTTAGTAACAATGATAATTGAGTCACCGGCCTCAATTGTATCATCACCGTTAGGGAAAATAATCTTTTTCTTTCTGCTAATTGCTGCAACAAGAATATCTTTCTTAAACTTTAAAGTGCGAATTGGCTTTCCTAAATAATCAGCATCATTTGGAGTAATAAACTCAATAGCCTCAATTCTGCCACCCATTAGTTTATATAGGTTTCTAATCTGGTCACTATTAGCATTAAGTTTTGCTCTTAAATACTTAACAATAGTAGAAGAAGTTACCTGACTAAGTGAAATCGCACTTTCTCCCATTACCTTCTCATAAAGTTGGAAAAACTCAGGTTCATTAATTTTAGTTACTTGCTTATGAACATGTAAGTTCTGTGCATACATAGCAACAAGGAAGTTAGCCTCATCACTGTCTGTAACAGTAACAACTGCATCACATCTGTCAATGCCTTCTTCAATAAGAAGTTTATGGTCAGCAGAGTTACCAAGTACAATTCTGGCCTCAGGAAGATGACCGGCAAGGAACTTACATCTGTCACTATTCTTTTCTATGATAGTAACATCAATACTCATCTTTGCAAGAATTGCAGAAAGATAAAAGGCAATCTTAGAACCACCGATTATCATAACATTCTTAACCTTATCTTTTAAGATTCCCATACCCTTTAAGAAGTTTACAACTTGCTTATGGATACCGGTAATATAGATATTATCCTTTTCTCTGATAATAAAGTTGCCGTTAGGGATAAATACCTCTTCACCACGCTTTACGGCACAAATAAGGAATTCATTACCGTAAATCTGAGAAATCTCATAAATAGGTTTATCAATAATATTGTTACCTTCCTTGATAGATATTTCAATCATATCAATTTTGCCATTAGCAAAGGTTTCATAATTAGTTGCAGTAGGAAATTTTAGAATTCTGGAAATTTCCGAAGCAACACTCATATCAGGGTTAACCATCATAGAAATGCTAAGTTCATTTCTCATAAAGTCAATCTGATTAACATACTCAGGACTTCTAACTCTTGCAATAGCATGTCTTGCACCCATTTTTCTTGCAATTAAACAAGAAAGGATATTTATTTCATCAGAATATGTTGTAGCAATTACAAGGTAAGCGTTCTCAACTCCTGCTTCTTTCAGAGTATCACACTGAGTACCGTTACCAAGTACACCGTTGACATCTTGTTCATCAACAACTCTGTCAACTCTCTGTTCATCAATATCTACCACAACAACATCATAGTTTTCTTCTCTCAGGCTGCTAATAAGGCATTTGCCTATCTTACCGGCACCGATTACAATAACATTCATTACACAATACCCCTGTAATTTGTAATTTGTAATTTATAATATACCAGTATTATTATATCACTATGAAACAAAAAATCAAACCTAAAAAGTCCCAATATAACAGAAAAGTTATTACAGTTTTGGAACATTTTCTACAATTGTCGCTTTTTTATTGACTTAATCTATTTTATTTGTTAAAGTAAAGTTAAATATGTACTATTAAGGAGGTATATTAATTTTGAAAAAGTTTTTAACTATTTTATCTATTGTGACTTTATCCTCTGCACTACTAGTATTTGCAGGTTGTAGTACAGATAATAACAGCAGTTCAAGTAGCGAACCTAAAGAACCTACTGTAACAGTTTCTCAGTCTGTATCATTCAGCTTTAAGGCAACCTCATCTACAAAGGCTACAACAAAGCCATCAACTACTAAGAAAACAACTAAACCTTATACACAGCCAACAACTAAGTATGTAACACCTACTACTCAGTATGTAGCACCTACAACACAGTATGTTGCTCCAACTACTCAGTATGTAGCACCTACTACACAGTATGTTGCTCCAACAACAAAGCATGTTGCACCAAGCAGTAACCGACTAACTGCAAGTGAAGTTAGCAAAATGTCTAAGACAGAAATTCAGAACAAAATCAACGACATTTACGCAAGTTATGGTTACATATTCAAAACAAAGAGTATTCAAGCTTATTATGAAAGTCAGTCATGGTATGTACCAAGATACACTTCAGAAACAACTGTTGAATCACTCTTTAGTGCAGATGACAACTACAACAAAAACCTACTGGCACAATACAGATAAAAAACACTTGGGCAAGTTTTTACTTGCCCTTTTTTATTGACAACAACCTATAAAACTAATAAAATATGCTTATAATATTAGTAAAACATTACGAGGTTTATTATGAACGATTTTGTAAGAGTAGCCTCTGCCGTAATCAAAACTACTGTAGCAGATACTACAAAAAATACTGAAGAACATATTAAAATGATGGAAAAGTCAAGTAGTGAAAATGTTGACATTACTGTTTTTCCTGAATTATCTATTACAGGTTACACTTGTCAAGACCTATTCTTCCAGAAAGAACTACTTGACAAAACATATTCAAGCCTAATTGAAATTAAGAAAAAGTCTGAAAAGCTAAAGGGTATCTTTGTTGTAGGTGCTCCTATTAAGCACAAAAATCAACTTTTCAACTGTGCCGTTGTAATTTCTAATGGTACTGTTTACGGTATTGTACCTAAAACTTACTTACCTAACTACAATGAGTTTTACGAAAAAAGATGGTTCAGTACAAGTATGGACACAGAAGACAGTTTTATTAACTTTGATGGTGAAGAAGTACCATTCTCACAAAATGTATTTGATGCAAATGGTTTTACATTTGGTGTAGAAATTTGTGAAGACCTATGGACACCTGTTCCACCATCAACTGTACTTTCTATGTCAGGTGCTGAAATTATCCTTAACCTATCAGCAAGTAATGCACTTATTGGCAAAAGAGATTATGTAAACTCAATGGTTAAACAAAACAGTGGTAGCAACATTGCAACATATGTATATTGTTCAGCCGGTTCAGGAGAAAGCACCCAAGACCTTATTTACAGTGGTCACTCAATTATTTGTGAAAACGGTGTTATCTTAAAGGAAAACAAAGAAATTATTGAAAACAACTACCTACTGATTACAGATACAGATTTAGGCAAAATTCGTTTTGACAGATTAAAGAACAAGTCATATAAAGACTGTATCACAAACAATATGTTTTCCACATTTGACACAGTAAATGTGGATTATTTAAGCGATAGTGAGATTGTATCAAATGGTGAAATGTACTACATTGACAAAACACCATTTGTACCATCAAACAATAGCAAGAAACTTGAAAGATGCTTAGAAATTTTCTCAATGCAAGTTGAGGGACTAAGAAAGAGAATTTCTGTTATTGGTGGCAAAATGGTTGTTGGCGTAAGTGGTGGTCTAGACTCTACCCTAGCACTACTGGTTTGTGGTGAAGTTTGTCGCAGAATGGGCAAACCAATGACTGATGTTGTTGGTGTTACAATGCCTTGTTTCGGTACAACTGACAGAACATACAACAATTCCCTTGACTTAATGAGAACACTGGGCATTACTACAATGGAAATTCCTATTGCAGACAGTTGTCGTCAGCATATGAAGGATATTGGTCACAACGAAGAAGTACACGATATTACTTACGAAAATGTACAAGCAAGAGAAAGAACTCAAGTACTGATGGATGTTGCCAACAAGGTTGGTGGTATTGTTGTAGGTACAGGTGACCTTTCTGAACTTGCACTTGGTTGGTGCACATACAATGCCGACCATATGTCAATGTACGGTGTTAATGCCTCAATTCCTAAAACACTTATTAAGTGGATGATTGACGCAGTTGCAAAGAACAATATCTTTAAAGACAGTACTGCTACTCTTGAAGATATTATTGACACACCGATTTCTCCGGAACTTTTGCCTCCTACTAAAGACGGCAAAATTGCTCAGAAAACTGAGGAAAAGGTTGGTCCATATTTACTACATGACTTTTTCTTATACTATGTTCTTCGTTTTGGCTTTAGACCAAAGAAAATTTATTCACTTGCAGTTACTGCTTTTGACGGTGAATTTGACAAGGACACAATTAAAAAATGGTTAAAAACATTCTATCATAGATTCTTCACTCAGCAATTCAAGAGAAGTTGCCTACCTGACTGTGTAAAGGTTGGTTCAGTTTGCCTTTCTCCAAGAGGTGATTGGCGTATGCCAACAGACTCAAGTGCAAAACTATGGCTTGATGAGGTTGAAATTTTATAATTTAATAATAAGCATACTAAAAGGGTTGCACCTAAAAAGTGCAACCCTTATTTTTATATTATCTACATTATATTTTACTGTTCTTCTGTTAAGTCAGGTAACTGTAAGCAATATTCGTAAAAATCCTTTAGGCTACCTTGCTTATAACCACTAATATCAACATTATCTCTGTTAATAAGGTCATCGGTAACAAGGAATGTTTCCATACCGATTGTAGCAGAAACCATATCTTCCCTAACATCATTACCAACCATCAAAGTTTCTTCCGGTTTACATTTTGCCATTTCACAAGTTTCAATAAAGTACTTTGGGTTTGGCTTACAATACTTTGAATTTTCATATGTAGTAATTACAGAAAAATCATTTTTATCAAGACCTGCCCACTTTACTCGTCTTTCTGTTGCAATTTTTGGGAAGAATGGGTTTGTTGCCATTACGGTGTTATAGCCTTTTCTTCTAGCCTCGTCAACAATTTTTCTTGAATATGGGTTTACTGTTGTAGCCTCTTTTGTTAGGATAAATTCGTTTTCGTAATAACCGTTAAACATAGGAATATCGTTGATAATCTCAGGTCCAACCATTGTTGCAACCTTGTTCCAAAAGCACATTTTGTTTGACATAGCACCTTGGTTTTGATACATAGCCTCCATGCCACCAAGTAATGCTTTTTGTAATGTTTCGGGACTCATTTCTATATAAGGGCATACTGCCTCTGCCATTGAAGAAAAATAAAGTTTCATAAACTTTTTCATATCCATAGGAAGCATAGTTCCATCCAAATCGAAGAATATATTTTTAATCATCTATCTCTCTCCTTCTCCATAAACTAATTTGCTTTCATATTAACATATTCTGCACGAAGCTTACTGTAAGCAAATCTCTGACTACTATAAATACTGTAGTAGCCTGAAAGCATATAACTAATACAAACTGCCACAACATAAAAGGCAGTTCCTTCTCCACCAAATAGTTCTATGCTTAAAAGTATTGACGCAATAGGACAGTTTACAACACCACAGAATACTGCCACAATACCAACTGCTGCACCGAATGTAGGGTCAAGTCCTAAATGTGCACCAATAGCACAACCAAATGTTGAACCAATAAACAAAGTAGGAACAATCTCGCCACCTTTAAAGCCGATAGCCATTGTTACTGCTGTAAAAATCATTTTCAAAATAAAATCATAGTAATTTGCATGACCTTCATTTACTGCTGTTACAATAGTCTTTGCACCAAGGCCTGTATATTCATCACCAAAAATCATAGCCAATGCTATAAAAATAACACCACCACACAACATTCTAATGTAGGGGTTCTTAAATAATTTGGTTAATCCTTCCTTAGTATATTTCATTATTAAACAGAAAAGAATACTAATAAAGGCACATAGGATTGCAAGTCCACCTGTTTGTAACATTGAAATAAGTGAAAGGTGTGGTACTTTCGGTGGGTTGTAAGGCAAAGTAAAACCTTTGAACAAGTAGCTTATTGCATAGGCTACAAGACTTGATACAACACAAGGTACGAATGCTGAGTAGTAAAGCACACCAACGGCTATTACTTCCATAGCAAAGAAAGCAGCAGTCAGTGGTGTACCGAAAAGTGCTGAGAATAAAGCACCCATACCACACATAACGGCAACATTCATATCCTTTTGACTAAGTCTGAAAATTCTACCAACCTGAGCACCGATACTACCACCTAGCTGAAGTGCAGCACCTTCTCTACCGGCTGAACCACCAACCAAGTGAGTAAGAACTGTACTAATAAAAATCATAGGTGCAATAATAATAGGCACACCTTTTAGGTGTCTGATTGAATGTAATATTAAATTAGTACCACCGTCACCTGAAAGTTTTGCTTTGTCATACATTAAAACAATCAGTAAACCAAGCACAGGCATTAAGAATAAAAGTGCCGGATACTGCTGGTGCAAATCTGTTACATAGGAAATACTTTTGTTAAAAACAACTCCTATAAATCCACCCAAAACCCCGGTGATGGAAGCAATGATAATCCACTTAACAAAAATTCCGGCGTATAAGAAAATACGCATAATCTTCATTTTTGATATCCAAAAAAACTTTTTCAAATTTTCATCTCCAATGGGACAATTATACCACTAATATTAGGTATTATCAATTATAAAAGTTAAAACCTTTAATTTTTTCAGTATTTATGCTATTATATAAAGGAAGATTAATATGAAAAAAATCGTACTTGTTGGCACAGGAATGGTAGGTATGAGCTTTGCTTATGCTTCCCTTAACCAAAATTTATGTGATGAGTTTGTGCTTATTGACATTAACAAAGAAAGAGCAATCGGTGAGGCTATGGACTTAAACCATGGTTTAGCCTTTTCAAATTCTTCAATGAAAATTTATTCAGGAGAATATACCAATTGTAGCAATGCAGACATTGTTGTAATTTGTGCCGGTGCTCCACAAAAAAGTGGAGAAAAACGACCTGAGTTACTAAAGAAAAATACAGAAGTTTTTAAGTCCATTGTTGCACCTGTATGCGAAAGTGGCTTTAAGGGAATTTTCTTAGTTGCCACAAATCCCGTTGATGTTATGACAAGGGTTACTGCAAAAATCTCAGGCTTTCCAAAGTCTAGAGTTTTTGGCACAGGTACAACCCTTGACTCAGCAAGACTTAGATACCTTCTTGGTGATTACTTTGGAATTAACCCAAGGAGTGTTCACGCATATGTTATGGGTGAACATGGTGACACAGAGTTTGTACCTTGGAGTCAGGCACTGTTATCCACAAAATTAGTTGATGATGTGCTACAGGATAATCCAAACACCTTTAAGAAAAGGGATATTGAGAGAATTGAGGCTGAGGTTAGAAACTCAGCTTACAAAATCATTGATGCAAAAGGTGCAACATACTATGGAATCGGTATGGCAATTGTGCAGATTTGTAGGGCAATTTTACAAAATGAAAATTCAGTTCTCACTGTTTCTTGTTGCTTAAACGGTTGTTACAATCAAGAAAAAATTTATGCCGGTACACCGGCTATAATAAATCAAAGTGGTGTAAAGTCACTTATTGAACTTTCACTAACTGATACAGAAATGAAAAAACTTCAAGAAAGTTGTGATGCTCTTGAAGATTACTTTAAAAGTATTAAGATGTAGGTGGTATTATGGAAAATATTGAGAAATTACAAGAAATAATCGATAACAGTAATAACATTGTTTTCTTTGGTGGTGCAGGTGTTAGCACAGAAAGTGGCATCCCTGACTTTCGTTCTGTTGATGGGTTGTACAACTTAAAATATAAGTACCCACCGGAACAAATTATCAGCCATACATTTTTCCAATATAAACCTGAAGAATTCTACAGATTTTACAAGGACAAAATGATGTGCCTAGATGCTAAACCTAACAAGGCACACACTTTCCTTGCTAAGTTAGAAGAAAAAGGAAAACTTTCTGCCGTTGTAACTCAGAACATTGATGGACTTCATCAAGCCGGTGGCAGTCATACTGTTTATGAGCTACACGGTAGCATACATAGAAACTACTGTACAAAGTGTCACGCATTTTATGATGCTGAATTTGTAAAGAACAGTAAAGACCTTATTCCTAAATGTACAAAGTGTGGTGGAATTATCAAACCTGATGTTGTGCTATATGAAGAAGGTCTTGATGATGAAACCGTAACAAATGCAATTAATGCTATTTCTAACTGTGACACACTTATTATTGCAGGTACTAGCCTTGTGGTATATCCGGCAGCAAGTTTTATCAGATACTTTAAAGGCAATCACCTTGTACTGATTAATCTTAGTGAAACATCAGCTGACAAAATGGCCGACCTAGTTATTCACGGCAAAGTTGGAGAAGTACTATCTCAGATTAAAATTTAATAAAACAAATGCACTTTGAAAAAAGGCAAAGTACACTTCATATATATAAACCTCACAAACTTTATTGGAAAGAGAAAAGAAAGGGAGATTTATATGACAAACAAAATTCTTAATGGAATAAGAAAGATTAAGCCACTAAATATATTGGTGCTGACATTAGCCGGTATCATAAACGCCTTTGGTGTTACGTTATTTTTAGCACCTGTTAAACTATATGACAGTGGTATTTCCGGTACATCAATGTTGATTTCACAAGTAACACCTGAATGGTGTAGCCTATCTCTTATTCTTATTGTGCTGAATATTCCTATATTTTTATTTGGCTTAAAAAGAGAAGGTGCAAGTTTTACTTTTTACTCAATTTACACCGTTATTATTTATTCTGTTTCAGCATACTTAATAACCGATGTGCTTCCTATTGATGTTAGCCTAGTATCACCACTAGCCGGTACAGATTTATTTTTATGTGCTATATTCGGTGGTGTAATCTCAGGTTGTGGCAGTGGTCTTGCACTTAGATTTGGTGGTGCAATGGACGGTATGGAAATTATTGCAGTTGTATTTGCAAAGAAGTTAAACCTTTCTATCGGCACATTTGTAATGATTTTCAATGTTATTCTTTACATAATATGTGGTTTGGTAATTAACTCTTGGGTACTGCCACTTTATTCAATCGTTACTTATGCAGCAGCACTAAAAACAATTGACTTTATTATTGAAGGTTTTGACCGTTCAAAGGCAGCTTTCATTATTACTACAAAACCTAGAGAAGTGTGTAAAGCACTTTCAGATACTTTTGAAAACGGTATCACTACTGTTGATGCTAAGGGTTATTATTCCGACTCAAAAAAGACAATGATTTACTATGTTGTTAATCGTTTTCAAGTTGGTAAAATGAAAACGATCGTACATAACATTGACCCTAAAGCATACATTTCACTGAATGATGTGGCAGATATTTACTGTGAAAAATATGCAGACGAAACAGAGCTTATGCTGCAGAAAAATAATATGTCAGAGGCTGAGAGGGAGGAATTTCTGGACAGGTTTAGTGAGGAATCGGACAGAACACTTGTGGCATTTGGCATCATGGGAGGCATATTCGGTGAGGGCATTGATTTGAAAAATGACAGACTGATAGGTGCTATTGTTGTCGGAACGGGACTTCCGCAGATCAGCAATGAGAGAACTATATTAAAGGATTATTACGATGCCGAAAACGGCTGTGGCTTTGACTATGCTTTCAGGTATCCGGGCATAAATAAAGTCCTCCAGGCGGCCGGAAGAGTAATCAGGACGACGGAGGACACAGGTGTCATTTTGCTATTAGATGAGAGATTCTGGCAGAGAGAATATGATTTGCTCTATCCACGCGAGTGGAGTGACAGAAAGCCATGCAATATAGCAAATGTCGGAAAACTAGTTGCCGACTTCTGGGAGCAGATTTAAAAATTCCTCAGTGGATGCTGACACGGGCATTGTAGTGTTTACGGACACAACAATCTGGCGTGGAGGCATCTTTTCTTTTGTCTTCAGCACGAAAAGCTCATTATTCTCATGGTTGATGCAGTAGTCAGGCACGAATGCTATACCCAGTCCGATTTTGGCCAGGTCTATGAGCAGATCGTTACTGCTTAGCTCAATTTCCGGAATCAGGTCAAGCTGGTGCTGTAAAAACAGATTATGCAGGAATTCACTGGTGGTGCTGTTTCGGTCAAGCATCATGATAGGATATTTATTGAGCTCGGAAAAAGCTATCTCCTGCTTGCGAAGCTTGAAATAATTGGGATTTGCCACAAAAACATCGGAAAAGTTGCATATGGTTTTCTGTCTGTATGAGTGATTGAGGTGCGAATTTGGAAAATTCGTGACAATCAGGTCAACCTTCCTT
>OOBO01001998.1_pt1 | contig 12172 bp, 9 predicted proteins | sample 1671031 | NCBI WGS metagenome assembly OOBO01 (sample SAMN06348115, study PRJEB24527) | human gut metagenome | biome: human gut; feature: ankylosing spondylitis patient; material: feces | host: Homo sapiens | place: China | collected 2015-10 | reverse complement strand
AAAACGCCGCGTGCCTGCTCACAATTTCCGACAGCTTTGTATCCCATGAGGAGACGACGGCCGAGCAGCGCCAGACGAGCTTTACCAACATGATGAAGGTGGCTCTGGGTGCAGAGTACTGAGAAACCCAACCGAAGATCCAGCGCGGTCTGCCTGCAAAAAGGCCGGCCGCGCTGTTTTCGCCCCCAAAAGGAGGAACATTTTATGACGAACCTGACCTTGGAAGAAAAGCAGGAACTGATCCGCATGGCACTGGCTGCCCGCGAAAAGGCTTATGCACCGTATTCCAATTTTATGGTGGGTGCTGCCCTGCGCGCAAAGGACGGACGCGTCTACACCGGTTGCAACGTGGAAAATGCGTCCTTTACCCCCACCAGCTGCGCAGAGCGCACGGCCCTGTTCAAGGCCGTGGCCGACGGCGTGACCGAGTTCACGGATATTGCAGTGGTGGGCAGCCGCCGGGGCGAGGTGAACCGGCAGATCACCTCGCCCTGCGGTGTGTGCCGTCAGGCACTGTTCGAGTTCGGCGGGCCGGAGCTGAACGTGATCATGGCCAAAACGCCGGAGGATTTCATCGAGCGCAGCATGGACGAACTGCTGCCCTTTGGGTTCGGGCCTTCCAATGTGGCCGGAAATGCCGCTGTGGAAAAATAAATCGCTTCCCGGCACAAAACCGGAACGGCAGGACGCTGTGCAAAGGTAATACTTTTTGGACATATTTACAAAGATTTTGTAAATATTTTGTAATCGAAAAGTGCTTGCATCTCACACATCTTCCCGCTATACTTGAACCAGTAAATGTGCAAGTGCCTGCATTTGCAGGCCGGCACGCGATGGATTGAAAATAAAGGAGACTTTCTTATGAAGATTTCTCGTCGTAACTTTCTGGCTGTGGCCGGTGCTGCTGCCGCTGCCGCTGCTCTGACCGCCTGCGGCGGTTCTTCCGCTTCCTCCACCGGCACTGCTTCTTCCGCAGCTGCCAGCTCTTCCGCCGCTTCCGGCGCAGCAGACGGCGCTGAGAAGATCGCTAAGGTCGGTCTGACCTGCGATACTGGCACGATCGATGATGAGAGCTTCAACCAGGCTTGCTGGGCTGCTGTTTCCGGCTACATGGGCAAAAACTGCCAGTACTACATCCCCGATTCCGATGCTTCCGATGAGGATCGCGAGACCATGATCCGTCTGGCTGTCAACGAAGGCGCTGATGTTATCGTCTGCGTTGGCTACCTGTACGGCGCATCTCTGGCATGGGCTGCTGAGCAGTACCCCAACATCAAGTTCATTGCTATCGATGTGACTCAGGGCGATATCGGCACCGACAGCATCCCCGCCAACTGCTACTGCATCACCTTCAAGGAGGAGCAGGCAGGCTATCTGGCAGGCTACGCCGTTGTTAAGGACGGCTACACCAAGCTGGGCTTCCTGGGCGGCATGGCTGTGCCCGCCGTTATCCGTTACGGCTACGGCTATGTGCAGGGCGCTGACGCTGCTGCAAAGGAGCTGGGCACCAACGTTGACATCAACTACTTCTACGGCGGCCAGTTCTACGGCGATGCCAACATCACCTCCCGTATGGAGGGCTGGTATGCCAACGGCACTCAGATCGTCTTTGCCTGCGGCGGCGGCATCTACACTTCCGCTGTCGAGGCTGCTCTGAAGAACAACGGCTACGTTGTGGGCGTTGACGTTGACCAGAACTACATCGGCGCGAACGGCGTGGAAAAGGACGGCTACGCTTACAACCCGTTCATCACCTCCGCTATGAAGGGCCTGTCTGAGTCTGTCAGCACCGCTCTGGGCGACATCGAGGCCGGCGAGTGGAGCAACATCGCTGCTACCAACGGTAACTTCGGTCTGGAGGATGGCGACTATGTTGGTCTGCCCACTGCTGATGACAGCTGGAACTTCAAGACCTTCACCAAGGACGAGTACGAGGCCCTGAAGAGCAAGATCGCTTCCGGCGAGCTCGTTGTGGACAACAGCTCTGACGACGCTACCAAGCCCACCGTCAGCGAGTTCACCAAGGTCAACTACATCCAGTAATCGCTATCCCGGAATTACTCCCGTAATAGGGGCGGGGTGCTCATGCAGGGGCACCCCGCCCTTTTTGTATGCCTGTGTGGGAGAAACAGGGAGGAAATCATGCAGACTGTACAAAAGTAATACTTTTGCTTGTGCTTTTTGACAAAAAATCAAAAAGCCGTGTGCAAACCGCAAAAAATCAGGTATAATGGTTTGTAGTATAGAAAAGGTGTCGTTACGGCACGAAAGGAGAGTGAGCAGATTGGCAGAGGATTTTGTGATCGAGATGCTCCACATTACCAAGGAATTCCCGGGTATCAAGGCAAACGATGATATCACCCTGCAGCTGCGCAAGGGCGAGGTACACGCCCTTCTGGGCGAGAACGGCGCGGGCAAAAGTACGCTGATGAGCGTGCTGTTCGGCCTGTATCAGCCGGAACAGGGCAAGATCCTGAAAAACGGCAAGGAGGTTGCCATCCGCAACCCCAACGATGCCAACGCACTGGGCATCGGCATGGTGCACCAGCACTTCAAGCTGGTGGAATGCTTCAGCGTGCTGGACAACATCATTCTGGGCGTGGAGCCCAACAAGATGGGCTTTTTGCAGAAGGCCGAGGCACGCAAAAAGGTGATGGCGCTGAGCGAAAAGTACGGCCTGCGGGTGGACCCGGATGCCCTGGTCAGCGATATCTCGGTTGGTATGCAGCAGCGCGTGGAGATCCTGAAGATGCTGTACCGCGACAACGAGATCCTGATCTTTGACGAGCCTACCGCTGTGCTGACCCCGCAGGAGATCGACGAGCTGATGGAGATCATGCGCGGGTTCAAAAAGGAGGGCAAGTCCATCCTGTTCATCACCCATAAGCTCAACGAGATCATGGCTGTGGCCGACCGCTGCACCGTGCTGCGCAAGGGCAAATATATGGGCACGGTGGATATCAAGGGTACCACCAAGGAAGAGCTTTCCCGCCGCATGGTGGGCCGTGACGTGCAGCTGCAGGTGGAAAAGCAGCCCGCACACCCCGGCGAGACCGTGCTGGACGTGGAAAACGTTACCATCCACAACGACCAGCGCAAGAAGGACGTGGTGAAGGACGTGTCCTTCAAGGTGCACGCAGGCGAGATCGTCTGTCTGGCGGGCATCGAGGGCAACGGTCAGACCGAGTTCATCTACGGCCTGACCGGCCTGAGCAAGCTGTCTAGCGGCAAGCTTACGCTGGACGGCAAGGATATCACCCACGAGAGCATCCGCCAGCGCGCCAAGGACGGCATGGGTCACATCCCGGAGGACCGCCACAAGCACGGTCTTGTGCTGGATTTCAGTCTGGAAAACAACATCGTGCTGCAGCGCTACTGGCAGCCGGAGTTCCAGAAGGGCGGCTTTATCCGTGCCGATAAGGTGCGCGAGTACTCTGACAGACTGATCGAGCAGTACGATGTGCGCAGCGGTCAGGGCAGTCTGACCACCGTGCGTAGTATGTCCGGCGGCAACCAGCAGAAGGCCATCATTGCCCGCGAGATCGACCGCGACCCCAAGCTGCTGGTGGCAGTGCAGCCTACCCGTGGTCTGGACGTGGGTGCCATTGAGTACATCCACCGCCAGATCGTGGCCGAGCGCGACAAGGGCAAGGCCGTGCTGCTGGTCAGCTTGGAGCTGGACGAGGTGATGAACCTTTCTGACCGCATCCTTGTAATGTACGAGGGCGAGATCGTGGGCGAGTTTGACCCCAAGACCACCACCGTGCAGGAACTGGGCCTGTATATGGCCGGTGCACGCAAGCAGGGAAAGGAGACTAAGTAACAAATGGACAAGAAAAAACTTTCCCGCAGCAGTCTGCAAAGCTCGGTCACCAGTGTGCTGGCGGCTCTGCTGTGCATCCTCATCGGTCTGATCGTGGGCTTTCTGGTGCTGCTGGCCATCAACCCGGCACACGCCTGGGGCGACGGCTTTGTGCGCATCCTGAAAGGCGGCTTCCACGACGCTCCCTACGGCGTCGGCAAGGAGCTGGCCAACGCAGCACCCCTGGTCATGACCGGCCTGTCGGTGGCATTTGCCTTCAAGACCGGCCTGTTCAACATCGGTGCTGCCGGTCAGTACACGCTGGGTGCCTACGGTGCCCTGTACTGCGCCATTATGCTCAAGATGCCCTGGTTCGTCTGCCTGCTGGCAGCCACCCTGCTGGGCGGCATCTGGGGCGCGATCCCCGGCTTCTTCAAGGCCTACTTCAACATCAACGAGGTCATCACCTCCATCATGTTCAACTGGATCGGCCTGTATCTGGTAAACGAACTGGTCTACCAGAACGGCACCGGCCCCATGTACGACGTGCGGAACACCCGTACCCTGAACCTGAGCAAGAACCCGGCCTTTGCCCAGTCCATCATCCCGGATTTCGGCCTGAACAAGATGTTCCAGACCAACAGCACCACCATTGCCATCTTCCTGGCAGCGGTGGTGGCCATCCTGATCTGGGTGGTGCTGAACAAGACCACTTTCGGCTATGAGCTCAAGGCCGTCGGCCTGAACAAGAGCGCTGCCCGCTATGCCGGCATCAACGAGAAGAAGAACATCATCCTCTCCATGGCCATTGCCGGTGCACTGGCCGGTTTTGGTGCGGGCCTGTACTACCTGTCCAACGTGTCCCAGTGGAACCCGCTGAACTCCACCAGCCTGCCGGCCATGGGCTTCAACGGCATTTCCGTTGCTCTGCTGGCAAGCTCCAACCCCATCGGCACCATCTTCTCGGCACTGTTCATCTCGCACATCTCGGTGGGCGGCTCGTTCCTGTCCACCAAGTATTACCCCACGGAGATCTCGGACCTGATCAGCGGCATCATCATCTATCTGTGCGCATTCTCCATGCTGTTCCGCGGCAAGATCCAGAGCCTGCTGTTCCGGAATGCCGAAAAGACCAATGTGAACGCAGAGCCTGCGCCTGCCGCAGAAAAGACCAAAAAGGAGGGCAAGTAATATGCTGCTTCTGATCAAATATACCCTGCTGTACGGTATCGTGCTGATGCTGGTGGCACTGGGCGGTATGTTCAGCGAACACTCCGGTATCATCAACATTGCACTGGAGGGCATCATGGTCATCGGCGGTGTGGCCGGTGTGCTTACCCTGACCATGCTGCCTGCAAGCCTGTCGCCCTTCCTTGTGGTGCTGATCTCCATTCTGGTGGCAGCGCTGGCGGGCGTGATCTACAGCCTGCTGCTGGCCTTTGCCTCCATCAACCTGAAGGCGGACCAGACCATCGGCGGCACGGCCCTGAACCTGCTGGCCACCGCCATTGCCGTGGTCATTGCCAAGTATTTCAGCGACAGCGGCAGCGCCAAGCTGAACTATTCCAACAAGCCGTTCCTGTTCAGCATCGGCGGCCTGGAGCTGAGCATCTTTGTGCCGCTGGGCATCGTGCTGCTCGTCATCAGCTATGTGGTGCTGTACAAGACCCGCTTCGGTCTGCGCCTGCGCGCCTGCGGCGAACATCCTCAGGCAGCCGATTCTGTGGGCATCAACGTCTACAAGATGCGCTACGCGGGTGTGCTGCTTTCCGGTGCGCTGGGCGCTATCGGCGGTCTGGCATATATCGTGCCCCCGGTGCAGACCTGGAACTTTGAGGTCGGCGTGGCTGGCGCGGGCTTCCTTGCACTGGCTGTTATGATCTTTGGCCAGTGGAAGCCCTTCAACATCTGTGCCGCCGCCATGTTCTTTGCCGTGTTCAAGAGCCTGGCAAACATTGCGGACTCCACCTTCCTGGCGCAGCTCCACTGGTCCAGCAACATCTATAACATGATGCCGTTCATCGCATCCATGATCATTCTGGCCTTTACCTCCAAAAACAGCATGGCCCCCAAGGCTGAGGGTATCCCTTACGACAAGGGTTCCCGCTGAGCGAGGTTTGTTCCAAGGGCGCAGCTGCTTTTCCGGGCAGCTGCGCCCTTGGTGTTCAAAACCCGACAAAGGAGACGGAATGTGGATTGCCTTTGTCAAAAAGTCTGTTATAATGGAATTTATTGAAAGTCATACTGTCAGACAGGAGAATTGCGATGCGTATTTATGATCTGATCGCGAAAAAGCGCGATGGCGGTACCCACACCCGGGAAGAGCTGGAGGCCATTGTCAACGGCTTTGTCAGCGGGGAGGTGGCCGATTACCAGATGGCCGCCTGGATGATGGCGGTCTACCTGCGCGGCATGACCAACGAAGAAACAGCCGAGCTGACGGACGTGATGGCCCACAGCGGCGTGATGGTCGATCTTTCCCCCATCCCCGGCATCAAGGTGGATAAGCACTCCACCGGCGGCGTGGGCGATAAGACCACCCTTGTGATCGCCCCTGTGGTGGCGGCCTGCGGTGTAAAGATCGCCAAGATGAGCGGCCGCGGCCTGGGCCATACCGGCGGCACCATTGATAAAATGGAGAGCGTGCCCGGCACCAGAACTGCCCTTTCGCAGGAGGAGTTCTTTGCCCAGGTGAACAAGATCGGGCTGTCGGTCATTGGCCAGAGCGAGGGCATTGCCGTGGCGGATAAGAAGATGTACGCCCTGCGGGATGTGACCGCCACGGTCAGCTGCATCCCGCTGATCGCCTCTTCCATCATGTCCAAGAAGCTGGCCTCCGGCTCTGATGCCATCCTGCTGGATGTGACCACCGGCACCGGTGCCTTTATGAAGACCGTGGACCAGAGCATTGAGCTGGCCAAGCTGATGGTCGCCATCGGCACCCACCATGGCCGCCGGGTGGCCGCTATGATCACCGATATGGACACCCCGCTGGGCCGCAACATCGGCAACAGCCTTGAGGTCATGGAGAGCATGGACGTGCTCAAGGGCAGGGGCCCTGCCGACCTGACCGAGGTCTGCCTGCAGCTGGCCGCCAATATGCTGGTGCTGGCAGGCAAGGGTACCCCAGCGGAGTGCCGTGCCATGGCACAGGCTGTGATCGCGGACGGCTCTGCCTTTGCCAAGTGCAAGGAGATGTTTGCGGCCCAGGGCGGCGACACCCGTGTGCTGGACGATTACAGCCTGTTTGAGCAGCCCGCAGCCAGCTTTGAGCTGCTGGCTGAGCAGGATGGCTACATCGTGGCCAACGATGCCGAGAAGATCGGCTCTGCCAGTGTGCTGCTGGGCGCTGGCCGCCAGAAGAAGGGAGACCCGCTGGACTTTGCGGCCGGCATCACCCTGCACAAAAAGCGCGGTGACTATGTGCACAAGGGCGAAAGCCTGGCCACCTTCTACGGTGCGGCAGATAAATTTGAAGCCGCTGCTGCGGAGTACCGCAGCGGTCTGGTCTATGGTGCGGAAAAGCCCGAGGAGGCCCCGCTGGTCTACGCCCTTGTCACCAAGGACGGCGTGGAGCGCTACTGAGAAAGCATCCTTCCCGCAAGGCGGGAGGGACGGAAAGGACATTTTCTATGAAGATCATTCTGGTGGGCTGCGGCAAGGTCGGCACAGCGCTGGCACGTCAGCTCAGCGAGGAAGGCCACAATGTCACGATCATCGATACCAACAAGGCCCGTGTGGAGCATATCAGCGAATCCTATGACGTGATGGGCATTACCGGCAACGGCTCCTCCATCACAACGCTGTCCGAGGCAGGGATCGAGGAGGCGGACGTGTTCATTGCGGTCACCGGCTCGGACGAGCTGAACCTGCTCTGCTGCATGTTTGCCAAAAAGGCGGGCCACTGCCACGCCATTGCCCGTGTGCGCAACCCATCCTACAGCCATGAGCTGGACTTCATCAAAAAGCAGATCGGCATATCGGCCATCATCAACCCGGAGATGGCGGCGGCGCGGGAGATCTCCCATCTGCTGCGCTTCCCCGGTGCCAGCAAGATCGATACCTTTGCGGAAGGCCGGGTGCGGCTGATCAAGTTCACCCTGACCGAGGCACAGGCACTGGACGGCGTGGCCATCCGGGAGATCCCCACCCGGCTCAAGAGCGATATCCTGGTCTGCGCCGTGGAGCGCGACGGCGGGGTCATCATCCCCAACGGTAATTTTGTGCTCCAGACCGGCGATCAGGTCACTTTTCTTGCAACGCAGGAAAAGGCCCACGCGTTCTTCCAGCGCATCCATCTGGCCGTGCGCCCGGTGCGCAATGCCCTCATCGTGGGCGGCGGTGCCATTGCCTTCTATCTGAGCCAGGAGCTGCTGGAAAACCATGTCCGGGTGCGGATCGTGGAGCGGGACCCCGCCCGCTGCGATGTGCTGGCCCAGGCCCTGCCCGAAGCACAGATCCTGTGTGAGGACGGCTCCAACCGCGAGTTCCTGCTCTCCGAGGGCCTGATCTCCACCGAGGCCTTTGTGGCCCTGACCAACATCGACGAGGAAAATGCTCTGCTGACCCTCTTTGCCAAGAAGCATTCCAACGGCAAGCTGGTCACCAAGATCAACCGCCTGGAATTTGACGATATCCTGGCCGGGCTTGATCTGGGCAGCATCGTCTACCCCAAGTACATGACCTGCGATTACATCGTGCAGTATGTGCGCGCTTTGCAGAACGAGGCAGGCAGCAACATCAAGACCCTGTACCGCATTCTGGATGACCGTGTGGAGGCACTGGAATTCACGGTCCATGAGAAGAGCCGCGCCACCGGTGTGCCCCTGAGCCAGCTCCACCTGAAAAAAAACCTGCTGCTCTGCTGCATCACCCGCGGCAACGAGATCAAGATCCCGCGCGGCGGCGATGAGATCCAGGTGGGCGACAACGTCATCGTGGTCACGCTGGAGCACGGCCTGCATGACCTGCGGGATATCGTGGAAGATTAACGGAGGCGCGGCATGAATTATGCGATCGTTCTGCGGCTGCTGAGCTACATCCTCTATTGCGAAGCCGCGCTGCTCCTGCTGCCCGCCATGGCCAGCCTGATCTACGGTGAGTGGATGGTGCTGGGCGTGTTCCTGCTCACGGCAGCGCTTTCTGCGGTGGCGGGCGCTCTGCTCCACCGCATCAAGCCCAAGAGCCAGATCTTCTATATGCGGGAGGGCTTTGCCACCACGGCGCTCTGCTGGCTGCTCATCAGTGTGGTGGGCGCGGTGCCCTTTGTGCTCACGGGCAGCATTCCCAACCCGGTGGATGCCATGTTTGAGACCGTTTCCGGCTTCACCACCACCGGTGCCAGTATCCTGCCTGCTGTGGAGGACCTGCCCAGGGGCATCCTGTTCTGGCGCAGCTTCACCCACTGGATCGGCGGCATGGGCGTTCTGGTGTTCCTGCTCTCCCTGCTGCCCCTGACCGGCGGCTCCCATGTCAACCTGATGAAAGCCGAAAGCCCCGGCCCGCAGGTGGATAAGCTGGTGCCGAAGGTGCAGTCCACGGCAAAAATTCTATACGGCATCTACTTCCTCCTGACGGTGCTGGAATTCATGTTCCTGATCGCCGGGCGGATGCCGGTGTTTGAAGCTCTGCTGACCTCCTTTGGCACAGCGGGCACCGGCGGCTTCGGCTTCCGCAATGACAGTTTTGCCAGAATGTCGCCCTATATCCAGTGGGTCGTGACCATCTTTATGATCCTGTTCGGCGTGAACTTCAACGCCTATTTCCTGCTGCTGATGCGCCGCTTCCGCCGCGCTGCCGCCAGCGAGGAGGTGCGCGCCTACTTTGTGATCATCGGTGTGGCTGTGGTCATCATCACGGCCAACATTTACAGCATGTACAACGGTTTGGGCGAGGCCCTGCGCCACGCCGCCTTCCAGGTGGGTTCTATCATCACCACCACCGGTTTTTCCAGCTGTGATTTTGACCTGTGGCCCACCCTCTCCAAGGAGATCCTTGTCATGCTGATGTTTGTGGGTGCCTGCGCAGGCAGCACCGGCGGCGGCATAAAGGTCAGCCGCCTCCTGCTGATGGGCAAGACTGTGGGCAAGGAGCTCAAGCAGGCCCTTCACCCGCAGGTGGTGGCCCCCGTCCGGATGGACGGCAAGGTGGTCAACCATGAGACCATCCGCGCCACCAATGTCTTTGTGGCCGCCTACATCTTCATCTTTGCGGCATCCTTCTTCCTCATCAGTCTGGATGGCTTTGACATGGTGACCAACTTCACCGCCATTGCCGCCACGTTGAACAACATCGGCCCCGGCCTTGCCCAGGTGGGCCCCATGATGAACTTTGGCAGCTACTCCAATCCCGCCAAGCTGGTTATGATTTTTGACATGCTGGCGGGCCGTCTGGAGATCTTCCCCATGCTGGTGTTCTTTATGCCGGACACCTGGCGGCGGTTCTGAGCAAAATAACAAAGCGGATGCGCTCCCACCGGAACGCATCCGCTTTTTGCTGTATTAGAATTCCTGCGGCTTTTTCCCCAAGAGCGCAACGCCGCTCAGCATGATGACCCCGCCCAGCAGGGCAAGGCCTGCACCGGCCTGCCCGAAGGCATCGCCGACAGCACCCACCAGAGGGCTTGCGGGAATCATCAGCAGGCTGTAGGCCATGCCGTCCACGCTGATGAGGGTGGCCCGCTGGTCACTGGGGATGGCATCGTTCAGCTTCTGGCTCTCGTGGAGCAGATAGACCTCCAGCACACCCTGCACCAGCATCATGCCCAGGATGCCGCCCCAGGCAGGCGCAGCACCCACCAGCAGAGTGCCCACACCGCAGAGCAGGGCACAGGCTGTGTAGAGCCGCCGCATGGAGCGGCATCTCACCCGGCGGCCGATCTCGGTGCCCGCCACGCAGGCCAGACCGCCCAGCAGCAGGGGAAGGAAGAGCAGCTCCGTGGGCCAGCCCAACTCAACGAGCCGCTGCTGCAAAAACATCTTGGTCAGGTAGCTGGGCACGCTGATGAGGGCGCTGGATGCGATAAGCTTTCCTGCCATTGGGCAGGTGTGCAGGACATGCAGGCTGTCCCGCACCAGCTGGCGGAACTGTTCGGGCAGAGTGCGCAGCGGGTGCTTTTCCCGGTTGGCCTGTGCCTTGGTGACGATGGGCTCCTCCATCAGCGCAAGGGCGGCGGTGGAAACGCCCTCGAACGCAGCGCTCAGCAGGTAAAAGCCCGCAAAGCCGAGGAAGCGCTTCAAAAGGCTGGCCAGCGAACCTATGGCGTTGGCCAGCATGGAGATCTGGGAACTGTTGGCGGAGACTTGGATGTACTCGTCCTCGCGGCCCTCGGTCTTCAGGCTGTCGTAGACAAGGGCTGTGAAGGTGCCGGAAAACATGGTCATAGCCAGCGCGTTCAGCCCCATGGCAAGGCAGATGGTGAACAGGTTCGGCGCAAAAGCCATCAACAGATTGCAGGTCACGGTCAAGACTCCGCCGGACAGGAGGGTCTTCCGGCGGCCCAGCAGGTCTGCCGCCATGCCGCTGGGCACTTCGCAGAAGAGGCTGACGATGTGATACACGCTTTCGGCCAGGCCGATCTCCCACAGGGAGAAGCCCCGGGCCGCCAGCAGGGCCACCCATACCGCATCCGTGATGCGCAGACCGGAGAAAAAGTCGGAGATGTAAATGCAGCGAAGCTGCTGTTTCAAGTTGAGATTCTGATTCATGGGGAGCACCCTTTCTATTACAATGGATAGGACTGTGTGCCCATTTTCAGGCAAAACAAAAGCGCCCCACAGCAAAGCTGCGCGGCGCTGAAAATCATGCTCCACGTCTTGCTGAAAGGTTTCCTCAATCTGGCTCCCCTATGAGGGAAGCTGGCTGCGCCAGAGCGCAGATGGAGAGGTTTTGTTTCCAATAAAAGGGTACACTTCGAGCCGGAACGTATTAAATCTGACCTTTTTTGAAAAAGATGCAGCCATTCCAACCCATCTGATTGTACCCTCCTTTCAGTAAAACGTTACGCTTACAATACCATACTTTCGGCCAAAATACAAGCAAAACCGTAAAATTCAGGGAAAAAGTGCCGCCCCGGCTTGCAAACAGGCCCAAAGTGTGGTAAGATGATATCCGGTTATAAAACCTGAATATCTTGAAAACGCAGCGACGGAGAGAGTACGCACGCAGTTCCACAGCAAAGAGAGAAGCTTCACCGGCTGAAAGGGCTTCCGCGTGGGTGTGTGCCGAAGTTCGCTCCTGAGCGGCCTGCCCGAACGGTTTCTATTAGGGCAGGACGGCGCGCCCCGTTACGGCGTTTGAGAGCCGCCTTTCTTTGTGCAGGGCGGAAACCGGGTGGTACCGCGGAGCATTGGATTTGCAAAGGCTTCGTCC
>OOBO01001988.1_pt1 | contig 12238 bp, 10 predicted proteins | sample 1671031 | NCBI WGS metagenome assembly OOBO01 (sample SAMN06348115, study PRJEB24527) | human gut metagenome | biome: human gut; feature: ankylosing spondylitis patient; material: feces | host: Homo sapiens | place: China | collected 2015-10 | reverse complement strand
TTCCTTAGTATTTTCAATACTTTCATGGCACTATTCCCCCAACAGATAATTATCTTGCTATAAAATATTGTCTTTCCCTTTATAAACAATAAAAAAGCGGTCAAAACCATTGTATTTTAACCGCTTTTCTAGTAAATCAGGGCTAGCACCATCCGTCAGCGAAGACCGCTGTGCGTCGTCAAGTAAACGCCGGCAAATATAGCCGCTGCTCCGAGGAGCTCCTCGATGCCTATGATCTCGCCAAAGCAGAGGACGCCGCCGATCATGCCGACGACCGGCGTGATGTTCTGGAAGATTGAAGTAACACTGGCCCCGGCGTTGTGCACGCCGATGTTCCAGAACAGCATGGCCATGATGCCGCCGAAGACGACCGTGTAGAAGAATGCCCCCCAGAGCGTCGGCGTCAGCATGACGGGCGCAAACTGTCCCGTCACCAAGCCATAGCTCGTCACGATGAAGGCGCCGAAGAGCCCGGCCCAGCCCGTCGTCTGCAGCGCAGACATGCGCCGCATAATTTTCAGGGCAATCAGGGAATACGTCGTCCAAGCCACCTGCGCGAGCAAGAAGAGAATATCGCCTTCATTGAACGACATCGTCTCGATGACGGCGAGTGAGCCGTGGCTGATGACGAGCAGAGCGCCGAGAAAAGACAAGACAATGCCACCCCAGGCCAGCAAGCTCAGCCGCTCGCGCACGAAGATGACCGCCATGAATGCCGTGATAGCTGGACTGGCCGCCGCAATCAGCGTGCAGTTCGTCACCGTCGAGATGGCCAGCCCCGTGAACTGCATGACATTGTTGAGGCCGATGCCTGTAGCCCCCATGAGGATGAGCCCGAGGACACAATCGCGCGGCGGCAGCAGATGCTCGCCGCGATAGACGGACAGTGCCAGGAGCGTCGTGCCGATCAGGTAGTAGCGCATGGCCGTGATCGTCACAGGCGACCACACCCCCACGAGCCATTTGATGCAGAGCGGCTGGATGCCCCAGATGATGGTCGTCGCCGCCAACAGGAAATACGTCTTTCGTCTTGTCGCTTCATCCATTGAGACTCCCTCCTTCTGATATCTTCCGCCGATGGTTATTCAATGCCGGTCATTTATTCAATGCCGGTCATCAGGTAGACACCGAGGCAAGCAAAGACCACGAGCGTCTTCAAGAGCGTCAGGATCACGACGTCGTAATACGACTCGCGATGCGTCAGGCCACAGACAGCCAGCAATGTGACGAGTGCGCCCGACTGCGGCACGGTATCGATGCATTCCGAGGCCATGCAGATGATGCGGTGCAGGACATCGGCCCTCATGCCGATCTGCTGCGCCCAGGCCAGCCACTCCTGCCCGAGCATGCCGAGGGCAATCGTCATGCCGCCTGAAGAGGAACCTGTGACGCCCGTCATGATGCCCGTCGTCACGATGGCGGACATCAGCGGGCCATTGCCGAGGTGCAGGCCAAGCAAGGCTTCCTTGATGATCGTGAAGGCTGGCAGCGCTGCGATGACACAGCCGTAGGCATAGCCTGAGGCCACGTTGAGGATAGCCGTCGTCGAGCCAATGGCACCCGTGTTGATGGGCTTTGCGAGACCGCCCTTGAGCTTCAGGCGTCTGCGGCCAATGACGGCTGCGGCGATGGAACTCACGATCAAGGCCGCATTGATGGACCAGATGGCCTGTACTTTATCGACACCTCCGGCGAGCAGGGACAGGTGCAGTGGGATGAAACTATCAAGGCTCTCGGGGTCCCAGTGATACGCCCAATCCCAATGGAACGGGTTGCTGATCAGGAGGTTCAGCACGATGACGAGGAGCAAGGGCAGCGAGGACAGGCGCCAGTCCGGCAGGGCCTCCCGCGATTCCTCCGGCTCATTGAGCACGTGATGACCATAGCCTTCGCCCTTTGCCTTGAGTTTCTTGTGGCGATAACTGATCCAGCCCCAGGCCAGTCCGAAATAGAGCACGGCACCGATGAGGCCGAGCACCGGAGCGGACCAGGTCGATGTGCCGAAGAACGACGTCGGGATGATGTTCTGAATCTGCGGCGTACCGGGGATGGCCACCATGCTGTAGGTGAAGATGCCCATCCACAAGAGGCCCGGCAGCAGCCGCTTCGGGATATCCGCCTGCTTAAAGAGGATGGCTGCGAACGGGTACATGACAAAGGCGACGACGAAGACAGACAGGCCGCCGTACGTCAGGACACCGCAGCCGAGCAGCACGGCCAGGATGGCCTTGTCGCGTCCCAGAGCGGAGACAATCTTGTCGGCCACAGCTGCCGCAAGTCCGCCCTGCTCCATGATCTTAGCAAAGACAGCGCCGAGCAGGAAGACGGGATAATACGTCTTGATGTACTCCGCGGCTTTCGTCATATAGATCTCACTGTAGACCGGCATGGAAGCGTGGCCGCTGCCGATGGCGGCGACGACGGCAAAAATCGGTGCGATGAAGATGATGGAATAGCCACGATACGCGAAGAACATCAAAAGTATCAGGCTGAAGACGATCATACTGATGCCCATAGGGATAATTCCTTTCTAGATGAATCCAAGGGAAGAGGTGAACCGGCAGAAAAAAAGGGCTCTCCTGCCCATGATGGACAGAAGAGCAGCCTTTTTGAGAATCCAACGCCTTTTGGCAATCAGATATGTGCTTTTTCCTTGATGTACTTGCGAGCCTTGATCGCGTACTCGAGCGGGTTGGCTTTTGCCGGGTCCTGCTCCGCTCCGACAATGAACCAGCCGTCGTAGTCGCTGTCGTTGATGATGTCGAAGACCGGACCGAAGTCGAAGTCGCCGTCGCCCGGGACCGTGAACATGCCAGCGCGGACGCCTGCGAGGAAGCTCATGTTCTCTTCCTTGACCTTGTTGCGGATGTCCATGCGGATATCCTTGAGGTGCACGTGGCGGATACGCGGCAGATACTTCTTGAGGATGTAGATTGGGTCCTCACCGGAGCAGACGAGATGGCCCGTATCGTAGAGCAGGAAGACGAGATCCGGATCCGTCATCTCCATGAGGCGGTCGATCTCTTCCGTCGTCTGGACGCAGGTGCCCATGTGATGATGGTACGTCATCGTCAGGCCGATCTTCTTGGCGACTGCGCCGAGCTTGTTGAGGCCTTCAGCGAGCGTCTTCCACTGCTCTTCCGTGTTGTGCGGCTTATCACGGAAAACAGCCTTGTCGAGCTTGCCCTGAACGCTCGTGCCCTGCTCTGCGACGTTGCAGAACTTCGCGCCCATGGCCTTGAGGAATTCGCAGTGCTTGATGAAATCCTTCTCCACCTGCTCATACGGCTGCGTGAGGAGGTAGGAGCTGAACCATGCGCTGGCGATCTGGAGTCCGCGCAGGTCGAGTGCCTTCTTGAGGACAGCTGGATCTTTCGGGTACTTGTTGCCGATCTCACAGCCCGTGAAGCCAGCCAGTGCCATCTCACTGACGCACTGTTCAAACGTGTTCTCTTTGCCGAGATCCGGCATGTCGTCGTTCGTCCAAGCAATCGGAGCGATACCAAGTTTGATATTAGCCATTTGATAAACCCCCAAAAATTATATTTATACAACAGGGCTGCCCTGCCGCCGAAGCGGCAGCTGCCCCTCATACACCAGGAAAAATCAATACTTGCGAGCTGCGTCGTAATGCGGCTTCATGAGATTCTCGTAGCAGTCGTGGATTTTCTTGCTCTTCGAGACCTGTGCGATGCCGACACGCCACCAGTCACCGTAGCCATGAACCATCGTCTTCGGCATGACCTTGCAGTCGATGAGCGTCGAGACCTTCTGCTTCTTGGCATCCTCGATGGCGGCGATGAGCTCTTCCTCGGTATGCGCCGTGTAGCTCTTGCAGCCGTACGAAGCGGCATTCATCGCGAAGTCAACCGGTACATAGGCGCCGTCGAGCTGGCCCGTCTTCTCGTTGCGGAAGCGGAACTCCGTGCCGTAGCTGCCCTGGCCATGGCCAATCTCGAGGTTGTTGATGCAGCCGCCCTGCATGTTATCGAACACAATGACGTTGATCTTCTTGCCCTCGGCGATGGACGTCGGCAGTTCCGAATGGAGCATCATGTAAGCGTAGTCGCCGACGAGTGCATAGACCTCGCGCTCTGGCTCAGCGAGCTTGACGCCGAGTGCCGCATTGACTTCATAGCCCATGCAGGAGAAGCCGTACTCGACATGGTAGCTGCCGACCGTCTTCGGACGCCATACGCGCTGCAGATCGCCCGGCAGGGAGCCCGATGCACCGACGATGATGCCGTTCGGGTCCATGTGCTCTTCGAGCAGGCCGAGGACGCGCGTCTGCGGCAGCGTCTCGCCGACTGCTTCTTTGTATGCCTTTTCAGCTGCTTTGTAATCGAAGTCATCATTGACTTCCGGCACGAAGTTGTCGCCGAACTGGATGTGGAAGACACGCTCGACTTCCTTCGTGTAAGCTGCCTTCGCTGCCTTGATGTCAGCGGTATACGCATCCGAGACATGGTAGCCCGTCTTGCCGAGCGCTTCGTCGAGCATCTCGAGAGCCGCACCGGCATCGCCGACGACCTGGATGCCATCGAGCTTGTAGGCATGGAAGCGGGAGACGTTGATGTTGACGTACTGGACGTTCGGATTCTGGAAGATCCACTTGGAGGACGTCGTGAAGTCCGTGTAGCGCGTGCCGACGCCGATGACGACATCTGCATCTTTGGCGAGCGTATTGGCTGCGAGACCGCCCGTTTCACCGACGCCACCCATGTTGAGCTCATGCTCCCACGTGATCGTGCCCTTGCCGGCCTGCGTCTCGCCGAACGGGATGCCGTACTTCTCAGCGAACTTCTGGAAGACAGCCTCTGCCTCGGAGTACTTGACGCCGCCGCCGAAGATCATCAGCGGGCGCTCTGCCTTCGCGATGGCCTTGACGGCCTCTTCGATAGCGCGCTCGGACGGTTTGATGCGGTCGATGTGATGGACGCGCTTCTGGAAGAAGTAATCCGGATAATCCCAAGCCTCACCTTCGACATCCTGCGGCAGGGCGATGCAGACAGCACCCGTCTCGGCCGGGTCCGTCAGGACGCGCATTGCGTTGATGCAGGCCGTCATGAGGACTTCTGGACGCGTGACGCGATCCCAGTACTTGCAGACTGCGCGGAAGGCGTCGTTCGTCGTCGTCGTCAGGCTTACCGTCTGCTCCATCTGCTGGAGTACCGGGTCCGGCTGGCGGTCAGCGTACGTGTCACCCGGCAGGAACAGGACCGGGATGCAGTTTGCCGTAGCCGTAGCGGCTGCCGTGACCATGTTGGCAGCGCCCGGGCCGACAGAGGACGTGCAAGCGTACATCTGCTTGCGGCGCTTCTGCTTTGCAAAGCCCATTGCTGCATGTGCCATGCCCTGCTCATTGCGGCCCATGCGCATGATCAGATGGCCCGGGTCCTCTTCGAGGGCCTGGCCGATGCCGATGACATTGCCATGACCGAAGATGCCGAAGATGCCTTCGAACATCGGCACTTCTTTGCCGTCAAACTCTACATACTGATTATTGAGGAACTTCACGAGAGCCTGTGCTACCGTGAGTCTGATTGTCTAAGCCATTGGAATACCCTCCACTATGCCACGTTTATGCACGTTGCGGATCTATCACTTCTTGTGCGGCTGCCAGATCTTCGAATCGGCATCCGGCTCGAGCAGCCAGGTGTGCTCCGGCAGGTCGTTGCGCGTCTTCTTCCACGGATCACCGTCGAGATGGCGGATCATCCAGCTGTACCAGATGGCATAGCCCGGTGCAGCGCACTGCGGATGCATGTAGCCACCCGAGATCTCCGACCAGGTGTTGTCCTCGATCTTGAAGACGTTGTCGCCGATGAAGGCACAGCCGAAGCCCTGCGGGCGATCGACTTTGTAGGTGTAGACTTCCGGCTGCGGGTGATTGTGCGGCGTGTAGCCCGTCCAGCAGCCCGGCGTCATGATGACTTCACCGTTGACCATGTTGGAGTACGGTGCATTGTCGTAGTCGAAGATCGTGCGGACCGTGCGCTCTGCCGTGCCCTGCCAGACACCGCCACCGAAGACATCCGCCTGGACATCCTTCGGACGGTAGAAGACCGGCGCGAAGTCGCGGTCGTTGATGGTCTTCTGGATCAGGAGCTCCGATTTCTTCAGAGCCTTGACGACGACCTTGACGCCGTGCGGCACGTGCAGGCAGTACGGGTTCTCATCAAGCAGCGACTCGCGGTGCATGATCTCTTTCTGACCATTCCACGCGATCTCTACATCGCCCGTCGTGATGACGAATGCCGTCTCCTGGAGCGGGTCTTCGAACTCGACGATCTCGTTCTCGTCCATCTCCTGATAACCGATATCCATGAGCATATCGCTCTCGCGCGTCGTCATTGCATTGTAGCCGTGCTTGAGCTGACCTAAGCGACCGAATCTCATAATGCTGCCTCCCAATCCAATTCCGTGATGACTTTCTCGTCTTTATGCTCCTGCATGAAAGCATCGATCTGCTCGACCGTCTGCATTGCATCCGAGCAGCTGTGGCTGGCAACGACCATAGCGGCGTGTGCCGTGCCGTGCTGCAGGGCCTGCGGGACCGTCCAGCCTGCGAGCAGGCCATAGACGAAGGCGCTGCCGTAAGCATCGCCGCCGCCGAACGACTTCAGGAGCTTGATGTGGTACGACTCGACCTTGTAGGCCTTCTTGTCAGCCGTGTAAGCGATCGAGCCCTTCTTGCCGTGCTTGATGATGACAATCTTAGCGCCATGCTCGATGTACTTCTCAGCGATGACGTGATCAGCCGGCTCCGTTGCCTCCTCGTCGAGGCCTTCCGTGAGGTTGACCTCATCGCGGGAACCGATGATGACATCCGCCATGCTCGCGAGCAGCGAGTAGTAGATCTGGATGTCCTTCTTGCTGCGCCAGCTGTACGGACGGTAGTCGATATCGAAGATGACGCGCGTGTTGTGCTTCTTCGCATACTGGACTGCCAGCAGGCAGGCCTCGCGCGACGGGCTCTTCGAGAGTGCCGTGCCGGAGACAATCAGGATCTTGCTGTCGGCGATGTACTGCTCATCGACATCTTCCGGCGCAATCTCGAGGTCAGCGACCTGGTCGCGGTACATCAGGATGCTCGACTCCGTCGGGCTCTTGATCTCCGTGAACGTCAGTCCCATGCGCTCGCCGTTCTTCGCACGCGTCATCTGGGACGTGTCGATGCCGCGCTCATTGAAGTAATTGAGGACAAAGTCGCCGAACTGGTCGTCGGATACACATCCAATAAAGCCAACCTTCTTGCCCAATTTGTTGATACCGACGGCCATGTTGCCCGGCGAGCCGCCCAGGTACATGGAGAAGGTCTTGACCTTGTCCAAGGTGCGGTTCAGTTCATTCGGATTGAAATCCAGCGTGACGCGGCCGATCAGCACGACGTCGCGTTTCTTGTTTTCATCAAAGCTAATGAGTGCCATTTCTTTATCCTCCTCATGCCTTATGTTCGAGACCGAAGATGTGCATGTGTTTCTTGACATTCTCGTAGGTGCCCTGTACGATGGCATCGCTGAAGTCGAAGTACTTGGCCTGCGGATTTGCTGCGGCGACTTCCTTGATCTTCGCAGCCGAGGCATCGTACGACGCCGTGGCGATGTTGATCTTCTGGATGCCGTTGGCGAGGCAGGTCCGGAAATCCGTTTCCGTCAGGCCCGTGCCGCCGTGCAGGACGAGCGGCGTCTTGACGGCTGCATGGATCTCCTTGAGGCGATCGATGCGGAGCTGCGGCTTCTCTTTGTAGTTGCCGTGAGCCGTGCCGATGGCGACGGCCATCGCATCGATGCCGGACTCCTCAGCAAAGCGCTTGGCCTCCTCGACACTCGTGACGAGGACGTCGACGCTCTTGTAGTCACCCTCCGCGCCGCCGACGCGGCCAATCTCGCCTTCGACATCTGCGCCGTAGCTCTTGGCAAGTTTGACGACTTCCTTCGTGCGGGCGATGTTCTCATCGAGCGGGTATTTCGAACCGTCAAACATGACGGACGTAAAGCCGAGGTCGAGTGCGAGTTTGATGGTCTCCATCGTGCTGCCGTGGTCGAGATGAACGGCCGTCGGCATCTTGCACTTCTTGGCGGCCGCAATCATCACAGGGCCGAGCAGATCGAGCGGTGAATAGCGCAGGCGGCCTTCGGCGATCTGCAGGATCAGCGGAGCCTCGAGCTCTTCTGCCGCCTTGATGGCACCCATGGCCATCTCCATATCCGAGACATTGAACGCGCCGATCGCGTAGGTATTGTCCGGTTTACTTATGAGGTCTGTCAAATGTACGAGTGGCATGACCACCCCTCCTATTCTATCATGCGGATTCTTGCGAAATCAGAAGAGTTCCTTGTAGATCTCGATGAGCTGTTCCTTCGTCGGGATGCGCATCGTGTTCTGCGGGCTGCCGCTCTCGAGTGCATCGGAAGCCATCTTGTCGAGTTGTGCGAGGAAGTCTTCCTTCGTGAAGCCGCGCTGCTCGAGCAGGGACTCTGCCGACGGAATGCCGACTTCCTTGCAGAAGCGCGTGACCTCTGCAACGAATGCCTCTGCTGCATCATGGTCCGGCGTCGCATCATCCGCAACACCCATGGTGCGGGCAATCGTGGCGAAGCGTGCCGTGTTCTCCTCGATGGCGAACTTCATGCAAGCCGGCAGCAGGATGGCGTTCGAGACACCGTGTGCAATATGGAACAGAGCACCGATCGGACGGCTCATGCCATGGACAATCGTGACGGAGGCATTGTTGAAGGCGATGCCGGCTTCCGTCGCTGCGATGCTCATCTGCAGGCGAGCTTCGACGTTCTTGCCGTCCTTATAGCAGATCGGCAGGTTCTTGTGGATCTTCTTGATGGCCGAGAGTGCGAACGTATCGGTCAGCGGCTGTGCCTTGCGGCTCGTGTAAGCCTCGATCGAATGGCAGAGCGCATCGATGCCCGTAGCAGCCGTGACGGACGGCGGAGCCGTCATCGTGAAGGTCGGGTCGACAACAGCGAGTGCCGGAATGATGGACGGGCCGCCGAGCAACATCTTGACGTTGTTCTCCGTGTCAGCGATGATCGTGTTCTTCGTGACCTCAGAGCCCGTGCCGGCCGTCGTCGGGATAGCGACAAGATACGGGACCGGCATGTCGATGTTGACGTGCATGAACTCGTTGATCTTCTTGCCTTCCGGCTGCGTCGACATGAACATGATAGCCTTTGCCGTATCCATCGGGCTGCCGCCGCCGAGTGCGACGAGGAAGTCACAGCCTTCTTCACGGTATACCTTCAGGCCAGCATCGACGATCTTATCCGTCGGCTCCGAATTTGCACCAGCGAAGGTGACGTACGGGATATTTGCCTTAGCGAGTGCGTTCTCGACTTTCGCTGCATTGCCAAACTTCACCATGAACTGATCCGTGACGATCAGGGCTTTCGTGCCCTTGCCCTGGATGTGCTGGCCGAGTTCTTCGACGACATTCGTGCCCGAGATGATCTTTGCCGGAACCATAAACGTATAACCCATGTTGTCCACTCTCCTATTCTGATGATAGTATCAACGCTGTTGTTGATTACCTTTTGATTACCTTATGGCTCTAATTTAATACTTTTGGCTCAACTTGTCAATACTATTTTGGTCTTTTTGGCAAGATTTTGCGGAATTTTATTTTTTCTGATAATCATGAGTAATCATCACGATTCTATATGATAAATATGGGTAAAGGTTGCCAGGGAGCTGGCATCAATTCCTTGAATATAGTATGTTTTTTTCTGGTTTCTCTTGTTTCTATCAGGCAATTCGCTTATAATAAGTATAAACAAACATACCCATAAATTGGTTATTTCTTGAATGTCTGTTGGCACGTATTGCGAGATGATTCGACGCGTCGTGTACCCCAGGCAGTAGAAACAGGTGATCTCTCATGAAAATCGATCGAATCAATCGTATCCATGAATTATTGAAGAATGTGCACAACATCTCCATCAATGATCTCTGTGATACCTTCCAGGTCTCCAAGAACACCATCCGGCGCGACATCGCGGAGCTCGAGCAACAGGGCGTCATCAAGAAGGTCTACGGAGGCATCGTCCTCGCAGAGCCAGCAGGCAATCCTGAACCTTTCGCTTCGCGTGAGAACCGCAACACCGAGGCCAAGAAACAGATTGCCCGCATGGCAGCCGACTTCGTCCACGACGGCGATGTCGTCTACATCGACTCCGGCACGACCACGATGCACATGATTCCGTATCTCACGGAGAAACGCCGCCTGACCATCGTCACGGCGAGCGTCCACGTCATCAATGCGGCTTCCAACTACAGCAACCTCAATGTCCTCGCGACGGGCGGCTCTCTCTTCACCCCGTCCAAGGCATTCGTCGGGCCACAGGTCATCCAGGTCCTGCGCCGCTATAATATATCGAAGGTTTTCCTCGCGAGCACGGGCATCTCACTCGAGCACGGCGCGACAAACGCCTCACCGCTCGAGTGCGAGATCAAGCGCTGCCTCGTCGAGAAGGACTGCGAGCACTTCCTGCTCGTCGATGATTCCAAATTCGACGTCTCCTCCCTGATGAGCTATTGCACGCTCAAAGAGGTACAATACATCGTGACCAACAAGATGCCACCCGAGAAGTACGTCTCCTACTGCACGGCCAACCACATCGAGCTCGTTACGCCAGACACGATACGCAGGGAGGAAGTCGAGAAGATCGCGATGACACGCTGAGATTTATGGCGTGGCAGTATATAGATTATAAACAAACAGGAGGTATCCCCATGAAAAAACAGCCTTTGTACATCGGTGGTCAGGACGTCATGACCGAGAAGACCGTCCCCGTTTATAATAAAGAGACGAATGATGTCATCGCAGAGATTTCCGTCGCGGGTAAAGCAGAATGCCATGCTGCCGTCGACGCGGCCGAAAAGGCCTTCCGCGAGGTCAAGCTCTCCCCCTATGAGCGCTATACCATCATCCTCAAGCGCACAGAAGAATTTGCCGCGACGCTGTCGGCCGAGGCCGGCAAACCGCTGCACGACGCCCGTGGCGAGATTGGACGCGCCTACCAGACGCTGATCCTCTCGGCCGAGGAAGCCAAGCGTCTCAAGGGCGAGACGATCCCGCTCGCCGGCGCACCAGGCTGCCAGCATAAACTCGCCTTCACCATCCGCCAGCCGCTCGGCGTCGTCTGCGCCATCACGCCGTTCAACTTCCCGGTGAACCTCGCCGCTCACAAGATTGGCCCGGCACTCGCAGCTGGCAACACCGTCATCTACAAGCCGGCCTCCGCGACGCCGCTGACCGCCGCGCTGCTCTGCGACGTCTTCCGCGAAGCGGGACTGCCAGCAGGCTGCCTCAACCTGCTGACCGGCCCGGGCGCGCTCGTCGGCAACTACCTGACGAAGGACGCGCGCATCCGCATGTTCTCCTTCACGGGCAGTGTTCCCGTCGGCAAGTCCCTGCAGGAAGCCGCGGGCTTCCGCCGCGTGGCCCTCGAGCTCGGCTCGAACTCGGCCAACGTCGTGCACGAGGACGTCAAGGACGTCAAGAAGGTCGCCGAACTCCTGGCGAAGTATGCCTTCCTCAACGCCGGCCAGGTCTGCATCTCCTGCCAGCGCGTCTACGTTTCGCGCAGCATCTACCAAGAGTTCTGCGATTACGCCGTCGCCTTCGCCAAGAACTTCAAGGGCGGCAAGCTCAGCGACGAGACGACATGCCTCGGCCCGATGATTGCGGAGAAAGAAGCCATCCGCATCGAGGGCTGGGTTAACGATGCTGTCGCCGCTGGTGCCAAACTGCTGACGGGCGGTCATCGCCACGGTGCCTTCTACGAGCCGACCATTCTCACGGATGTCACGCCGGACATGGATGTCGTCAAGAACGAGACGTTCGCACCAGTCTTCTCGATCATCCCCTACGATACGATTGAAGAGGCCGTCGCCGGCGTCAACAACTCTCGTTACGGCCTGCAGGCCGGCGTCTTCACGACGTCTCTCTACATCGCCCACTACGCAGCCGAGCACATTGAAGCAGGCGGCGTCGTCATCAACGACGGCTCGAGCTTCCGCATGGACAACATGCCATACGGCGGCGTCAAGGACAGCGGCATGGGCAAAGAAGGCCCCGAGTACGCCATCCGCGAGCTCACGGAAGAGAAGACCATCATCATGAATTTCGATTAAACGACCGCCAAGAAGGCGCCTGCATGGAGTTTCATGCAGGCGCCTTCTTATTTGCGCACATCTTATGTAGGGCACGAGGACCTGTTTC
>OOBO01001970.1_pt1 | contig 12309 bp, 21 predicted proteins | sample 1671031 | NCBI WGS metagenome assembly OOBO01 (sample SAMN06348115, study PRJEB24527) | human gut metagenome | biome: human gut; feature: ankylosing spondylitis patient; material: feces | host: Homo sapiens | place: China | collected 2015-10 | reverse complement strand
AATATGATATATTCTTTTCATGGCATATCCAATATTTCTTTTCTCCTGCAACAGTTCTAAGCTTATATTTCATTATTGTTTTTAGAATCAGTTTCATCACTTTCTTTTTTGCTTTCTAGTACTTCATTAATAAGTTCTTTGATTTTAGTGTAATCTTTATCATCTAAATCTTCTTTATTAATAATTTCCTTGAAATCCTTATCAAATATATATTCATAATTTTCTAAATTTATGTGTTGCTTTCCAACCACAAAATTCTTTTTTTATAAAGTTAGCTCTGTCTTTTATACTGTCTGAATGTAATGTAACCATATTAGTACATGCTTTGGCTTTTTCCAGATTTTCATTGAATTTATTTTTAGCTTCATAATATCTAGAGTTACTATATGAAGAATAGCCATCACTCCAAATCTCCATGGTTTTTCGTGCGTCTTTCATTTCATCTAGATATTCATCTGCTTTTTCAATAGCTATTTTAATGAAATAGGCATGTCTTGTAATGATTGAATCTGTATATACAGATGTAAAAGCACTGTCTATATTGGTTTCAATAGGTTCATAGCTGGCAAAATCATATAGGACTTTAAACATGTCGTCCTTAATTAATTCATTAGCTTTTTCTTCTTTAGATTTGCATCCACTTAATAACATAGTAGCTGATACAACGATAAATAATAATGTTTTCATTAGTGTATATAAATTTTAGATTATCCAATATTTCTTTCATTCTTCAACATAGCCAGTTCACCTTTTAATTTTTGGTTTTCTTCCAAAAGACGTTGAGTGAGCATTGTCTTTTCGTTAATCTCATCTTGTAGATTGGCTATGGTATATACAATACTTTTCAATTTGTCCATTCCTGGTTCTGTTTCTTCTTTTTGAATGAGTATGTCACCTTTGCCTCGTAATAACCACTCTGCGGAAATGTCGTCAAATGACGTGAGTGCTTTCTCGATGAGTTCTGAATCTATTGTGCTTCTTCTTCCTGTTAAATAATTATTTAGAGTTGAATAATTGAATCCTATTGCTATCGCAAAGGCTCTTGGGGAATATCCTTTTGCTTCAATAATCATTTTAATTCGGTCTATTAACGTATCCATAAGCTTGCTTAAAAAGTTAAATATTGTCATATGGCGATATAAAAATGTTATTTCGATTTGCAATATCGTCAAATAGCAATATATTTGCATCATAAATCAATCAATCATACAAACATACAAAAATTGATTGATAAAACAAATGTGAAACTCTATAAATGTGACAGACATGAAACGATTTGATTTATCCGAAATAATGAGAAATGCTCATAGAACCTATAAGTATTCAGGCAAGAAGCAGGGAAAAACTTTTGGAGAGGTTCTGAAAGCTACTTGGAGACTTGCTAAACTTCAAGAAAATTTCTCACAGGAAGCCATGAAAGCAAGAACGGATAAATTCTTATCAGAAAGAAACGAGGTAATGAACAAAGCGGCTAAAGCTACAAGACATGAGGGATACAATAACCTCAGTATTCCCGCTTCTGCTTACTACAACTCAAATAGTACTCATTACGGTGCACATTATGTCGGAGATTAATCAATTTATACAATAATCATGGAAGAACAAAAGAAATCACGTGAGCAGATTCTTGAAGAACAAGTAGAGGAACTGAAGAAAGAGAATGAACAGCTAAGAAAAGAAAGAGCTATGTATGAGGATTGGTGGAGAAAAGTAGATGCTAAAAACTACGAATTGGCGGAGAGTGTCAAATCCATTTCTACAATAGCTAACTTGATTTGCACCGCTGCTAAATCATAACCCTCACTAAAGTCAAACCAAACCGTCGGTTATCCGGCACCCAGTCCGGTCTTTGAGCCTGCCCTTGAAGGGAGACTGGGAACAACAGAGAAGAGTTCTTTGACATATTGGTAAAATGGTGTTTTGGAAGCCGACACGTGCCGAAAGGGATTACTGACGTAGGCGGGCTTCTCAACGATATAATGCTGTGGTTAATGGTCAAGCCGTATCGTTGTAAAACTAAATCAGTTAGACGTTTGTCGGCAAATCGAGGTATTTGCTTTATGTATATAAAGGTGATGTAGCTCAGGCAGGTTAGAGCGCTGTGTGTGGTGGATGGTTGAGAGTTCGAGTCTCTCAAGAAATACTCTTAGCTTAACGGAAGAGCACCACAAGCAGAGGTCGGCGGTTCGAATCCGCCCATCGCTTCAATGTTTAATTAAAGAATATAGAGTTATGACAAGGTTTTTCCAGTTTGTAATAGTTGGAATAATATTAGGGGCGGTGCTTATGTTACTCGCTTCTATTGTTTCTTCGTGTTACTTTTTTATTACAACATTTACGTTGAGTGATTTTGAAGAAAGAACAGCTTCATTTGTTCTCGGTGCGGTAAGTGCTCTATTTACATACGGAATGTTCCGGATATTAATGAATGCCTTACAAGCATTTTCAGATAAGTTGGATGCAATAAAAAAGAGATATGAAAGCAATAATTGAAATTAAAGATGTCGCCTTTCGAGAGATAGGCGACATCAATAGGGGAAGAGGGAAACCTATCAGGGATTGCGTGAAAGTATTTGAAAGCTACAAGGTGATAACTTTCTTTGGCATTCCCATTAAGCGAATTACCCATAGATTGAATGATTGGGATCCTGAAGAATCGACTTCAAACTCTCATAAGCAAGAGTGATTGTTAATGGCGGTGTTCCATCAATGAAATGTAGGATACACTGTTTTCTATGGTCCTCAATTTTAATAACACATCCTAGATTGATAAGGATGCGTTTACCGTTTTCGGTAATCTCAATAAATTTGTTCATTTTCTTGTTTTTTGATTTGACACTTCAAAAATAAGAAAATACCCCGTTCCTTTTTTATTAGCGAATAATCTTGGAGCGGGGAAAACTATTAACTAACTAATAATCAGTATGGAAAAGGATATTCAGAGACGTAACGTAATTGATGTATTACGGAGTATGGATGTTGGTGCAATAGAAGTATTTCCTATCGTTCAGAAACCGTCTGTAACTAATACATTGAATGCTCGGCTTTATAAAGAAAAAGCTGAAGGAATGGCTTGGAAAACAAAGTCAGATGTAAAAAATATGCAGTTTATAGTAACTAGAATTGCATAACTATCTTGCTTGTTGAGATGATCAGAGGTGAAATGGCTGAAATATTGCTAGATAATATTCTCCGTCTGTTTTCTACAGAAACGTTTGGAAAAGATAAGTCTGCGTATTATGTGGGTGGGGAAAAGAAATTGATGAATCTTATAGAAGCGGGTAAGATTGAAAGTGATAAGCCCACTAATGTCCAAAACGGCAAGTGGCATTGTAATGCTGCTCAAGTATTACTTCATTGCCGATGTGCGGGAAGGAAAGTTAAATCTAAAAAACGGAAGAAATGAAAAAGATTAAAGTGATACAGTATGCCATGATGTTCATTGCCTTATGGACAACACTGTATCTTGTAGATAGCATTGAAGTTAGCAAGAAAGAATTTATTGCTGCTTTTGTATTGGTGACTGTCGTATCAGTGAATTATATCTGTTTTCGATACTACGAAGATAGGAAACAAAATAAAGATAGCCTGTGAAGGTCTGCATTGCTTAATTTTAGTATTTGTCATGTTTATTTAGCCCGGTTCGCCGGGCATCTGCCGGGATAGCCCAGTTGGTTAGAGCGCATGTTTCTACATGAGGTCAGCGGTTCGAATCCGTTTCCCGGCTCAACTCAATCAGAGTTAAGTAACCCGTGAGGGGGAAAATTATGTTTGTATCAATAACAATTCAATCAATGTAGCCGGAAGCGTCTGGCTACGACCTGAAGGAATGGCGGAATTGGTAGACGCAAGTATGCAGATAGATTGAAGAAAGTCATACATAGGTAATCTGTCATCCTGGTTCGAGTCCGGGTTCCTTCACAGAGAATTTTTCTTTTTATGTTTAACTAATGTTGCCAGCGAAAAGGACGCTGTAGGGTTAAAGCCCCTGTTATTTGAGTTTTAATTGTTCTATACTATTCCGGTGTGCTTTGAACGGCTATCCGGAAGCAAGAAGCTCGTGAGAGTGCTATTTAATAGTTAATGTCGTGTTTTATTTTGTGTTTGTGTTCTAAGTGAATGGTTCGTGAGAATAGTTCACTTGAAACGGATGGCTGGTGTAATTGGCAGCATACGCAGATATGCGTGATGTGGGTTCGAGCCCCACGCCATTCACCCTTTTGATCCTATTAAATTATAGTAGTTCATGAGTTTTGTTTTGTGTTTGTGATTGGGGTGTACGGTCTGTGAAGATAGTGCACCTTTTTAATTAATCGGGCGGATATGTATATCGTTGGTTGAAACTGCGGTGAGGTGCACCAATATTCCGTAAGACCGGTTCGACTCCGGTTCCGTCCACTAGCATTTACATTATGTATAAATCAGGGAGCCGTACACCCTTCAAAGCGTAGCCGTTCCATAAGGTACATTGGATTATTCATTTTCTTATTTTTCTGCCTGTACAATATCGTACAGGCAGTTTTTACTACCTGAAAATGGCGTTAAAATGGCGAAGTTTCTGTTTGCTAAACTTGTCAATAACGATTACCTTTACTGATGTAATGAACTAAAAGTCAAACCATTAAATTAGAATTATGACAGCGAGAAAAAACACTGTATCAACGGTTCAGAATGAAGAGAAGAAGAAAAATTCTATCAGACCGCTTCTAGCTTCTGAAATTGAATGTAGGGTTGGTACTATGAAACCGGACGGTTCGGGCTGCTCCTTGCTATTATACAAGGATGCTCGAGTAGACATGAGAATACTTGATGAAGTGTTCGGAGAAATGAACTGGAAACGGCACCATGATGTCGTTGATGGGAATCTATTCTGTACGTTGTCCATTTGGGATAATGAAAAGAAGGAATGGGTGAGTAAACAGGATGTTGGGACAGAATCTAGCACAGAAAAAGAGAAAGGGCAGGCTTCGGACGCCTTTAAACGTGCAGGATTTAACTGGGGAATTGGGCGTGAACTTTATACGGGTCCTTTCATTTGGATTCCACTTGAGAAAAATGAAATATATCAGAGCAAAACAGGTTCTCCTGCTCTATACACCAAATTCAGTGTAAAAGAGATTGGTTATAACGAGCAAAAGGAGATTATTTTACTTGTTATTGTGGACAATAAAAACCGCGTTCGTTTTGCTTATGGTAATACAAAGGAAAAAGTATATGCTCCCAATGTTTCTGCTTCAAACGCTTCGGGCAAAGTATATACTGGTGTAGACCTAGATCGTGCAATTAAACAAATGACTGGTGTTAAAAGCCGCGAAGAGCTTGAGAGAGTTTGGGCTGAACATCCCGAACTTCACAATAATAAGGAGTTCAAAAACATAACTATTGACATGCAGAAAACGTATCCTCCTAGAAATTGATAATAATGATAGAATTAGTGAAATCCAGTGTGGTTTTCAATGAGGAAAACCACACTTATATGCTCGGTGAAAAACAGTTGCAAGGTATAACCGGTATGATTAGCCGGCAGTTGTTCCCTGACAAATATAAAGATGTCCCCGATTTTGTATTGAAGAGAGCTGCAGAGAAGGGTAGCCTTATTCATGCTCAATGCCAGTTTGCTGATGTAACAGGCTTACCTCCTGAAAGTATTGAAGCAGAGAATTATATCAGAATGAGGGTAAATGCCGGATATAAGGCGCTTGCCAATGAATATACCGTTTCTGATAACGAATACTTTGCATCGAATATAGATTGTGTTTGGGAGAAAGCCGGTAGAATTAGTCTTGTTGACATCAAAACTACCCTTCATCTTGATAAGGAGTATTTAAGTTGGCAGTTGTCAATCTATGCTTATTTCTTTGAACTTCAAAATCCATTACTCAAAGTTGATAAATTGTTTAGCACTTGGTTGCGTGGTAATAAACATGAATTTGTTGAAATTAGCCGTAAGTCTGATAAAGAAGTCAAGAAGTTAATGGAATGCGAGAAGAAGGGGGAGCAATATCTATCCAATCTTCCCGTTCCTGCCCCTGATGATGACAAGTTACTAATTCCAATGCAGCTTGTAAATACTATAATCGGGATTGAGGAAGAACTTGCAGATCTAACCAAGATTCAGAAAGATTATAAGGCAAAACTGAAAACTGCTATGCGTGAGAATGGTGTCAAGTCATGGGATGCCGGAAGATTGCGAGTTAGTTATACCCCCGCTTCTACAAGTGACAATTTTGATACTAAAAAGTTTCAGGCTGACTATCCGGAATTATATTCTAAGTATATCAAAACAGTTCCTAAAGCTGATAGTATCCGTGTAACAATAAGGGAGGATAAATCATGAGTTTAAACAAATTGATGCTTATCGGGCATGTTGGCAAAGACCCCGATATTAGAATTTTGGAAGCTGGTTCTAAAGTGGCCACTTTCTCCTTTGCCACCACTGAAAAAGGTTATACCCTTGCCAATGGAACACAGGTTCCTGAAAGAACTGAATGGCATAATATTGTTGTTTGGCGTGGTCTTGCCGATGTTGTTGAGAAGTATGTCCATAAGGGAGACAAGTTGTATCTGGAAGGAAAGATAAGAACTCGGAGTTATGATGATAGCAGAGGAATTAAACGGTATATTACAGAACTTTTTGTTGATAATATGGAGATGCTTTCTGTTAAGCCTCAACAAGTACCACCACCGCCACCTCTTCCGGAACACACCAATAATCAGACTCGAAGTGCGGTGAATGAGTGCCCGCCACCGCCACCACCGACCAAGGACGATTTGCCATTCTGATAGGTTATGGAAGCAACATTGACGAAGAAAGATGGCAAAATCCAAATGGATAAGTCTTTCAAGTTCATGTGCAGCACACTTCGTAATGGAGAATACACTGTAACCATTAAGAAAAAAACACAGCCGAGAACATTAAATCAAAATGCTCTCATGTGGAAATGGTTTCAGTGTATTGGTGCCTGTTTGCGTGAATACACAGGTGAAGAGTATTGGAGCACTGCTGCTGGAGTTCAGGATATACATGACTTGTATTGTAAGAAGTTTCTTGTGAAACAGGTTCATGTGAATGGTAAAGTGGAAACTATTGTGCGAGGAACAAGTAAACTTAATACTTTAGAGATGCATAATTTCATGGAAAGCGTGAAAATAGATGCGGCCACCGAGTTTGGTATTACACTTCCGTTGCCTGAAGACCAGCATTACTTAGATTTTATTCATGAGTACCAAAACCGGTACTAATTAATCCTTTTATAATTTATGATTGCAAATTTGAGAAACTACGAACCCGAGACAATCGAGTTTGTAGTTCCCGATTCTATTCGGGAAAAATTTCCCCCTGTTTTATTTCAGGGTTCTACGAATGTAGATGAATTGATAAAGTTGGTGAATGAGCATTTCAATGCTACATTCCCTGAAAGTGAGGTGACACAACGTTTACTGGATGAATTTGAGATTTCCGAAATTCGTGAAGAGTATTGCATCAAGCAAGAGAATGAGGTCCCCAAACGCGAACGTGAATTGTTGGAAGCCATTGAACGTGCGAAGAAAATTAAGAGTGATGCTCAAGACAGGTTAGCTTCTATTAAGACTGAAATTAAAGACCTGGCTGCCGAGGTCAAAAAGGGGACGAGGGAGTATCATCTTTCAAGTAAGAATACGATCCGGTTTGCTCTTGATGGATATTTCCTGTATTATTCATGGGTGAACGGTGAGTTTAAGCTTGTGAAAGCTGAAAAAATTCCTGATTGGGACAAACGTTCTCTTTGGGCACAGGAAGATCGAAACAGAAAAGCGATGCTTGATTTGTTTGGTATTGAATATCCTGAAGTAGAACGTCCTATTGATGATACAGAAGATTATGGGGACAAGTTCGAAGAAGACCTGTCTGATAAACTTCCTGAAGAAGAACCGGAAGACGATGAGTAGATTGCAGCACAAAAAAGGCAGGAAGTCCAACTATGTGAAGCGGCTTGTGAATAATCCAGATTGGGAAGAAGCCAAGCGTAAGGTTCGTATTAGGGACGGACATAAATGCCAGATGTGCGGTAAAGACTTTAATTTAGAGATTCACCACAAAACATACAGGGTTAACGGAAAATCAATCGTTGGTCATGAGCTTGAACATCTTGATTGTCTCGTTACCCTTTGTGGTGACTGTCATTCGAAAGTTCATAAATATCACATCAAATTATGACATACCAGTTAAGAGACTACCAAAAAAGTGCTAGTGATGCAGCGGTCAGCGTTTTTAAATCCAAGGAAAAGAAAAACTACGTGATAGTTCTTCCCACTGGTGCCGGGAAGTCCCTTGTCATTGCCAATATAGCTGCACGGATAGACGGGCCGCTGATAGTGTTCCAGCCTAGCAAGGAAATACTCGAACAAAATTTTGCGAAACTTCAATCATACGGCATATTCGATTGTGGAGTTTATTCAGCTTCTGCCGGAAGAAAGGATATCAATCGTATTACGTTTGCTATGATTGGTAGTGTGATGAAACACATGAGTTTCTTCAAACATTTCAAGCACGTTCTGATTGATGAATGTCATTTAGTGAATCCGGAGAAAGGAATGTATAAGGAATTCTTTGAAGATGAGCAAAGGAAAGTTATTGGGCTGACAGCGACTCCTTACAGATTATGTTCAGGAAGAGGTGGTGCTATGCTTAAATTTATAACTCGTACCCGGCCAAAGGTTTTCACTGATGTTATTTATCACTGTCAGGTGAGTGAACTACTTGCTAAAGGATTTCTCGCAAGTTTGAAATACTATGATATTACAAAGTTGGATTTAAGTAGAGTCAGGACTAATTCTACTGGTGCAGATTACGATGAAAAAAGTCTTCTGCAAGAGTTTGAACGTGTGGACATATACAAAGATATAGTTGGATGGACAAAACGTCTGTTGAACCCCAAATCGGGCATACCACGCAAAGGTATTTTAATATTCACGAGGTTTATTCGTGAAGCTGAAAAACTGGCTTCCGAAATTCCTAATTGTGCGATCGTTAGCGGTTCTACTCCAAAGGAGGAAAGGGCACGAATTCTGAAAGGTTTTAAAGATGGAAGAATAAAAGTTGTTGCTAATGTCGGAGTACTTACAACCGGATTCGATTACCCGGAGCTTGATACGATTGTTCTTGCACGTCCAACCAAATCCCTTTCCCTCTATTATCAAATGGTCGGTCGTGTTATTCGTCCCTGCCAAGGTAAAGAGGGTTGGGTTGTTGATTTGAGTGGGAATTTCCGGCGTTTTGGGCGTGTTGAAGAGTTACGCATAGAACAGCCTGAAAAGGGAAAATGGTGTATAATGAGTCGTGGCCGTCAATTAACCAATGTAGTATTTTAATTATCATGTGGAGAAATTACAAGAAGAAAGAAAAGAAAAAGCCTCTTTTCGAGGTAGAAGGTGTTAAGGTCAAGAAGAAACCTGATCTTGTCGATAAACTAGACAGAATATTTAGTTTATTCATCCGTTATCGTGATACGATGCCTAATGGATATTTTCAGTGTATTTCATGTGGTAAAATAAAGCCTTTCAATAAAGCAGATTGCGGTCATTACATCAACCGCCAACACATGAGTACTCGCTTTGATGAAATGAACTGCAATGCTCAATGTTCACATTGTAACCGCTTCATGGAAGGAAATATTCAGGATTATCGCAGACGTCTAGTTGCCAAGTATGGTGAACGAAATGTGCTGATCCTGGAAGCCAAGAAAAATGTTACTAAGCAATTTAGTGACTTTCAATTAGAAAAGCTGATTACTCATTACAAGGAAGAAGCGAAAAAACTGAAGGAAGCAAAAGGTCTGTGAGTTTTATTACTAATCGGAGTATAATCCCTTAAAATATGGAAAGAAATTCATTCATCTTTTATAAAGGGTGGAGAGAAGCAATCAAGGATTTGCCGGATGATGTCAGGCTGGAGATTTACGAAAGCATAATTGAGTATGCGACAACGGGAAATCTTCGGGGGTTGAAACCTATGGCAAATATTGCTTTCAACTTTATAAAGATAGATATAGACAGGGATACTGAAAAGTATATGTCTATTGTGGAAAGGAATAAGAGCAATGGTTCTAAGGGGGGACGTCCGAAAAGTGAAAACCCAAAAGAACCCAAAGAACCCACAAAACCCACTGGGTTATTTGGAAACCCAAAGAACCCACAAAACCCACTGGGTTATTTGGAAACCCAAAAGAACCCACAAAACCCGATAATGATAATGAATATGATAATGATTATGTAGATGATAATGATTCTCATTTAAAAAAGAAAGAAACTTCTCCTAAAGGAGAATCAAAGAAAGACGAGCTTTCTTTGTTCCCCGAGGAAAAGATTGATTGGGGTGGGCTAATGGATTATTTTAATTCCACGTTTAAAGGTAAACTTCCTGCTATAAAGTCCATAGATGCAAAACGAAAGAAAGCTATTAAAGCACGTGTCGCACAATACGGAAAGCAAGCTGTATTCGATGTGTTCCAATTGGTTTTAGACAGTCCTTTCTTGCTTGGACAAAACGATAAAAATTGGAGGTGCACTTTTGACTGGATATTCAAGTCTGCGAATTTTACTAAAATTTTAGAAGGAAATTACAATGGAAAACGAACTGATACTGCGGCCACAAGAAGAGAATCGGTTAGCAGTCTTACGGACCTCGCCGAAAAACTATTGCAAAGCTCTATGCCCCAAGAAGGTTGAAGATGTATTTCAAAGTGATGAACCTTCTATTGGCACTATTATAAGAAAGTTTGGTGAGCCGCAAGCCAGAGCAGTGTTGGTCATATTGATAGCTGATGCCTTGGAGTTTTTCAATGTCGGTAATCCAATGTCGGCTACACAAGTCGCTACTACAGTAGATTTAATCATTGAAGAATATCCATATATGAAAACTGATGATTTTAAACTGTGTTTCAAGAACGCAATGAAAATGAAATATGGCAATATCTATAATAGAATTGATGGTCAGGTCATCATGAGTTGGCTTCGTGAATACAATAAAGAACGTTGTGCTGTTGCTGATAATCAGTCATGGAATTTTCATAAAGAGAATTTGTCGGAGGAAGTGGGCTATACAAGTGGCTTGTCGTATGAAGAATACCGGAACGAACTCAAACTTAGAGTTGAGCAAGGAGATGAAGAAGCTGCTAAAGCGTTAAGTCTCTCAAATGAAATAATCTCTTATCTAAACAAAAGAGAATATGGTAAACAAGAAGCAGAAGGTGACAATTTACTGGAACACTAGGCATATCAAACTTGAAGATATTCCTGAAGTGAAAAGAAGAATACGGGAGCGTTTTGGTATTCCTAATCACACAACTGTTAATGGTGAAACGGATTGTTATATCCGTGAGGAAGATATGGAATTGCTTCGGGAAACGGAAAAACGTGGCTTCATTCAAATACGTAATAAGCCCGCATGAAAATGGCGTTAAAATGGCGAAGTTTCTGTTTGCATAACTTGTCATTTTACGATAACTTTACTGATGTAATGAATTAAAAGTCAAACCAATATAATTAAATTATGGAAGTACAAAACATTAGAATTGACCTTATCAGTCCTTCTCCTTTGAATCCGAGAAAGACTTTTGATGAAGCAGCTCTTGAAGAGCTTGCAAGCAACATTGAAAAGCAAGGTTTATTGCAACCTGTCACTGTCAGAGTTGCTAAATCCGAGGAGATGACTAACCTAGAAACCGGAGATGTTACCCCATTACCTTACACATACGAAATTGTTTGCGGTGAGCGTCGTTTCCGGGCTGTGTCACTTTTGAAAGCAAAGGAAGATGAAGCGAATGTTGCAAAAATCAAAGCCCATCGAAAAAAGTCGGAAAAATTTCAGACAATATCCTGCATTGTCAGAGAAATGACAGATGATGAGGCTTTTGAAGCGATGATTACCGAGAATCTTCAAAGAAAAGATGTTGATCCCATCGAAGAAGCTTTTGCCTTTGCGCAGTTGGCTGAAAAAGGACGAACTTTGGAAGATATCGCTCTTAAAATAGGAAAGTCTACCCGGTTTGTATTTGACCGTATTAAATTGAATTCTCTTATTCCTGAACTAAAAGAGCGGGTAAGAAATGGAGATATACCATTGTCCGGTGCTATGATTCTTTCTAAATTGGATGAAGATACTCAAAAAGAGTTTCATGAGGAGGAGGAAGAACAATGTACTACTGCTATGATTCGAGAATTTGTGAGTAATTCTTTCATGGAGCTTGGTAACGCACCTTGGATTAAAGATGATTCCGATAATTGGGAAAATACTGATATTAAATCATGTTCTCAATGTGAGAATAATAC
>OOBO01001969.1_pt1 | contig 12312 bp, 11 predicted proteins | sample 1671031 | NCBI WGS metagenome assembly OOBO01 (sample SAMN06348115, study PRJEB24527) | human gut metagenome | biome: human gut; feature: ankylosing spondylitis patient; material: feces | host: Homo sapiens | place: China | collected 2015-10 | reverse complement strand
GCAGGAGGAGAAGGTCCGGCTGGAGCGGGACAAGAGCAACGTCTCCCCGGATCAGCAGCTGCAATACGATCTGGAGATCCGGGAGGCTACGGCGGCCATTCTGGAGCAGCAGTATAACATCTCCCTGAAGGAGAAGGAGGTGCAGCGCCTTACCGACAGCGTCGGCAACGCCAAGATCACCTCTCCGGTAGACGGTCGGGTGCGGACGGTGAACGAAAACGGCGGCACTGACAGCAATGGGAATGCACTGCCCATCGTGACCATCGTGGAGACGGCGGGCTTCCGGGTGAAGGGCTATGTCAACGAGAGTAACGCCTCCGCTCTCTCCGAGGGGACGCAGGTGCTGATCCGCTCCCGTGTGGGCAGCGATGTCTGGAAGGGCAGCGTCACCTCCATCGACTGGAAGAATCCCGTCTCCCGCGGCAATCAGGGGATGACGGACGGCGGCAGCGACGTGTCCACCGCCAGCAAGTACCCCTTCTATGTGACGCTGGACAGCAGCGATGGTCTGCTGATGGGCCAGCACGTTTACATCGAGCCGGATCACGGTCAGGGCCAGCGGCAGGAGGGTATCCACCTGCCCGCCTATTACATCAATGACGCCGACACCTCCCCGTGGGTGTGGGCGCAGGATAAGAATGGGAAGCTGGAAAAGCGCAACCTGACCTTGGGTACCTATGAGGAGACGCTGGCCACCTATCCCGTGGAGAGCGGGCTGACGACGGAGGATTATATCGCCTACCCGGATGAGACACTGACGGTGGGAATGATCTGTGTTCCCTATGACCAGCGCACCTTTAAGCCGGACGACAGCAATGCATCGGGTGGCGGCGTTGAACAGCCGGAGGGTGGTGGCGGTGCCGTAACGGACGGTACTGCCACAGACAACACCGTGACGGAGGGCTGAGCATGATCCTTGAAATGCGGAATATCTGCAAGGACTACCCCATGGGCAAGACCGTGACCCGTGTGCTGCGGGACGTGAGTCTGGATGTGGCCGAGGGAGAATACCTTGCCATCATGGGACCATCCGGCAGCGGCAAGACCACGCTGATGAACATCATCGGCTGTTTGGATGAGCCCACCAGCGGCAGCTATCTCCTGTGCGGGCAGGACATCACCGCCTGCACGGACCTACAGCTGGCGCAGGTGCGGAATCAGGAGCTGGGCTTCGTGTTCCAGTCCTTTCATCTGCTGCCCCGGTTGACGGCGCTGGATAACGTGGCCCTGCCGCTGCTGTACGGCGGGGTGAAGAAGGCAGAGCGCCGGGAGCGGGCCCGTGCGGCGCTGGAGATGGTGGGCCTCGGCGACCGGATCGACCATCGCCCGGACCAGCTGTCCGGCGGCCAGTGCCAGCGTGTGGCCATTGCACGGGCCATGGTGGGCGGCCCCAAGCTGCTGCTGGCGGACGAACCCACCGGCGCCCTGGATTCTGCCAGCGGCGCACAGGTCATGGAGCTGTTCCATCAGCTCCATGAAAACGGTGCCACTATTATCATGATTACCCACGATGCGCAGGTGGCGCAGCAGGCCCAGCGGATCATGACCATCCGGGACGGTGTCCTCAGCGGAGGTGACAACCATGAACAGTAAGCTCAAGCGGCCGCTGCTGGCGGCGGGTATCGTAGTGGGTGTGTGCGCTCTGGTGTGGGGTGGGCTGACGCTGCTTCGCAACGGCAGCCGCAGCGCCGTAAAGGTCTATCCCGTGACAGAAATCGGCATGACGGAGTATGGGGGTGACACCACGGAAACCAGCGGTACCGTTACCATGGATAAGCTCCAGAAGGTGTACCTCTCCAAGACCCAAAGCTCTGCGCAGGTTTATGTGACGGAGGGCCAGACGGTGAAGAAGGGAGACCGGCTGCTGAGCTACGACAGCACCCTGACGGAGTTGGACGTGGAGCGGGCCCGCATCGCTCTGGAGCGCCTGCGGCTGCGACAGGAGAATACCCGCAAGGAACTCCAGCAGCTCCAGCTGGCCGAGGACAAGGAGAAGCTCCAGCAGCAGGCGGATGCGCTGTCCGCCAAGATCGAGAAGAAGCTGGCGGATTCTACCGGCGAGATCATTCGCCGGGATTCCAAGCCCATCCAGCCCGGCAAGCCCCTGCTGCGTGGCAGCGCTGCCGGCACGGCGGAGGACCCCCTTTACTGTGATTGGAACAGCGGTGATGCCCTGACGGAACAGAACCTGTCGGTGCTGCTGCCGGAAGGGGAGAGGGAACTGTATGTGGTGCTGGTGACCCACCGGGGCGACGAGACACTGGGGGACATCATCGGCAGCTGGGGCCTGCACCTGATCCGTGGAGAGAACGGAGCCATCGCCGTGTCTCTGGCGGAGCTTCCGGCGGCGGAGGATATCTCCGTGGACGGCACCACCGACGAGATACGTCAGCTGCGCAAGGAGCTGCAGCGGGTGCAGGAGCTGTTGAGCCGATCCTATACCAAGGCGGAGCTGCTGCGGGCCAACCACCTGCGCCTGCCCCGCATCGCCCATCTGATGGCGATTCTCCGCGACCGGGACGGCCTGGACGTGACCCCGGTGGGCACCATTGGGGCGGCCCGGCGGGAACTGCTGCGATTGTTGAAACAGGAGGAGTTATTGTGAAACGAGGCATTCTGTACGGCGTCGGGGTGGGCCCCGGCGATCCGGAACTGATTACCCGCAAGGCCCAGCGGATCATCGCCCAGGCGGCGGTGCTGGCGGTGCCTGACAAGGGCAGCGGGGAGAAGACCGCGCTGACCATCGCCGGAGAGCTGGCCGAGGGGAAGGAGATTCTCCTCTGCGACGCCCCCATGGTGCGGGACGAGGCCGCCCTGGACGCGGCCTATGAGGCCAACGCCGACCGGGTGTGCGCCCTGCTGGACGGGGGGAAGGACGTGGCCTTCCTCACCTTGGGCGATCCCACCGTCTACTCCACCTACCTCTACCTCCACCGCAAGGTGGTGGCCCGGGGGTATGAAGCGGAGATCATCCCCGGCGTGCCCTCCTTCTGCGCGGTGGCGGCCCGGCTGGGCGCCGCCCTGTGCGAGAAATCGGAGCGGCTGCTCATTGTCCCCGCCTCCCACAAGGACGTGGACGACTGCCTGGACGTGGACGCCAACCTGGTGTTCATGAAGGCGGGCCGGGAGATCGGCGCGCTGAAGGAGAAGCTGGCGGAGAAGGGCCTGCTGGAGCGGGCGTCCATGGTGGCCAACTGCGGCATGGAGGGGGAGGCGGTCTACCCCCGCTTCGCCGAGCTGACCGATGGCAGCGGCTACTTCTCCGTGGTGCTGGTGAAGAAGGGGGAAGAGGCTTGAACATCCGTATGACCGGCCTGGACTGGCGGAAGGCCCCCATCGGTCTGCGGGAAGCCCTCTCCTTCACCCGGAGCCGGGTGGTGGAGCTGGACCGGCTGCTCCGGGCGGCGGAGGGGGTGGAGGGCTGCGTGCTCCTGTCCACCTGCAACCGCACGGAGCTCTACCTCTCCTGCGCCTCCGGGGCGGAGCCGGAGCCGGGGGCGCTGCTGTGCGCGGCGGCGGGGCTGCCCTACGCCCCCTTCGCCGGGGCCTTCGTCACCTGCACGGGGGAGGAGGCCGCCCGGCACCTGATGGAGGTGGCCGGCGGCCTGCGCTCCCAGATCTGGGGGGAGGATCAGATCCTCACCCAGGTGAAGGGGGCGGCGGCCGCCGCCCGGGAGGCCGGCACGGCAGACGGGGTGCTGGAGATCCTGTTCCGCAACGCCGCCGCCGCAGGCAAGGAGATCAAGACCAAGGTGCCCCTCACCGGAGTGCCCCGCTCCGCGGCCCAGAGCGCGGTGGAGCGGCTGGCGCGGGACGCAGGGGGCCTGGAGGGCAAGCGGGCCCTGGTCATCGGCAACGGGGAGATGGGCCGCCTGTCCGCCGCTCTGCTCCACCGGCTGGGGTGCGCCGTCACCGTCACCCTGCGCACCTACCGCCACGGGGAGACCGTGGTGCCCGCCGGGTGCGCCGTGGCCCCCTATGAGGAGCGCTACGCCGCCATGAAGGGGGTGGACCTGCTCCTCTCCGCCACCACCAGCCCCCACTACACTATCTCCGCCCGGGAGCTGGCGGCGGTGGAGGACCACCCCCGCCTGCTGGCCGACCTGGCTATCCCCCGGGACATCGAGCCCGCCGTGGGGGAGCTGCCCGGCGTGACCCTCTACAACGTGGACTCCCTAGGGGTGGACACACGGCGGGAGGTGCCCGCCGCCGCCGCGGAGATCGTGGAGCGGCACCTGGAGCAGATGGCCCAGTGGGAGAACTACCGCTCCTGCCTGCCCGGCCTGGAGCGGGTGAAGCAGGCGGTGGCCGCCCGGGTACTGTCCACCGATCTGGACGGCCCGGAGGCCAGGGGCCTGGTGGAGCTGGCCGTGGGGCGGGCGGTGGACCTCCTCTCCGGCGCGCTCAAGGAGAACCTGACGCCGGAGGAGCTGGAGCGCTGCGCCCGCAAGATCGAGGTACATACCGCCGCCAAACCCAGGTGGCCCCTGCCGGAGCAGCGGCCCCTCCGCTTCCCACTGTTCGTCAATCTGGCCGGGGAGAAGGCGGTGGTCGTGGGCGGCGGGGCTGTCGCCTGCCGCCGGGCGGAGGTGCTCTCCCGCTTTGGCGCGGAGGTGACGGTAATCGCCCCCCGTTGTAAGAACCCGCCCCAGGGCATACAGTGGGAGGGGCGGCCCTATGCCCCCGGCGATCTGGCCGGGGCGGCCCTGGCAGTGGCCGCCACCGACGACCGCGCCGTCAACCGGGCGGTGGGGGAGGAGGCCAAGGTCCAGGGTATCCCGGTCAGCGTGGCCGACTGCCCGGAGGAGTGCACCTTCTTTTTCCCCGCCGTCTGTACCGGCGAGAATCTGGTGGCCGGGGTCATCGGCCGGGGCGACGACCACGCCCGCACCGCCCGGGCGGCCCGGGCCATCCGCAGCGCATTGGAGGGATTGGAATGAAGACCATACGTGTCGGCAGCCGGGAGAGCCGGCTGGCGGTGGTGCAGTCCGAGCTGGTGATGGACGCCATCCGCGCCGCCCACCCGGAGGTGGGGCTGGAGCTGGTGACCATGAAGACCACCGGCGACAAGATACTGGACCGCACCCTGGACAAGGTGGGAGGCAAGGGCCTCTTTGTCAAGGAGCTGGACGCCGCCCTGCTGGACGGCCGGGTGGATCTGACCGTCCACAGCTGTAAGGATCTCCCCATGGAGGAGGACCCCCGCATCCCCCTGGCGGGCTTCTCACGCCGGGAGGACCCCCGGGACGTGCTGGTGCTGCCCCAGGGGGCGGAGGAGCTGGACCCCTCCAGGCCCATCGGCTGCGCCTCCGCCCGGCGGGCGGTGCAGCTGCGGGCGCTGTTTCCCGGCGTGGCGGTGGCCCCGGTGCGGGGCAACGTGCTCACCCGCCTGCGCAAACTGGACGAGGGACAGTTCTCCGCCCTGGTGCTGGCCGCCGCCGGCCTCAAGCGGCTGGGGCTGGAGGAGCGCATCACCCGGTACTTCACGGTGGAAGAGCTGCTCCCCGCGGCGGGTCAGGGCATTTTGGCCCTCCAGACCCGGGCGGGGGAGGAGCTGTCCTGCCTGGACGGCGTACTGGACGCCGACGGAACCGACTGCGCCCGGACCGAGCGTGCCTTTGTCCGCGCCCTGGACGGGGGCTGCTCCGCTCCCACCGCGGCCCACGCCCGGCTGGAGGGCGATACCGTGACCATAGACGGACTGTATGTAACCGACGCGGGCGAAGTGCGGCGGGGGCGGCTCAGCGGCCCCCGCGCCCAGGGGGAGGCCCTGGGTGAGGCGCTGGCCCGCAGGCTGAAGGAGGGCGGAACATGCCTGGAAAAGTGACACTGGTGGGCGCCGGCCCCGGCGACCCCGGCCTGCTGACCCGCAAGGGGCTGGAGGCCCTGGAGAGGGCCGATGTGGTGGTGTACGACCGCCTGGTCAGCCCCGCCATTCTGGCCCTTATGCCCGAGGGGGCGGTGAAGATCAACGTGGGCAAAGAGGCGTCCCGCCACCCCGTGCCCCAGGAGCAGATCAACCGGATTCTGCTGGAGCAGGCCCAGCAGGGCCACAACGTGGTGCGCCTCAAGGGGGGCGACCCCTTCCTGTTCGGTCGGGGAGGGGAGGAGCTGGAGCTGCTGGCGGAGCACCGCATCCCCTTCGAGGAGGTACCCGGCATCACCTCCGCCATCGCGGCCCCGGCCTACGGCGGCATCCCGGTGACCCACCGGGACTGCTGCTCCTCCCTGCACATCGTCACCGGACACCAGCGGGCGGGGAAGGAGCTGGCCATCGACTTCGAGGCCCTGGTGCGCACCGGGGGCACCCTGGTCTTCCTCATGGGCGTGTCCGCCCTGCCCACCATCTGCGCCGGGCTGCTGGACGCGGGGATGGCCCCGGACACCCCCGCCGCCGTGGTGGAGCGGGGCACCACCCCCGCCCAGCGGCGGGTGAGCGCGTCCCTGGCGGAGCTGCCCCGGGCGGCGGAAGCGGCCGCCGTCCAGAGCCCCGCCGTCATTGTGGTGGGGGGCGTGTGCGCCCTGGCCGACCAGTTCGACTGGTTCGACCACCTCCCCCTCAAGGGGAAGCGCGTGGTGGTCACCCGGCCCCGGGAGCGGGCCGGCACCCTGTCGGCCCGCCTGCGGGCGCTGGGGGCCGATATCCGGCGGCGGGAGACAGACGCTTAGAAACAAAGAACAAAGGAGAAACGGTATGGCAAGACGGAGAGGCTCGGCGCGGCGGCGCAGACGGGGAGGCAGCGCTATGAGTGGCTGGCCCTCACCAGCCCCGCCGGAGTGGACGCGGTGTGGGCCTGCCTGGAGGGGAAGGGCCTGGACGCCCGCGCCCTGGGCGGCCTGAAGCTGGCCGCCATCGGCCCCGGCACCGCCAAGGCCCTGGCCGGCCACGGCCTGCGGGCCGACTATATACCCGAGGTCTACGACGCGGCCCACCTGGGGGCTGGCCTGCCCGCCCGGGGCCGGGCGCTCATTCTCCGGGCGGAGATGGGCTCCCCCGCCTTGACAGAGGCCCTGAAGGGGCGTAACATTGGGTATGACGACGTGGCCTGCTACCGCACCGTGTACGAGAACCCCCGCTCCGACGAGCTGCGGGCGGCGGTGGAGTCCGGCGCGGCGGGGATCGTCACCTTCACCAGCGCCTCCACGGTCAAGGGGTTTGTCGCCTCCGTGGGGGAGGACGCGGACTTCTCCCGCATGGTGGGGGCCTGTATCGGGGCGCAGACCGCTGCCGAGGCCCGGAAGCACGGCATCCCCGCGGCGGTGGCCCGGGAGGCCACCATGGACGCCCTGGTGGAATTGATTACCGCCCTGCGGGATTGAGAAAGGAAGCACATATATGGAACTCATTCAACGCCCCCGCCGCCTGCGGGGAAGCGACGCGGTGCGCCGCCTGTGCCGGGAGACCCGCCTGTCCCCCGACAGCCTGATCTACCCCATCTTCGTGGACGAGACCCTCCGCGGTAAGCGGCCCATCGAGGCCCTGCCCGGCCAGTTCCACTACGGCCTGGACGCGGTGTGCGAGGCGGTGTCCGACTGCCTGGCCGCCGGGGTGACCCACTGCATCCTCTTCGGCCTGCCCCGTGAGAAGGACGCCGTGGGCTCCTCCGCCTGGGCAAAGCACGGCGTGGTGCAGGAGGCCATCCGGGCCATCAAGGCCAAATACCCGGATTTCTATGTGATCACCGACGTGTGCATGTGCGAGTATACCGACCACGGCCACTGCGGCATCCTCTGCGGCCAGAGCGTGGACAACGACAAGACCCTGGAGGTGCTGGCCAAGACCGCCCTCTCCCATGTGGAGGCGGGGGCGGACATGGTGGCCCCCTCCGACATGATGGACGGCCGGGTAGCCGCCATTCGGGCCGTCCTGGACGAGCACGGCTATGAGACCACCCCCATCATGGCCTACTCCGCCAAGTACGCCTCCGCGTTCTACGGCCCCTTCCGGGCGGCGGCCGGCTCCACCCCCTCCTTCGGCGACCGGAAGGGGTACCAGATGGATCCCCATAACCGCAAGGAGGCCCTCAAGGAGTGCGCCCTGGACGAGGCGGAAGGGGCGGATATCCTCATGGTCAAGCCCGCCCTGAGCTATCTGGACGTGATCCGTGAGTGCTCCGACGCCTTTGATCTGCCCATGTGCGCCTACTCCGTCTCCGGCGAGTACGCCATGATCAAGGCAGCCGGGGCGGCGGGGCTGGTGGACGAGTACCGCATCATGTGCGAGAGCGCCCTGTCCGTGTTCCGGGCCGGGGCCAATATGCTCATCACCTACTACGCCAAGGAGCTGGCCCAGGCCATACAGAAGGGGGACATCGGCTGATGGATATCTCGGAACAGCTCTTTGAGCGGGCCAAGCGGGTGCTCCCCGGCGGGGTCAACTCCCCAGTGCGGGCCTACCGGGCCGTGGGCATGGCCCCCCGCTTCATCACGCGGGCCGACGGGGCCTATATCTACGACGAGGACGGGAAGCGGTACATCGACTACGTCTGCTCCTGGGGCCCCATGATCCTGGGTCACAACCACCCGGTGATCCGGGAGGCGGTGGAGCGGGCGGTAAAGGACGGCCTGTCCTTCGGCGCCCCCACCCGCCGGGAGGTGGACATCGCCGAGCGGATGATCAGCATGGTGCCCAACATTGAGATGGTGCGCATGGTGAATTCCGGCACCGAGGCGGTCATGTCCGCCCTCCGGCTGGCCCGGGGGGCCACCGGCCGGGACAAGCTCATCAAGTTCGAGGGCTGCTACCACGGCCACTCCGACTGTATGCTGGTCAACGCCGGCTCCTCCGCCCTGGCGGGGGGCCACCCCAGCAGCGCCGGCGTGCCGGTGGGGGCGGCCAGGGACACCCTCACCGCCCAGTTCAACGATTTGGCCAGCGTGGAGGCCCTGCTGGAGCAGAACCCCGGCCAGGTGGCGGCGGTGATCGTGGAGCCGGTGGCCGCCAACATGGGCGTGGTGGGCCCCGCCCCCGGCTTCCTGGAGGGCCTGCGGGCTCTGTGCGACAAGCACGGCGCCCTGCTGATCTTTGACGAGGTGATCACCGGCTTCCGTCTGGCCCCCGGCGGCGCCCAGGAGTACTTCGGCGTGCGGGCCGATCTGGTCACCTTCGGAAAGATCATCGGCGGCGGCATGCCGGTGGGCGCCTACTGTGGCAGCCGGGCGCTGCTGGAGCAGGTGGCCCCCTGCGGCCCGGTGTACCAGGCGGGTACCCTCAGCGGCAATCCGGTGGCCATGGCTGCCGGCCTGGCCCAGCTCACCTACCTGCGGGAGCATCCCGAAGTGTACGAGCACATCAACGCCAGGGGCGCGGCTCTGGCGGAGGGGCTGCGGGAACTGGTGAAGCGCACCGGCGCGCCGGTGGTCATCAACCAGCTCGGCTCCCTGCTGGCTCCCTTCTTCACCCCCACGGCGGTGACCACCTTCACCGACGCCAAGGGCAGCGACGTGGCCAAGTACGCCCGCTATTTCCAGGGGATGCTGGAGCGGGGCGTGGCCCTGGCCCCCGCCCAGTTCGAGGCCATGTTCATTTCCGAGGCCCATACCCAGGCGGAGCTGGACGCCACCCTGGCCGCGGCGGAGGCCGTGTTCCAGACGCTCTGAGCCAAAACCAAAGCGGCCCCCGGAACCATTTGGGTTCTGGGGGCCGTTCTGCGTTCAGCCTTCGATTTTGTCCACCCGCCGCTGGTGGCGGCCGCCCTCAAACGGGGTGTTGAGGAAGGCCTCCACAATGCAGTCGGCCATATTGTTCCCAATCAGTCCGCCGCCCATGGCCAGCATGTTGGCGTCGTTGTGCCGCCGGGTCATCTCGGCGGAGAGGGGCTCGCTGCACAGGGCGCAGCGGATGCCCTTCACCTTGTTGGCGGCGATGGAGATGCCGATGCCCGTGGTGCAGATAACGATACCCCGGTCGCACGCGCCGGAGGCCACCGCCTCCGCAGCCGCCCGGCCGAAGTCGGGGTAGTCGCAGCTCTCTGCGGTGTAGCAGCCGAAGTCCTGATACTCCAGGCCGCGGGCGTCCAGGTACTCCATGACGTGGCGCTTGAGGGCGAGCCCTCCGTGGTCGGAACCCAATGCGATCATATATATTTCCTCCTTATCCGAGTGTGTGAAATACGGGCTGGTGCTTTTCATAGGTGCAGACGCGGCGGAAGCCGCACTCCCGCAGCAGCGCGCAGGCCGCCCGGACTCCCTTGCCCACGTCCGCCGGGGTGTGGGCGTCGGAGCCAACGGTGACGAGCTCGCCGCCGCAGTCCCGGTAGAGGGCCAGGATGGGCCGCCACTCCTCCAGGGTGCGCCCCCGGCAGGTGTTGACCTCCATGCCCCTGCCCTTCTCCACAGCCGTGCGCAGGATGGCCCGGATGGCGTCCTGGTAGCGGTTCAGGGTGACGGGGGCCTGCATATAGCGCAGGGGGTAGATGAGGTGGGCCAGCACGTCGTAAAAATCTGTGGCGGCCAGCAGAGCCAGGGAGGCAAAGTAGTCGTCCAGGGCATCATAGCAGGCCTGGACGGTGGAGAAATCCAGGAAGAACAGGTCGGTGCCGCCCCTTTCCGGCGAGAGGTTGTGGACCGAGCCCAGGATGAAGTCGGCCTCCGGGCGGGCACAGATGGCCGCAGCGGCGGCCGGATTCAGATGGGGCATGCCCAGCTCCAGGCCCAGCTTGAGGGTGAGACGCTCCCCGGCGGCGGGGAGGGCCTGCTGATGCTGGGCCACGGCGGGGGCCCAGTCGTAGCCCTCCGCCGGAACCCCATTTTCGTCGAGGAAGTCGAAGTGGTCGGTGACGCACAGCTCGTCCAGGCCCGCGTCTGCCGCCGCCTCCGCCAGCTCGGACAGGGGGGCGTGGGCATCAAAGGAGAGCCGGCTGTGGGTGTGATAGTCGGACAGATACATACAAATTACCTCACAAGTGCCGCTGGGCGGGGGATTAGAAGGGCCAGGAGGGGAGCCACCGCAGCAGGCAGGTCCCATACCAGGAGGGGATCTGGATGCCCACCAGCACGGGATAGAACAGGGCGTAGAGGGCCGCGGCCCCCGCCGTGATGGCGTACATGGCGGGCTTCCAGGCGATGAGCTCCTCCTGTTCGGACAGGCTGTAAAACACATAGCACAGGGCCAGAATGAGAAACAGCACCGAGGGGAAGTAGTGATAGGCGAAGGTGATGCGGCCGATGAAGAACCAGGGCACCAGCTGGGCCAGGTAGCCGATGACGATGAACAGGGCCTTGGCACACCGCCGCCGCACCGCCTGCGCGGCGCAGGCGAGGACGGCCAGCAGGCCGCCCCAACACACCACCGGGTTGACAAAGGCGGCGAAGCGGGTGGTGTACCCCGGCACCGAGTTGTCCATATAGTAGAGGATGGGCCGGATGTCAAAGAGCCACTGATACCAGCGGGAGGAGTAGGGGTGGGTATCGGTGACGCCGCTGTGGTAGGAGAGCATATACCTCTGGTTTTCCCACATGGCGCCGACGAGGCCGGTGAGGCTGCTGTCTCCCTCCGCCCAGGCGTAGGGGAGATAGGACAGGGTATAGATGGCCGCCGGGATCAGGGCGAACACCAGCACCGAGAAGGCGAGAATCTGGAAGGCCCACTTCAGCCGCCCGGGCTGCCGCGCCCCCGTCTCCCCGTCCGCCGGCCAGTCCCGCAGCTTTTGGTACAGGCCGATGAAGTAGAGTACCACCAGCCCGGTGCAGCCGTAGATCACCGTCCACTTGGAGGCCGCGCCGATGCCCCAGAACAGCCCCGACAGGAACAGGGGCAGGGCGCATTTGCGGAAGGGGGCGCCCGCCGGGAGGGTGAGGTAGCGGTACATGAAATAATACATCAGAAGGATGAAGAAGAAGGCGTAGGTGTCGATGGTGGCAAGCCGGGTCTGGGTCAGGTGCATGAAGTCGGCGGCCAGCAGCACGGTGCCGCAGGTGGCGATGGAGGTGCGGCCGAACAGGTTCTTGAGGAACACATACAGCAGGGGGAGCATCCCCACGCCGAACAGGGTGCCCATGAACCGCCAGCCGAAGGGGGTCATGCCGAACAGGCGGATACCGACGCCCATGATCAGCTTGCCCAGGGGCGGGTGGGAGATCTCATAGGGTTCAATGCCCCGGATGTGCTCCCAGGCGGTGCGGGGGTGGTAGATCTCGTCAAAGTAGGCCGAGTCGTAATAGGTGGTCTTTTCGGGCACCGTCTCCTGCTCGTCGAAGAGGGGGCTGGCCGAGGCGGACAGATTCACCCGGTTCCCCTCCAGATCGAACAGGGCCACCTCTCCCAGCTCCAGCAGGCCCTTATTGGCCTGGCCGGTGATGCGCAGGTATCGG
>OOBO01001963.1_pt1 | contig 12358 bp, 10 predicted proteins | sample 1671031 | NCBI WGS metagenome assembly OOBO01 (sample SAMN06348115, study PRJEB24527) | human gut metagenome | biome: human gut; feature: ankylosing spondylitis patient; material: feces | host: Homo sapiens | place: China | collected 2015-10 | reverse complement strand
GAGACCGTCATGCTCTGCGTGGCCTATGTGGCCAGCCGGGGCAAGCGGACGATGGGTGCCGTCAGCCACGAATTGAAGGTCTGGCGGGCCGAGGGTGTGGAGACCGGCGAACAGGCCGACGCACACCTCCAGCTGCTGGCCCTGCGCGCCCAGCGGGAGCAGTACGTCAGCGGCCTGCTGGGCATTGCCGACACCGAGCTGACCCTTGGCGGGCGCAAGGCCATTGCCCGCTGGTACGAGGTCTACGGCTACGATGATGCCATGGTGCAGGAGGCCGCCGTACAGGCCGGGCCCAAGCGGGATCTCTGGTACTGGAACAGCATCCTCAAGACCTGGAACGCCAAGGGCCTGCGCACCGTCCACGATGTGCGGGGCCCGGTGGCCGGGATGGGTGCCAGCCGGAACCTCCGGGTGGACCGCGCCGAACCCAGCGGAAACGATTTTCTCAAGAACGCTGCCCGCCGCCGTCCGCTCCGCAAAAAGACGGACACGCCTGCAGAATAAGGAGCTTTTATGCGTACCAAACAGGAACTGTATCAAGCCGCCCTGCGCACGGTGGCTCTGCGGCGGCAGACCGCCCGCGCCAATGCCGAGGATGCCCGGCTGGAGGCGGAGGCCGCCATCCCGGCCCTGCGCCACGCTGAGGACGAGGTGCGGGTGCGGGGCATCCGCTGCGCACTGGCAGGCGCGGCCGGAAAAGACCGCACCGAAGCCGCCGCCGCACTGAGCAAAGCCCGGCAGGAGCTCACCGCCCTGCTGGCCGCCAGCGGCCGCCCTGCGGATGCGCTGGAGCCCAAATTCACCTGCAAGCTGTGCCAGGATACCGGCAGCGTGCAGGGCCGCACCTGCACCTGCGTTCACAAGCTGATGCAGGGTCTGCGGCGGGAGGAGATCGAGGCGCTGTCCAGCCTGTCCATTTCCAGCTTTGACACCATGGAGCTGCGGTACTACCCCAACACCATGGACGAAAAGCTGGGTGAGCCTGTCCGCACCTACATGGGCGGCCTGCTGGAGGATCTGCGCAGCTACGCTGAGGAATTCGACCACAACAGCGAGAGCCTGATGCTTTTCGGCAACGCGGGGCTGGGCAAGACCCACGCCGCCCTTGCCATTGCGGGCATCGTGCTGCAAAAGGATTTTGACGTGATCTACGTTTCCAGCCCAGACTTCTTCGGCAAGCTGGAAAACGCCCGCTTCGACTCCTCCGAGGATGCCGAGACCCTGCTGCGCACCGCCTCTGCCGCCGATCTGCTGATCCTGGACGATCTGGGCACCGAATTCGTCACCCCCTACTTCATCACCACTTTTTACAGTCTGCTGAATAACCGCCTGGGAGCCGGTCTGCCCACCATCGTCACCACCAACATTGCGGATGGCTCCCTGCTGGAAAAGCGATACACCGAAAAGATCTCCAGCCGTCTTTCTTCCTTTGTCCCCTGCCTGTTTGCGGGCGAGGACATCCGGAACCTGAAAGCGACAGAGTAAGATAAGGAGGTTTCCCCATGAGCTTTGAGCGCACCACGTCCTGCGGCGTGATCTCCGGCACGGCTTGCCAGTGGCCGGGCATTGCCGCTTACAAGGGCATTCGCTACGCCACCGCCGGGCGGTGGGAGTTCCCCGTCCCCGTCACCCACTGGGACGGTGTCTATGATGCCACCCAATACGGTGCCTGCTGTTACCAGCCCCGCGCCTTCTATGACGAAGCCGCCGCACCCGGAAAAGCCTTCTATTACAACGAGTTCCGCAAGGGCGAGACTTACACTTACAGCGAGGACTGCCTGTTCCTGAACATCTGGACCCCTGCCGATGCAGCTCCCGAGGACAGACTGCCGGTCATCTTCTACATTCACGGTGGCGGCTTCACCGGCGGTTGCGGCCACGAGAAGCACTTCGACGGCCCCGTCTGGCCCACCAAAGGCTGCGTGGCCGTGACCATCAACTACCGGCTCGGCCCCATGGGCTTTGTCTGCCTGCCCGAGCTGGCCGATGAGGCCGGATCCACCGGCAACTATGCCTTTCTGGATCAGCTGGCGGCCCTGCAGTGGGTGCGCGCCAACATCGCTGCCTTTGGCGGTGATGCCAACAACATCACCATCATGGGCCAGAGCGCCGGTGCCATGAGCGTCCAGCAGCTCGTCCTCTCCCCCATCACCAGGGGGCTGTTCTCCAAGGCCGTGATGAGCAGCGGCGGCGGCGTGAGCCAGATGCTGACGGCCAAGCCCGCTGAGGCCCACTACCCGTTCTGGAAGCAGGTCATGGAGACCGCCGGGTGCAGCACGCTGGCCGAGTTCCGTGCCCTCGCCCCCGCCCAGCTGTTTGCAGCCTGGGATGCCGTCCGCACCCAGCCCCAGTTCAAGGGTATGGGCTGTGAGCCCGTGGTGGATGGCCGTTTCCAGGTCAAGACCGGCCCTGAGACGCTGGCTGCCGACGAACAGCACCATATTCCTTACCTCATTGGCTTCACCAGTGAGGATATCGTTCCGCCCTACCTCTACCAGATGGCCCAGGACTGGTGCGCCCGGAACGCCGACAGCTATGGCTGGTTCTTTGACCGCCAGCTCCCCGGTGATGACCGTGGTGCCTGGCATTCCAGCGACCTGTGGTACTGGTTCGGCACGCTGGCTCACTGCTGGCGGCCCTTCACTGAGAAGGACACCGCCCTCAGCGCTCAGATGGTGGATTACCTGACCAACTTTGCCAGGACAGGTAACCCCAACGGCGCAAACCTGCCCCAGTGGCAGACTGTTACCGCCCAGCAGACCGATCTCCTCCGTCTGGGTGAGGAGCCCACCCACATGGGCAGCGTAGATATACAGAAGCTCCTCTGGACGATGCAGAACGTCCCCGCCGTGGGGGAATAAGCCTCTGCCCGAATCCCTTCGAACCCCAGAAAAAACACGATCCCCCGCTGCAGACGTGCCAAAACACGCTTTGCAGCGGGGGATATTTTATGTTCTCTTCTTCAAATAATACCCAATGCCGATGGCATCTGCCAGTGCCCAGCCGATGGGCACACTGAGCCAGATGCCGGTAACGCCCAGCGGCGTGGCAGAAAGCAGATAGGCCAGCGCCACACGAGTGCCAAGGGAGGCAATGGTCAGGATGACCGACATCCCTGGCTGGTTGACCGCCCGGTAATAGCCGTAGAGCAGAAAGAGCACGCCAATGCCGATGTAGCACGCGCCCTCGATGCGGAGGTACTGCACGCCCGCCGCGATGATCTCGATCTGAGCCGGGTCGATGAAGATTCCCATAAGCGGGGCGGCAAAGGCGCAGACCAGCACGCTGATGACGATGCAGAACACCGCGCTTGTCAGCCCGGCACTGCGGATCCCTTTTTTGATGCGGTCCGGCCGGTTGGCTCCGTAGTTCTGGGCCACATAGGTCGAGAAGGCGTTGCCAAAATCCTGCACCGGCATATAGGCAAAGGAATCGATCTTCACTGCCGCCGCAAAAGCCGCCATGATGACCGTGCCGAAGCTGTTGACCAGACCCTGCACCATCAGGATGCCAAAATTCATAATGGACTGCTGAACGCTGGTCATCACCGAGAGATTCAGGATATTGGCAAGGTTCTTCCGGTCCCACCTGCAGTCTGTCCGTTTCGGGCAGAGCTGCGGGAACTTTTTCAGGGTGTACAAGCCGATGCCCACCCCGGACACATACTGGGAAAAGACAGTTGCCACGGCGGCCCCCTTCACGCCCCAGTCAAGCACAAGGACACAGACCAGATCCAGGATCACGTTCAGGATGGCTGATACAGCCAGGAACGCCAGCGGCACCACGGAATTGCCGATGGCCCGCAGAAGGTTTGCGAAATAGTTATACAAAAAGGTGGCCGCAATGCCCAGAAAGATGATGAGCAGGTAGTCCTTCATCAGCGGGCAAAGCTCTGCGGGTACCCGCAGCACCCACAGGATGCCGTTCAGCCCCAGATAGACCAGCAGGTTGAGCACCAGGGCGATGCCCGCAATGAGCAGGAAAGACTGGAACACGCTCTGCCGCATCTTCTCGGTCTCGCCGCTGCCGTACTGCATGGACACAGCCGCGCCGCTGCCCATGCACAGGCCCAGCAGGATCGAGGTGAGGAAGGTCATCAGGGTATAGGAGGAACCCACCGCCGCCAACGCATCCGCGCCGAGGAAGCGGCCCACCACCCAGGTGTCGGCAATGTTGTACATTTGCTGCAGCAGGTTGCCGAACATCAGCGGCAGGGCAAACAGCAGGATATTCTTTGTAATGGGGCCTTGGGTCAGACTGTGCTGCATGGGGATCATTTCCTCCGATTCCTATCTCAGACATTTCAGCAGAATTTTGCGCGGTATTCCTTGGGTGTGCAGTGCTTGATCTCCCGGAAGGTCTTGATGAAGTAGCTGCCATCTGCAAAGCCGCACTCCATCCCGATCTCGCCCGTCTTGAGCCGGGTGGAGCGGAGCAGCTCGGCGGCCTTTTCCACCCGGAACTGCTTGACATACTGGATGGGCGTGATGCCCAGCATCTGCCGGAAGCTGCGCAGGCAGGCGCTCTCGCTCAGTGCCACACTGGCCGCGATGCGTTCCACGGTCAGCTCCTCAGCGTAGTGCTCCTCTACAAAGCGGAGCATCTGCTTCATCCGCTCGGCGGCGATCTGCTCCTGCTGTGAGACCTTGGTCTTGCCGCCCACGCACTGGGTGCTCAGCAGCCGCAGTGCCGCAGAGAGATAATATCGCACCCGGTTCTCGTAATCAAAGGGCTCCACGGCAACCGCCTGCCAGGCTTCCCGCAGGCAGGTCAACACCTGCGCCTGCCAGGGCACAGCCCCATCCAGCAGAAAAAACGCCGGGGCATCCGGCTGGAGCATGGGTCGGATGAGCTTCTGCCAGAAGATGGTGTCCATTCCACCCACCAGCCGGGGGTGGAACACGCCCGAGTGGAGCAGAGCCTCCCCTTTTTCCGCCTGCTCCACCGCGTGGAGGATGCCGGAGTTCAGGAACACGCCCTGATTCGTCTGCAGGGTCACCCGGGTCTTGTTCACGTCCACCGTCAGGGGGCCCTTCATGGCCAGTATGTACTCAAACTCCTCGTGCCAGTGCCAGGCCACCGAATAGCTTTTCAGGTTCTCCGCGTAGCAGGCAATGGGAAACAGGGCGCTGCCATGCTGGACCAGTTCCCGCCCCTCGGCATCGGCCATAACATCCTGCTGGAAGGTCAGCCCGGTAACGATATTGGCAGCAGAGACACAGCTCGTCTGAAACGCCATATTGAACAATTCCTTTCCGCAATACTTTGAATATTTTTTGTCAATGCCGATTTTATTGTACAAATCGGGTGTTTTTGTTCTATCTATCGTGCCGGTTTCGTGGTATTATTTCATCAGAACCAGCAAGCACAGTATAACACCGCAGGGGGCGGAAAACAACCCCCGGCACGGCTTGATCCGGTTCCCGAGAAGCGTTCCCCACGGGCAGCCTGGCCCGGGGGACTCTTCCAGAATAAAACATTTCTTTGTGGGAGGTATTTTTATGCTTCGCATCCAGTATCTTGATAAAGACCGTTTCATGCAGCAGGTAGCCGCCAGCCGCGGCAGTGTGCTCCTGCACCTGGCCAATGGCGAGACCTGCGACCTGAAAAAGGACAACGCCGCCACCGAGCTGTTCCAGATGATGGACGCTCCCTCCAAGGGCTTTGACATCTCTGTCACCGACCCCGCTGATGTCTCCGGCTTCCTGCACTACATGCTTGAGGCCGGCCGCAGAGAGCGCACCGCCTGCTGACCCTTCGACATTCTCCTTTTTTCGCATATTACAGCAATGTAAAACGCCCGCTCCGGGGTCAGAAGCCGGAACGGGCGTTTTACGTTTGTTCTGTTACAGGATGCACCGGCTGATGGCCCGTGCCACCGCCAGCAGCTCATCCTGCCCGATGAAGCCAAACTTTGCCTCGTGCTCATCCGCAAAGCAGACCGTCAGCTCCGAGGTCTGCAGCGGGTCACCGAAGCCTGCCGTCTTGATGCCGTAATGCAGGATCTTGCGGTAGGGCAGCACAAAGATCTCCTGCCGGGTACCGGTCATCCCCTGCATATCCACCATAAAAATGCGGTGGGTGGTGAACACAGCCTGATCGCGCACGGTCTTGTAGGCCCCCACGATCTGCTCACCGTCCAGCAGCAGCTCCTGCACATTTTTGCAGATCTCCTTTTCCTTGATGCGGATGAGGTTCTGCATCGGCTTGTCCCGAAATTCCATAACACACTCCCCTTTCGGCTTGTCCGGATGTTTGGTCAGCCCCATTGTAGCATCTCGGGCGGCGGTTGACAAGCCTTTGCACTCCCTCTCGCCTTTTTGTTCCGGATGTGCTATACTGGGCAGGAACATCACAATCACCCGGGAAATGAGGTTTTGACCCATGGAGATCATCATCCATCAGGCAATTTTGCATGTGCTGGACACCACGCTGGACGCGCCGGTGCTCAGCGGCGGCGGCATGGAGCTGACTGCCGAAAAGACCGCCTACTTACAGAATCATATCGAAAAGCTGCTGGCCAGCGATGAGATCCGCCAGTGCCGCCCCCTGCCGGATTCAGCTTTCCGGAACGAGCTGGAGCACAATCAGGATTTCATTGATCTGTCCTGCCGCATTGCGGGGGTGCTGTTCGATTACATGCACGCCCACACCACCATCCCCGGGGCGGACCTGGCCGTGGTGGATTTCACCCGGGACGGCGCGCCCTGGCTGGGCATCCTCAAGCTGAACTATAAAAACGGCTACACCCACTACACCGAGACCGTGGAGGGTGCCCCGGTCAACTCCATCATCCAGCAGCGGGCCTGCCTGCCCACCCAGAGCGGCAAGGTGGAGGAGGGTGCGCTCGTCAACCTGACAGACTACTCCATGCGCCTGCTGGAAAAGAAATACGACATCGACGGCCACAAGGAGTTCTACCTCTCCTCTGTTGTGTTCCAGTATACCCAGGCCGAGCCCGAGAAAAAGAAGCTGCAGGCCATTCAGGAGGCCGCCGCACAGGCTGTGAAGGATGCCTATGAGGACAAGCCCCATGCCGACGCGCAGGTGGCCATGCTCATTGCCAACCAGGCTGCCGACAACGACAATCAGGTATCGGTGGAGCAGGTGCGCCAGCAGCTGGCCGAGGAATACCCGCTGGCCGCTGTGCCCTTTGATGACTATGTGGAAAAGAGCGAGGTGCTGGAAGAGGCAGCCGCCCCTGTCACCGTGACCCCTGCCCGCATCCGCCGGATGGAGAGCCGGAGCATCCGCACCGCCAACGGCATCGAGGTCAAGATCCCCACCGAGCTGCTGAACTCCGATTCCGAGCTGGAGTTCCTCCACGATCCGGACGGCAGCGTTTCCCTGCTCATCAAAAATGTGATCCTGTAAGCCGCCGCAGATGGCGTTTTCCCTCTCTGCGCGCTGGTGTTCACCGCCCTGATGTAACAGATCACCAAAACAGCCTCAGCCCTTTGAGATCGGGCTGAGGCTGTTTTTTCGTCCGTATTATCAGCGGTTTTTGCGCTTGTTCCGGTACATATCCCGGTCGGCAGCATGGTAGACTGCGATATAATCAAAGGGGCCTTCTGTCACGGTGTGGTATCCAAAGGCAACATCCAGCTTGAGGCGGTCGTCGCTCTGGCGGGCCAGCTCCCCGTGCAGCCTCTCGATCAGCTGTTCGGCCTCTTCTGCAGAGAAGTGGTTGCAGGCAATGAGGAATTCATCGCCGCCCATCCGCAGGGCCACGCTCTCGGGCGGCAGGTTTTCCCGGATCACCCGGCCCACCCGCTTGAGCAGCAGGTCGCCGTACTCGTGGCCGTAGGCATCATTCACACGCTTCAGGTAGTTACAGTCGCCCATAATGATCGTGATGGGCATGATGGCTCCCTTCAGCTGTTCTGCACCCTTTACCTTCAGGTAGTTGCGGTTATACAGACCGGTCAGTTCATCGTGGACGGCCCAGTTCTGGGCCTGCTTTTCCAGCCGCACCCGCTCCGTGATATCACCAATAAGCCCCACGATGCCGATGATCTTTCCCTCCAACACAACGGGGTTCTTTTTGATCTGATAGTATGCCGTCCCATCCTTCCGGGGCACCTCGGTGATATAGCCGGTTCCCTTGCCGGTGGCAAGCACCTTCTGGTCCTGCTCATAATAAAAGCGGGCCTGTTCCTCGCTGCTCCAGATCTCCAGATCTGTCTTGCCCAGCACATCCTCTTCCTGCCCTTCTCCGTAGGGGAAGAAAGTCCTAACGTCCGAAATAAAAAGATAACGGCATTCCGTATCCTTGAAAAAGAGGTTCGCCGGTGTACTGCGCAGAAAGGTCATCACTTCTTCGTAGCCGATCGCATCGATCCACTGCATCCTGTGGCCCCTCCTTTCCATTTCTCTTTTTTATTATTTTACCACATTTTATTATACGAGCGATGCACCTGTTTTGCAAGTGTTAATTGTGCTCCCTCGACGATCCGGAAGCGGACGACTCCACCCCCGGTGCAGACAGAAAGGCCGCTGACCCATCTCAGGTCAACGGCCTTTCTGTCTGTGCTTATTCGGCTGCGTTCAGCTGCGCCTTGTGGTATTGCAGGGTGTACAGCTGGTAGTAGCGGCCATGCCGGGCCAGCAGCTGCTGGTGGGTGCCCTGCTCCAGAATTTTACCGTGGGACAGCACGATGATGTTGTCCGCGTGCTGGATGGTGGACAGCCGGTGGGCCACAATGAGCATGGTGCCCACGGTACGCATCTTTTCCAGCGAATCCTGAATGAGCAGCTCCGTCTCGGTGTCGATGTTGGCGGTAGCTTCATCCAGGATCATCACGCTGGGCTTATGGATGATGGTGCGGGCAAAGCTGAGCAGCTGCCGCTGTCCGGCGGAGAAGTTGTTGCCGCGCTCACGCACCTCTTCGTCCAGCCCGTGGTCCAGCTTGTTGATGAACTTGTCGGCGTTGACGTAGCGGCAGACCTCCATGATCTCGCTGTCGGGGATACCCTCTTCCCGCAGGACGATGTTAGAACGGATGGTACCCGAGAACAGGAACACATCCTGCAGCATCTGGCCGAAGTGCCTGCGCAGGGAGGAGATCCTGATCTTGCGGATGTCGATACCGTCGATCAGGATCTGGCCCTTCTGGAACTCGTAGTTCCGGCAGATCAGGGAGAGGATGGTGCTCTTGCCGGAGCCGGTGGAGCCCACAAAGGCCACCGTCTGGCGGGCATCCACATGGAAAGAAACGCCCTGCAGCACCCACTCGCCGGGAACGTAGCTGAACCACACGTCCCGGAACTCGATCTCGCCCTTCACCTCGTCCAGCTCAATGGCATCGGGGGCATCCTGCATCCTGGGCTGGATGTCCATGATGGAGAACACCTTTTCTGCCGATGCCAGCGCCGACTGCAGCCAGTTGAACTGCTCGGCCAGGTTCTGGATGGGGGTGAAGAACTTGGAGATGTACATATAAAAGGTGACGATGGTACCGCTGGAAATGGTCTGACCCAGAAAGCTGACGTTGTTCAGGTGACCCATGCCGCCCAGATAGAACAGACACAGGATCGAGCTGACATAGAGCATATACACCAGCGGACGGAACACGCTGAACACGAAGATCTGCTCCTGATTGGCCCGGGCCAGCTTCTGGCTCTTTTGGCGGAAATCCTCCATCTTCTCGTCTTCCCGGCCAAAGATCTGGGTGACCTTGATGCCGGACAGGTTTTCGGACAGATAGGTATTGATATCGGTGGTCGCGTTCTTGAGCTTGCGGTTGGCGCGGCGGGAGAACTTGCGGAAGATGACCGTGAAGATCACGATGAAGGGCACAAAGCAGAGCACCATCAACGTCAGCTCGTAGTTCAGGCAGAGCATGGCCACCAGAATGCCCAGAATGACAAAGCTGTTCTTGGTCAGCTGGACCAAGAGGTTTGTGAACATCATGGAGATGGCGTTGGTATCGTTGGTCACTCGGGTGACCAGCTTGCCCACCGGGATCTCGTTGAGCTGCTCGTGTGCCAAAGATTCAATGTGGCTGAACAGATCCTCGCGCAGATCGGAGATGATGCGCTGGCCCACCCGCTGCAGGATCACGGCCTGCAGGTAGGTGCTGCCCATAGAGAACACCAGCACGCCTGCATACACTGACACGCCCAGGAAGAGGGCGCGGAGTTCGAACTCCCCGGCCACCAGCTCCTCGATGCGGCCCACGATGAGGGGTGAAATGATATCGTAGGCAATGGAGAAGAGCATCAGCAGGCCCACAATGAGGAATTTGCTCAGGTAGGGCCGGGCATAGCGGGCAAGGCGGCGCATGATCTCGCCGTCCTCCATGTTGCGCTCAAAGCCCATGGCGGTCTTTTTGTCCTTGACGGCGGCATAAGCTGCCACCAGCAGGGCGGTGATCACGCCGATGACAGCGCCCACCAGAACCAACGGATTCAGATGCATCATGCGTTTTCTCCTCCCTTCGTCTCATCCTCCAGCCGCTGCAGATCGACCATCCGGCGGTACTCCGGGCAGGAAGCATACAGCTGGTCGTGGGGGCCGACGGCTTCCACCCGGCCCTCGTTGAGGAAGATGATCTTGTCCAGCCGCTCCACCGTGGAAATGCGGTGGGCAATGAGCAGGGTGGTCTTGCCTGCCCGGCTGTTCTTGAGGTTGTCCAGAATGATCTTCTCGGTGCTGGTATCCACCGCCGAGACGGAGTCATCCAGGATCAGGATGGGCGCGTCCTTGAGCAGGGCGCGGGCGATGGAGATGCGCTGCTTCTGACCACCGGACACCGTCACGCCACGCTCGCCCAGAACGGTCTCGTAGCCGTCCTTGAAATCCACGATATTATCCCGCACATCGGCCATGCTTGCCGCCCGCTCGATGTCCTCGGGGGTGGCATCGTCCACACCAAAGGCAATGTTGTGGGCGATGGTGTCCGAGAACAGGAAATTATCCTGCGGAACGTAGGCACAGGCATTGCGCACCGAGTGGATGGAAAGGCTGTTCACATCCCTGCCGTCCACGAACAGGGTTCCGTCCGGCACATTATAGGTGCGCAGCAGCAGGTCCACCAGCGCGGTCTTGCCCGCACCGGTCTTGCCCACGATGCCCACGCTCTCGCCGGGCGCAATGGTAAAGGAGATATCCCGCAGCACATCGTACTCGCCGTCCGGGTAGCGGAAGTTCAGGTGGCGGAACTCGATGCCGCCTTTGGGGTCGATCAGGTCGGCCACGCCGGGGCGGTCGGCCACATCGATGGGGGCATCCAGCAGCTCAGTGATGCGGTTCAGGGAGGCCTTGCCGCGGCTGGTCTTTTCGATCAGCATGGACACAGCCATGATGGGCCAGACGATGGCCTCAAAGTAACCGATGTACTCCACCAGCTGGCCGGCGTTGAACCGGCCCTGATAGACCAGATAGCCGCCGTAACCCAGAATGATGCAGATCACGGACTCCACGAACAGGGTCACCAGCACCTCCAGCAGGGTGGCGATCTTCGTGTAGGTCACGTTGATCTCCTCATTTTCCTTGTTCAGCTTCCGGAAGGCCTGCAGTTCCTTGTACTCCTTGACAAAGGCCTTGATGACCGCAATGCCGGAAAAGTTCTCCTGCGCGAAATCGGAAAGGCCGGAGAAGGCCTCCTGCCGCTCCTCCCAGCGCCGGGTCATCACCTTGCTCATCTGGGTGCCGATGGCAAACATGATAAGCGCCGGGATCAGGGCCAGCAGGGTCAGCCGCACGTCCATGGTCCACATCTTATAAAGAGCCAGCAGACCCAGGGTCAGCGCGTCGAAGAACATCAGCACGCCGTCACCAAAGCACTCCTGAATGGTGTCCAGGTCGTTGGTGTACAGGCTCATCAGGTTGCCGACCTTATTCACCTGATAGTACTGCTGGGACAGCCTGCGGCTGTGGTCGAACATCCGCTCCCGCAGGTCTGCCGCGACCCGCACCGCCGAGCCGAAGAAACAGATGCGCCACAAAAAGCGCCCAATGACCATCAGCACCACGATCCAGATCATGGGCAGGCAGATGTGCTGCAGCAGCACCTCTTTGGTAAAGAGCAGCGTCTCACCGTTCACCACCACCTGGCCAAGGTTCACTCCGTTGATGACCAGCCGGTAGAGCTGCGGGATCAAAAGCTGGATGTAATCCACCGTCAGCAGGGCGGCAAGGCCCAGCAGCAGTACGGGAGCATGCTTGAGGTAATACCGGTTGATGTACTTGCCGAATATCACTGCGTTTTTCCCTCCTTTTCCAATTCCAAAAAAGCTTTCAACGTACAAAAAAGCCGCTGCATCACACGACGAATCATGTTTTGCAGTGGCTTGTTTGTCTGGAGCGGCCGACGAGGCTCGAACTCGCTACCTCCACCTTGGCAAGGTGGCGCTC
>OOBO01001962.1_pt1 | contig 12362 bp, 8 predicted proteins | sample 1671031 | NCBI WGS metagenome assembly OOBO01 (sample SAMN06348115, study PRJEB24527) | human gut metagenome | biome: human gut; feature: ankylosing spondylitis patient; material: feces | host: Homo sapiens | place: China | collected 2015-10 | reverse complement strand
AACATAATTATATAATGCACTGTTATGTTTTTTTACCGCATACCAGACATAGTCATATTGTATTCTGTCTTTACAAACCTCCAGCTTATGAGATACGCCATTCTCATCACTAAATGTAATATAACTTGACCAGCCCTGTGTTGGCTCGAAATTTTTTTGTTTTACCTTTGTATCATTTAATTTTTCAATAATATTATTACATTCTTCTTTTGATATATCATACACATTTCCGGTACTTCCTGAGGTTATTGTATATTTGGAAGTGCTTTCATACTTTAAATCCAGCGATTTGTATGAATTATTGTTAATCACCATATACAACACGATTCCTATAATGACAATTCCTATAACACATGACACTGTTATTATAATTTTATTTATCTTTTTACTCTTCATTCAAATACCCCCTTATTCTTCTGTTATTCACGAATCTGTTTCTTTAATTTAACTATACAGAAATAGATATATTTTTGCAATACATTTTTCAAGTATAATTAACGCAAAAAAACGACAGAAATTTCTTCCTGCCGTTTCTCTTAACATATATATTATCAATCTAAGAAGCCTGCTCAAACTGTGAATTATAAAGGTCAGCATAGAAACCGTTTCTTGCAAGAAGCTCATCATGAGTTCCCTGCTCAACGATATCTCCATCCTTCATAACAAGAATCACATCAGCGTCTTTGATGGTTGAAAGTCTGTGTGCAATAACAAAGCTTGTTCTGCCCTTCATCAGATTATCCATAGCCTTCTGGATTCGCTCCTCTGTTCTTGTATCAACAGAAGATGTTGCTTCATCAAGAATAAGGATTGGATTATCTGCAAGGATTGCTCTTGCAATTGTAAGAAGCTGCTTCTGTCCCTGTGAGACATTGCTTGCGTCCTCGTTAAGCTCACAGTCATAACCACCCGGAAGTGTCTCAATAAAGTGATGTGCATTAGCTGCCTTGGCTGCTGCAATAACCTCTTCATCAGTTGCGTCAAGCTTTCCGTATCTGATATTTTCCATAATTGTACCTTTATAGAGCCATGTATCCTGAAGAACCATTCCAAATGCGTCTCTTAGTTCTCTTCTGTTGAAATCCTTAACATTATGTCCATCAACAAGAATAGCTCCATCATTAACATCATAGAATCTCATAAGCAGTTTAACAATAGTGGTCTTACCTGCACCTGTCGGTCCAACGATAGCAACCTTCTGTCCAGGCTTAACATTTACACTGAAATTCTTGATGATAGTCTGGTTCTCATTGTATCCGAATCTTACATGCTCGAAATCAACCTCGCCCTTAATTCCTTCTGTAGAAACAGGATTCTTAACAGTCTGGTCTTCCTCTTCTTCATCAAGAAATTCAAATACTCTCTCAGAAGCTGCTGCCATAGACTGTACCTGATTGATAACCTGAGCAATCTGCTGGATTGGCTGTGTGAAATTCTTCACATACTGGATAAATGCCTGAATATCACCGATTGTTATAACATTTTTAATAGCAAGAAGACCACCGGTTAATGCAACACATGCGTAACCTAAGTTACCTACAAACATCATGATTGGCTGCATCATTCCTGAAAGAAACTGTGACTTCCATGCTGAAACATAAAGGACATCATTAGTCTTGTTAAATGAATCAACCATATCCTTTTCTTTATTAAATGACTTAACAATCATATGTCCGCCATAAGTTTCCTCAATCTGTCCGTTAATATGTCCAAGATACTCCTGCTGTGTTTTGAAATATCCCTGTGACTTCTTAACAACGAAAGAAACAAGTCCGACTGATATTGGAAGTATTATAACCGCAATAAGTGTCATAAGCGGTGAAATGCTTAACATCATAACAAGAACACCAATCATAGTAGTTAAAGATGTAATGATTGTTGTAATACTCTGGTTAAGTCCCATTCCAAGTGTATCAACATCGTTAGTAATTCTTGATAACACCTCACCATATGTCCTGCTCTCGAAATACTTCATTGGCATACGGTTGATTTTCTCACTGATTTCTTTTCTCAATCTGTAGCAGACCTTCTGTGTAATGCCTGTCATTATCCAGCCCTGTACAAAGTTAAATACTGCACTTGCGGCATACAGACAAAGCACGAATATAAGAATTGTTCCAATCTTTCCAAAGTCAATTCCGCCAGTTCCGCCGATTTTCTTTATAAGACCTTCTGACAGAGCTGTAGTTGCCTTACCAAGAACCTTTGGACCTACAACAGAAAATACTGTTGAACATACAGCCATAACTGCAACAAATATTATCGCAATCTTATAGCTTCCAATATATCTTATAAGCTTTCCTATTGATCCTTTGAAATCCTTGGCTTTCTCAACAGGTGCCATTCCTCTTCCCGGAGGTCCCATTCTTCTTTTCGGTGGCATTTTGATATTTTTATTATCTTCCATACTGACTAGGCCTCCTTTCCAAGCTCTTTAGCAGAAAGCTGTGAACTTGCAATCTGCTGATATGTCTCACATGTCTTCATAAGTTCTTCATGCGTTCCCTTGCCAACAATCTTACCATCATCCATAACAAGAATCTGATCTGCATGAAGGATTGTGCTGATTCGCTGAGCTACAATAATAACAGTGGCATCAGACACATTTGCAGCAAGCTCCTTACGAAGAATTGCGTCAGTCTTTAAATCAAGTGCTGAAAAACTGTCATCAAATATAAACACTCTTGGGTGCTTTGCTATTGCTCTTGCAATAGAAAGTCTCTGCTTCTGACCGCCTGAAACATTAGTACCGCCCTGTGCTATAGGACTGTCATACTTCTCAGCCTTATTATCAATGAACTCAGTTGCCTGTGCAATCTGTGCTGCCTTAACGACATCTTCATCGCTCGCATCAGGATTACCGAATCTTAAGTTACTTGCAATAGTACCAGAGAAAAGCATTCCCTTCTGAGGTACATAACCAAGCTCACTTCTTAAGTCATGCATAGAGATATTTCTTATATCATGACCATCAATAGTAATGCTTCCTCCTGTAACATCATACAATCTTGGAATAAGATTAACGAGCGTTGACTTTCCACAGCCCGTACTTCCTATAATTGCTGTAGTCTTACCCGGCTCTGCTTTAAATGTAATATCCTCAAGTGCGTTCGCTTTAGCACCAGGATACATGAAATTAACATGATTAAACTCAATCACACCCTTTGCAGACTCAATTGTCTCAGGATTCTCAGAGTCTTCTATTGAAGAATGTGTATTAATAACTTCATCTATACGGTCAGCTGCAACCATCGCTCTTGGGAGCATTACAGACATCATTGTAAGCATAAGGAATGACATAACTATGAGCATCGAATATGTTATAAATGCAGTCATAGAACCTACCTGCATAACTCCGGCATCAATTCTGTGTGCGGCAACCCACACGATAAGAACTGACAAACCATTCATGATAAACATCATGCTTGGCATCATGAATGTCATTGTTCTGTTAGTAAAGAGCATTGTATTAGTAAGCTTCTTATTAGCTTCGTCAAATCTTTCCTCTTCCTTCTTCTCTCTTCCAAAGGCTCTTATTACAGAAAGACCAGTAAGAATCTCTCTGGATACAAGATTGACATTATCAACCAGCTTCTGCATAAGCTTGAACTTAGGCATCGCAATTACCATAAGAAGCATTACAAATGCAATAATAACCGCAACAGCCATAACTATAACCCAGCCCATGCCGGCTCCCGTTCCAACAACCTTTATAATTCCTCCAACACCAAGAATTGGTGCATACAGAATCATTCTCAGCATAATAACCGTAACCATCTGAACCTGCTGTACATCATTAGTTGTCCTTGTGATAAGTGATGCTGTAGAGAATTTGTCCATCTCAGCATTAGAGAATCCCATGACATTAGAATACAGTTTTCCTCTCATATCTCTTGCAACACCTGCACCAACTCTTGATGCAAGGAAACCTATACATACAGAAGTAACCGCCATAAGAAGTGCCATGGCAACCATCTTAAGACCAGCGGCCCACAGATACTTAGTCTGGATAGAATCCATGTCCATTCCTGCCTTGGCATCCATGCTCTTTGCATAAGCAACGCCCATAGACGAAACAAGAGTCTTTCCCATGGTATCAATAGTCTTCTGGAATTCGCTTCGCATAGAAAGGATATCGTCTTTACTCATAGCCCCTGCACTATACATTGCCTTCACTATCTGTCTCATATCCACACATATAGTTTCAACCTCATTACCATCCGAATCTTCCATCATCTGTGTAAATGTAATGAGTTCCACACCCATAGATTTTCCAATATCTTCTACCGAAACATTTGCAAGCTGTTCTTCACTTACATGCATCTGCTCTGCCATACGGCTCTTGAATGCACTTTCAGTCACTGAAGACATCTGGTTGTTAATTATAAGTGCTGTAAAAAGTGTGTCGTCTAAATCAGTCTTATTCTTAGAACCTTTGACACTTAATTCATAGACATTATCATCTTCATTATAAGAATACGACTGTTCCCACAGCTGTGCTTCTTCCTCTGTCATAAAAAGCTTCGCAGTGTCAAATTCTTCCTTGGTAATCTTTTCTGGCACAGTATGCTCTATGCCTCCATTCTGTATACCTGTATCAATGATATCTGAAGTATACGCAGGAAGCGACAAGTCACACACTGCCTGAACGATAAGCAGCGCAAATACCAGCACTATCGACTTCCAGTATGGTAGCACATTTTTAATAATTCTGCTCATAAACATTCTCCCATCTTTATTGATAAATATTTTCAAAAAATCTGCTTTCAATAATAAATAAGCGTTTTTTATAATATCACTGATTTTCATCATAGTAAATTAATGTCAAATGTATTTTTATAAATAATTTATAAAGAATGTTTGAATAATAACAATATATATGTTATTATACGCGCGAACGTCATCCGTTTTTCGGAGATGTATCTTAACAAGCCGGAAGGGCTGCATACCTTTCCGCAAAGGAGACAATATGAATACTATTAATGCAACTCGAACTTCTGCAACGAAGTTCAACACTAAGTACATGGTGGAGCTGGCACTTATGGTTGCGGTCATACTCGTTATGTCACTGACCCCATTAGGCTACATCCGTACCCCTGGACTTTCTATCACCCTTTTAACTGTTCCTGTAGCTGTAGGTGCTATCATCTTAGGACCTGTCGGCGGTTTAATCTGTGGTCTGGCATTCGGACTTACAAGCTTTTATCAGTGCTTCGTTGGAGGCGCAATGGGAACTGTTCTTCTCGGAATTAATCCATTTGGTACATTTGTAACAACAGTAGTAACAAGAACTCTTGAAGGCTTCCTTACAGGACTTATATTCAAGGGACTTCATAGTATTAAGGGAGTTAAGAAATTTTCTTATTATATAGCAAGTCTTTGCTGTCCTTTACTTAATACTTTATTATTCATGAGTTCACTTGTTCTCTTCTTCTATAATACAGATTATGTACAGGCCTTCGTTACTGCACTCGGAGCTAAGAACCCACTTATATTCGTAGTATTATTTGTTGGTGTTCAGGGACTTATAGAGGCAGGTATCTGCTTTATTGTTGCCAGTGTGGTTTCCCGTGCATTATATGCTGCACTTAAGCTTAACCAGAATTAACCAGTCACTTTGATTGAATAAATCGGACATTAATCAACGGAGGATTAGTTTTGTTTACAGAGATTTCAGTTAATGATATTAATGATTTTAGATTAGGTCATGCTTCCAATAAGGAAGCTGGCACAGGTGTAACTGTTATATATTTTCCAGACGGCGCTACAGCAGGCTGTGACATTAGCGGCGGCGGTCCAGCATCAAGAGAAACACCTCTTACTATGCCTATGACTGCTGACAATCCGATTAATGCCATCGTGCTGTCAGGTGGTTCAGCATACGGTCTTGCCGCATCTGACGGAGTTATGACATGTCTTGAAGAACATGGTATAGGATATAACACAGGCGTTTCACTTGTTCCGCTTGTATGTCAGTCATGCATATTTGATCTTGGATATGGAAGCTCTAAAATACGCCCGGACAGTACTATGGGATATGAGGCCTGCATTCAGGCACTTATGAAGGCCGGTGTTGTCAATACTGATGCTTCCACCACTGCCAATTCGGATAGCAGCGAACCCATTCAGGGCTGTATCGGTGCCGGAACAGGTGCAACTGTCGGAAAGATTATGGGAATGAAGCAGGCAGAAAAGTCAGGACTTGGAATATATTCAGTGAAAGCCGGCACATTTACAATGACAGCAATTGTTGTTGTAAATGCACTTGGCGATATATCAGATTATGAAACCGGTAAAAAGCTTGCCGGACTTAAGAACGCTGACAGAACCGAGTATGTAAGCTGTGAAGAAGCACTCTATCAGTTCATGGCACCTCGCGATATGTTCACAGGCAACACAACAATCGGTGCAGTTATAACCAACGCTGCATTTAACAAGGCTGAACTTAACAAGATTGCATCTATGGCAAGAAATGCGTATGCACGCTGCATTAATCCGGTCGGCACAATGGCAGACGGAGATACAATCTATGCTGCAAGCACTGCAAAACGAGGCGACAGCGAAGCTGTACATGTTGATATCAACTTTGCAGGAACACTTGCTGCCCGCGTTATGTCCGCTGCAATTAAGAATGCTGTAATGAACTCCAAAATATCTGATGAAGAATTTTTAAACATGGTAAAGTAATACATGAAATAATCCCCGATAAGCTGCTGTTCTGGCAGTCTTACCGGGGATTTTTATATTATATTTATTTTTACATTTTAATTATTCACAAAGCTTAGAAAATGCATCCGCAACAAACTGTACCTTAGTTCCTATAATAACCTGTACAGATGTCTTTCCAGGTTTCATAACACCAGCAACACCAGCTGATTTAATAACCTTATCATTAACAAGTGTAATATCCTTTACTTCAAGTCTCAGTCTTGTAATACAATTATCTATGCTTGCAATATTCTCTTTTCCGCCACAGCCTTCAAGAATTGTCTTTGCAATTGTTGTATAATCGTCACTTGCAAGTTCAACTTTCTTTTCTGCTTCTATATCATCATCTTCTCTGCCAGGAGTCTTTAAATCCCATTTCTTAATGGCAAATAAGAATACGAAATAGAATACGAAGAATGCTGCTATACCAAGAGGAATTATCAACCATGTCTTCTGTGCTGCCGGAAGAGATGATGAGAATAACAGGTCAGTAGCACCTGCTGAGAAACTAAATCCTGCTCTGAAGCCTAATGCAACTGTAATCATTGTAAATATACCATAAAGAAGTGCATAGATAACATAGAGTCCAGGAGCAAGGAACATGAAACCAAATTCAAATGGTTCTGTAACACCACAGATAAATGCACATAATGCTGCAGAAGCAACAAGTCCTATAGCTACTTTTTTCTTAGCTGGCTTTGCACATTTAATCATAGCTAAAGCTGCACCTGGAATACCAAACATCATACATGGGAAGAAGCCTGACATATACATTCCAAGACTCCATGAAACATCACTTGATGTTTGTCCTGCCCAGAAGTGCTGTAAATCTCCAAGTCCGATAGTATCAAACCAGAATACGTTGTTCAACGCATGATGTAATCCGGTAGGAATTAACAATCTGTTCAAGAATGCATAGATACCTGCACCAACAATATCAAGCTTTACAATTGCCTTACCAACGCTTACTAATGCGCCGAACAGTAATGGCCATACAAATAATAACACAACAGATACAAGAATTGATACTACTCCTGAAACAATTGCTACGCATCGTTTTCCACTAAAGAAAGATAACCAGTTTGGTAATTTTGTATCTTTAAACTTGTTATAACACATAGCACCGATTATACCAGCAAGAATACCAATAAATGGATTCTCAATCTTGTTAAATGCAAGAGTTTTAGTTGCACTGTCTGCTATAGAAGGTATAATTACTGTAACAAACTTTGTAGAAAGAAGTGTTGTCATCATAAGCCACGAAGCAAGTGCCGCAATTCCTCCGGTACCATCATTTTTATCTGACATACCTACACCGACACCAATTACAAAAAGGATTGCCATGTTATCAATTAAAGCTCCACCAGCTTTTACAAGAAACAGACCAATCATATCAGCTGCGCCCTTAATATCTCCACCCTGCATAGTTTCTGGACACAGCATATAACCGATACCCATAAGGATACCACATATAGGCAGTACTGCCACAGGAAGCATTAACGCTTTTCCCAGTTTTGAAGAAATTTCATACTTTTCTCCTCCTTTACATCATTATTAATCGGGGTAATCCCAATCACGCACATTGTGAAGTCCTGAGTAATTATGATATTTTCAGGACTTCATCATCAATAGATACCTCACCCTCCTTTATTAGATTAATTTTATTATAATCGTCGGTATTGCATATAAGGACTGGTGTAATCGTATCCAATCCTGCCGACTTTATTTTTTCAAGATCAGCCTCTAAAAGTAAATCACCCTTTTTTACCTGCTGACCACCTGAAACATGTGAAATAAATGGTTCTCCCTTGAGCGTTACCGTATCCAGCCCAATATGTATAAGTAATTCCGTTCCCTGACTGGTTGTCATTGTCACAGCATGAAGAGTATCAAACACCATTGAAATCTCACCATCTGCCGGAGCATATATCTTTCCTTCAGAAGGGATTACTGCAAATCCATCTCCAAGAACCTTTTCTGAAAATGTTGGATCTGAAACTTCAGTAATTGGCACCACTTTTCCTTTACATGGAGAATAAATAATATTATCCTTTGACTTTCCTTTGAAAAAACCTAGCATATTATCTCCTTTCCATCAATATATACTCTCTTAATATTCAATTCATCATCAATAAGCACGAAATCTGCTTGTTTTCCTACAGAAATACTTCCGACTTTATCATATATACCAATTTCCTTTGCCGGATTCTCTGTTGCACACATAACAGCTGTTTCTAATGAAATCCCTGCTTTTTTAACGACATATCGAAGACAATCCATTAAATTAGTTGCTGAGCCGGCAATTGTTCCATCATGTAAGGTTGCCAGATTACCTTTTACCACTACAGGCTGTCCTCCAAGAGTATATTCGCCATCCTCTAATCCTGTTGCTCTCATGCTGTCACTGATTAGTATTATGCGTCCCGCACCCAACATGGCAAATGTTGCCCGTATTACTGATGGATGAATATGAACTCCATCACATATCAGTTCTGCATGACATTGATATGAATCTCTTATTGCACCTATAACACCAGGCTTTCTATGATTCATAGGGGGCATTGCATTGTATAAATGTGTTGCATGAGTTGCACCATGTTGAATTGCCTCCATCGCAGTATCATAATCTGCTGCTGTATGAGCAATCGACACCACAACCTTATCTTTTACTTTATCAATGAAATCCATCGCCCCCGGCTCTTCTGGTGCAATATCAACAATCTTTATTAAATCATGTGCAGCTTTCTGGAGTTCACAGAAATACTCATAATTACAATGCATAATATTCTCTGCTGCCTGTGCACCCTTTTTTTGTGGACTTATAAAAGGTCCCTCCATATTAATTCCTACCAGATGGGCTCCACCATTATATGAATACTCTCCGGCATTCTTCATAACTTCAACAAGTTCTTCCTTAGCTATCGTCATGGTTGCCGGACATATACTCGTCACTCCGACAGAAGCCTCATACCGGGAAATTATATCAAGTGCCTCTTTAGTTCCATCACACATATCTGCACCCTTGCATCCATGAAAATGAATATCAACAAGTCCGGGAATCATCTTAAGTCCTGTAGCATCTACAACTTCATTGTCAACATAATCAGGGGCTTCCAGCACTTTGGTGAATGTGCCGTTATCTACAACGACATCTCCCTTAACAAATACATTATCCTGTGTATAAACATCAACATTCTTTATAATCATATCTTCACAACTTTCTATTCCCCAAGTTAATATGCTTTAATAAATCTTACTAAGAGCTGCTTCATCTGCTACCAGTGTTACATCATTATGCAGCTGCAGAACTGATGCAGGAACATATGGTGTAATATGTCCAAAAAAGGCTTCTTTCACAATCTGTGCTTTATCTTCTCCACTTGCAACAACCAGAATCTTCTTTGCCTGCATTATTGTCTTGATTCCCATTGTGTATGCCTGTCTTGGAACATCTTCTGCTGATTCAAAAAACCTCTTATTAGCTTCTATTGTAGATTCTGTTAAATCAACACAATGAACCTGTTTTTCAAATGAATCTGATGGTTCATTAAATCCTATGTGTCCATTATGACCTATTCCAAGAAGTTGTAAATCAATACCACCAAGAGACTTAATCAGTTCAGAATATCTGTTACATTCTTTTTCCGAATCCTGCTCCATTCCATTAGGAATATGAGTATTATCATCTGATATATTCACATTATCAAATAAATTCTTATGCATAAAATAATAATAACTCTGATCATTGTCCTGACTGAGTCCCTTATACTCATCAAGATTAACAGTCTTAACTGCTGAAAAATCCAAGTCACCTTTTTTATACCATTCTACTAACTGCTTATATAACCCAACCGGCGTTGAACCGGTCGCAAGTCCAAGTACACATTCCGGCTTCATAATAATCTGTGCTGATATAATATTAGCTGCCTTTCTGCTCATATCAGCATAATCTTTTGCTTTATATATTTTCATCACTTATCACTCCATTTCACATATTCTGCTACGAACACCAAGTACCATTGATGGCGATACACTAAGCTCATCTATACCCATCTTAATAAATCTCTCTGTAAGAGTAGTATCTGCTCCAAGTTCTCCACAGATTCCTACCCATTTACCATGCTTATGTGCACCCTGTACGGTCATCTCAATCATTCTGAGAACTGCCTCGTGATGCGGATTATAAAATCTGTCCAGTCTGTTATTCTGCCTGTCAATTGCAAGTGTATACTGTGTAAGGTCATTGGTACCTATACTAAAGAAATCTACAAGCTCTGCCAGTTCCTCACTTAGCATAACTGCCGCCGGTGTCTCTATCATAATTCCCTGCTCTGGAATCTCATATGGAATATTCTCATTCTCCAGTTCCTCTGCCACCTCAGCAACAATCTTCTTAATACTTACAACTTCTTCTACAGAAATAATCATTGGATACATTATAGATAAATTACCATATTTAGCAGCTCTTAATAATGCTCTCAACTGTGTTTTGAATATATCCGGCTGTTCCAGACATATTCTTATGGCACGATAACCCAGCGCAGGATTATCCTCCTTGCCAAGACCAAGATAATCTGCTTTTTTATCTGCTCCAATATCAAGTGTACGAATAACTACTTTTTTATCAGCCATCATCTGTAATACCTGACGATATGCATTAAACTGTTCTGTTTCGTCCGGAAGTTCATCTCTTCCAAGATACAGAAACTCACTTCTGAATAATCCTATTCCTTCAGCATCATTTTCTAATACATAAGCAACATCAGATACATTTCCAATGTTCGCATAAAGGTTAATCTTTCTGCCACTCTTTGTGACTGACTCTCTTCCTTTATAATTAGCAAGCAGCTTTTTCTGTTCCTGTTCCTTCTGCTGGGCTTCCTTAGCCTGTGCTATCTGATTCTCATCCGGATTCAGGTAGAAAATTCCATTCTGACCGTCTACAATTGCATTAACTCCATTGGGTAAGGATTCTAACTCAATTGGTACACCAATTAATGCCGGAATATTCATCATTCTTGCAAGAATTGCTGTATGGGAATTAGCCGAACCATGTACAAGCACAAATGCTAAAATCTTATTCTTATCCATCTGTACAGTTTCACTCGGTGTCAAATCATCTGCCACAATAATTGATGGCTCTGTGTTTTCCCAGTCAGGCTGCTCTTCACCGCTCAAATTACTCACCAGACGATTAGATATATCCTTTACATCCGCTGAACGTGCCCTCATATAATCATCATCCATATTAGCAAACATGTCAGCAAAATTATCTCCTGTTATTGACACCGCATATTCTGCATTAACATTCTCATTGCATATCATATTATGAATAGCATCCTGATAATCTTCATCTTCAAGCATTATCTGATGCACTTCAAATATCTCTGCATTGACTTTACCAACCTCCTTTAATGCCTTATCATACAGTCTGGCAAGCTGTTGAAGCGTCTTTTCTTTAGCTTTGTCCAGACGTCTTAATTCTTCATCAACATTCTCAACATGTACACGCTTAATCAGACTTTCACTTTTCTTTAGGACATTAACTGGTCCGATAGCAGTACCCTTATATACTGATTTTCCAATATATTTCTCCATATTCTACCCTCTCAGATTCTAATAATAAACATTCCCCAAATATACAAATATTTATT
>OOBO01001954.1_pt1 | contig 12410 bp, 10 predicted proteins | sample 1671031 | NCBI WGS metagenome assembly OOBO01 (sample SAMN06348115, study PRJEB24527) | human gut metagenome | biome: human gut; feature: ankylosing spondylitis patient; material: feces | host: Homo sapiens | place: China | collected 2015-10 | reverse complement strand
ACGAGACCTGCCGCCGCACCCTGACGGAGCACATCGACCAGCTCCATGCGCTGGCACAGGCTCTGATGGAACGCGAAAAGCTGAACGAGCAGGAGTTCAACACCGTGATGGCCGGCGGCAAGCTGCCCCCGCGTGACGGTGACGAGCCTGCACAGGAACCCGCCGCACCGGCGGCCCCGGTGGAGACCGCAGAGCCTGCCGAGAGCGCAGAGCCCGCTGAACAGGCGGAGCAGGCCGTGCTGGGCGAGGAAATGCCCGACCCGGCGCAGGATGCCCTGCAAGAAAACGAATGATCGAAGGGAGCGAGTGTCGTGGAGGAAAATTTTAACCCGGTCGCACGCACCCGGGCCAACTATTATACCCCGGGCAGCCCGGTGCAGTTCGTCTGTGTGGAGCTGCTCAAGGGCGAACTCAGCGGCGAGAACGCAGTCTGCCTGACCTTCAAGAACATCTCCAAGGTCACCCTGACTGCACTGGAGATCCACTTCAAGTGCAAGGGTGTGGACGGCATCATCCTGTGTGAGGATGCCTTTGAGTACCGCGAGATCGAGGTCAAGCCCGGTGAGAGCTTTGGCATGGACGATGCCGTGTTCGTGACCCAGAAAGCCATCACCAGCGTGGATGTGGTCCTGAAGAACGTATACAGCGGCAAAAAGGTCGTGCATCTGGATGCCATCAAGCGCGTCCGCCTGCCGGCCCCGCGCCGCCTGAGTCCGGAGCTGGAAAAGGCACTGGAAAGCCGGATGAACCGCACCGGCCTCAAGTATATGCCGCAGGTGTTCGAGAACGGCTGGTACTGTGCCTGCGGTTCCTTCCACCCGAAGGAAGAGGACACGGTCTACTGCACTGAGTGCGGCTGTGACCGCATCCTGCTGCAGAACGCCCTGAACACCCTGCTGCAGCCCGGCCAGAAGGCCGCCCCTGCAGAGCAGGCCCCGGCGGCGGAGGCCACCCGCGTGGCGAGCGCCGCTCCGCAGGAAGAGCCGACCCGCATCGTGGCCAGCGCGCCGGTGCAGGCAGAACCCACCCGGGTCGTCCAGACGGCCCGCCCGGCAGAGCCTGTCGGCGCTCCGACCAGCTTTGCACCGCCGGTGGAACACACCCCTGCTCCGGAAGCAGAGCCTACCCGGGTGCTGGATGCCGCCACCCGCGCGGCGTTCCCCGGCAGCGGTGCAGCGGCTGTGGATGACGAGGGCACCCGTGTGATGCCTGCTGCTGCCCGCCGTGCCGCCCCGGCCCGCCAGCCGGAACCCGAGGTGGAGCAGTACGATGAGGAGGACGATGCGGAAGAGAGCCGTGACGGCATTGCCGAGACCCTCGTCCGCTGGGTCCCGCCCATCACCGCCATCGTCTGCGCAGGCATTGCGCTGTGGGGCTTCGTCTATTATCAGTTTATGATGTAAATGAATGACGGAGGAGGCTGCGCTTCCTCCGTTTTTTGGTTGTACGAAGGAGAAACGTTATGCCCGACGAAGCACTGCAAACCGCTTTTGAGATCAAAACTACCTGCGATGAGATCAGCCGCAAGCTACTGCGCTGGCACTGGGAGAACAAACCCGGGGAGCACAGCCTGGGAGCCCTGCTGGATCACATCCGTACCCGCCAGCAGGAGAGCCCCGAATATTATGACCGCCTGCCCGATCTGGCGGGCCGAAACAGCTGGCAGCAGCTGGATACCACCCTGTGTATGCGGGTGCTGCTGGACCCTGAAAAGGATGCTGCCCGCCCGCTGGATCTGCTGGGCAATACGGAGCACCCCGCTGCTGCCCGCCGGGCCTGCAACGCGGTGCGCACTGCCCGCAATGAAGCGGCCCATGCTTCTGACCGCACGGCGGCTGCGCAGGCGGCGATCCTCTTCAACGAGGCAGTGGAAGCACTGGAAGAGGGCTATGCGGGCGCGCCCCTGCGCACCAGTGAGCTGGGCCAGTATTACCGGCTGGCTGAGAATTATCTGAGCCGCTGCGGGGCCAAAAAGCCCATTGCGTCGGCGGCCCCGGAAGAGAATGCACCCCGCGCGGCAAAGTCCGGCCAGAGCACTGCGGGCAGGAAAAAAGAGGGGACTTCCGGCAGTGCTTCCCGCCGCAGCAGCACAAAGCAGAACACGAGCGGCCGCAGCTCCGGCGGCAGATCCCAGAACCGGAAGCAGGGCAGCGGCCGGAACAGCCGTGCCCGGGCCAGACAGCAGCAGAAACAGGCCAACCGCACCGTTTTGCTGGTGCTGCTGGCGATCCTGGCCGTGGGCCTGCTGATCCGCGGATTTACCATGAACTGGCAGTGAAAGAATGAGGAAACTATGAAGCAAAAACTGATTTTTCTGGATATTGACGGTACTTTGCTGCCGCCCGGTGAGATGACCGTTCCGGCCAGTGCCGTGGAGGCCATCCGGCAGGCCCGGGCCAACGGCCACAAGGTGTTTCTGTGCACCGGGCGCAACCTGCGCATGACGAAGCCGCTGCTTGCCTACGGTTTCGATGGCTTTGTCTGCTCTGCAGGCGGCTATGTAGGCTGTGATGGGAAAATTCTCGTGGATCTTCCCATGGAGCCTGCGCAGGTCGAGGGCCTGCGGGAGGTGCTGGGGCGTGCCGGTGCCGAGTGCACACTGGAAGCCCGGGATGATACTTACGGCGGCATCAGGATGATCGAGCGGTTCGCCCATTTGTTCCCCCGCAAGCCGGGGCAGCTGAACAGCGAGGCCGAGCGCTGGCGCAAAACGATGGAGTATGGCTTGACCATCCGGCCCATTGAGGAATACCACGGGGAGCCGGTTTACAAGGTGGTGTTCATCGCCCCCAACGAGGCCTGCCTTGCCGAGGCGAAGCAGCTGTATGAGAATCAGTTCATCTTCTGCGAGTCCCGTCTGGGGGATACCCCGTCAGCCATCGTCAACGGGGAACTCATCAACCGCAAGTTCAACAAGGGAACCGGCATCAAGGCCATCTGCGATGAGCTGGGGTGTTCGCTGGCCGACACCATCGGCTTTGGCGACAGCGACAACGACCTGCAGATGACCGATGTGGTAGGCATCAGCGTTTGCATGGCTAACGGCTCTGACAACCTGAAAAAGCTCTGCGACCGCATCTGCCCGGCTGTGACGGAGGACGGCGTGGCAAGGGAGTTCAAGACCCTGGGCCTGATCTGAGCGCAGCCCTCCACAAAAGAAGAGATGATAACAAAAATTCCCGCTCCATCGAGCGGGAATTTTTGTTAGAGAGGTTTATTTCTGACGGATCGCCTTGTGATATACCGCGTAGGCGATCACGGCAGAGAGGGCCTCTGTGATCCAGAAGGCGTGCCAGACACCGGCAGGGCCCATGCGGCCGCACAGCACCCACGCAATGGGCATGATGAAGAGGATATAGCGGCAGAGGGAGATGACCAGCGAGGGCACGCCCTTGCCCAGACCCTCCAGCGCGCCGGAGGAGGTGGTAGACACTGCAGAGACGATGAATCCCAGGCAGATGACCCGCAGGGCGGTCTGGCCGATGGCGATGGTCTCGGGGTTGGAGGTGAACAGACCCATCAGCGGGCCTGCAATGGTCAGGCAGAGCAGGGTGCCAATGGCCATGATCCCGGCGCTCAGGCCCAGTGTCAGGTTGTAGAGCCTGGACACACGGCCATGCTCCCGGGCACCGTAGTTGTAGCCCACCAGCGGGCGCATCCCCTGCACGATGCCGTTGGCCGGCAGGTAAAGGAAGGTCTGGAGTTTGTAGTAGATGCCCAGCACCGTCACATAGCTCTGGGAGTAGACCGCCAGCAGGCCGTTCAGGAAGGTGACCAGCAGGCTGGGCAGGGCCAGATTCAGGATGGCCGGTACACCGATGGCATAGAGCTTGCCGTCAAGGGTGACATCGAACCGCAGGCAGCGGCGGGAGAAGCGGACGGCGACTTCGGTGGTGCAGTAGACATAGAGGTAGACCACAAGGGAAACGGCCTGCCCGATGCCGGTGGCAAGGGCCGCACCGGCAATGCCCAGGGCGGGCACCGGCCCAAGGCCGAAGATGAGGACCGGGTCGAGGGCGATGTTGGTCACGCAGCCGATGATCAGCGCCACCATGGCAACGTTCATCCGGCCCACGGACTGGAAGATCTTCTCAAAGGCGAGGTCTGCCATGTTGACCAGCGAGAACAGGAACACGATGGTGGAGTAGGTCACGCCCATGTCCACCAGAGTGGGATCGGTAGTGAAGCGGCGCAGGAAGCCGGGCATGATGGCAATGCAGAGGATCATGCCCAGCACGCCGTGCAGCAGGGAGAACATCATGCCGTGGGTGGCGGCCCGGTTGGCGTTTTCGTGGTCGCCTGCGCCGAGGTAGAGCGCGATCTGGGCATTGATGCCGATGCCGAAGCCGATGGCCACTGCATTGACAAAGTTCTGGATGGGAAACACCAGCGAAAGCGCTGTCATGGCCTGCTCGCTGATCTGGGCCACAAAGAGGCTGTCCACGATGTTGTACAGGCTGTTCACCAGCATCGAGATGACGTTGGGCAGGGCCATGGAGAGCAGCAGCGGGAACACCGGTCTGGTTTTCATAAAAGTATCGTTCATTTTCATTGCTCCTGAGGGTCAGATTTGGATTTGAAGGCAAAGCAAAAGCCACACAATGGCTTTTGTGCCATTGTGTGGCGAAAAGTTGCAGAATGCTGTAAAAATCCACACGATATTTTATTGGTTCAAAGATACCACATCACAGGGATACTTGTCAAGGACTTTTTGAAATAAAAGTATGACTTTTTACAGCGGGCCCTTGCCCTTGACAAGGGGCGCGGCGGCGGTAAAATAAGAACAGAACGCACAAAAGGAGGATCTGCCATGAAATGGATGATCGCGTCAGACCTGCACGGGTCGGCCTACTACTGCCGCAAAATGCTGGAGGCCTTTGAGCGGGAGGGAGCCGACCGGCTGTTCCTGTTGGGCGACCTGCTCTACCACGGCCCCCGCAACGACCTGCCCCGAGAGTACGCCCCCAAGGAGGTCATCCCCCTGCTGAACGAGAAAAAGGAGAAGCTGCTCTGCGTGCGGGGCAACTGTGATGCCGAGGTGGACCAGATGGTGCTGGAATTCCCCGTGCTGGCCGATTATGCGGTGCTTCCGGTGGGGCAGCGGCTCATTTATGCGACCCACGGGCATATCTATCATGTGAATAATCTGCCGCCGCTGGCCCCGGGAGATGTGCTGCTGCACGGGCACACCCATGTTCCGGCCTGGACAGAGTTCGGGCAGGGAAATCTTTACCTGAACCCGGGTTCTGTGAGCATCCCCAAGGAGAACAGCCCCCACAGCTACATGACCCTGGAAGGAAACACGATGCAATGGAAAGAGCTGGAAAGCAGCGCTGTTTTCCATGAACTGACCCTTTGATAAAGTCCCCCGGCCGGTTTTGCGGGCAGCTTGAAATTTGCCCACCGGTATGGTATGATAAAACTGAAAACAGATCGGCAAAGTTCCGCAGAGCAGTGCTGTGTGGGGCAGGAGCCTTTTTGTTTCTGCAATGAGTTAGCTAAAACTAACAAAATGACGAAAACAGCGGGCTGGACTTGTGCAGTTTGACAGGGGTGCCCGCAGATACAGTATGGAGGGAACAACAATGGTAGAAACGATCCTGAGGGTCGATGGTATGATGTGCGGTATGTGCGAGAGCCACATCAATGATGTGGTGCGCAAGACCGCCCGGGTGAACAAGGTGACTTCTTCCCACACCAAGGGCGAGACAGTCATCATCTCGGAGCAGCCGGTGGATGTGGAGACGCTGAAGGCTGCCATTGCCGAAACGGGCTACACCGTGACCGGCGTGCAGACCCGGCCCTATGAGAAAAAGGGCTTCTTCTCGTTCCTGAAAAAGTAACAGCCCGGTGTTTCTGGCCGGGCTGATCATGCAAAACAGGAGGGATCTCGTTATGAGGATCTTGGTGTACGGCGCAGGCGTTCAGGGCTGTCAGCTGGCCCACAGTCTGGCACAGAACAAGAAAAATGTGGTCACCCTGCTGGCCCGGGGCGAGTGGAAGGCAGTCATTGACCAGAAGGGCCTGACCATCCGCCACATGCTCCAGAGGAAAACAACGGTGGATCGGATGCAGACAATAGACGTGCTGGCCCCCGAGGATGTGTATGACCTTGTGTTTGTCACGGTGCAGGCCGGGCAGCTGGCCGATGTGCTGCCCATCCTCAAGGCGAACAGGAGCCAGTACTTCATCTTTGTGGGCAATGATCCCTATGCGCAGGAGATGCTGCAGGCCATGCAGCGCCCGGTGGATAAGATCGCCTTTGGCTTCCAGAACAATGCGGGCCGCCGGGAGCATGACCGGCTGGTCAGTGTGCACATGGGGATGGGAATGACCGTTGGCGGCGCAACCGCACCCCTGTCCGGCGCGTTCCGCCTGCGGCTGCAGGCTGCCTTTGAGGGGACTCATTACAAGCTGACCTATTACAGCGATATGGACGAGTGGCTCAAGAGCCACATCGCCTTTATCCTGCCCTGCGCCTATGCCTGCTATGCGGTGGATGGGGAACTTTCCCGCACCACAGTGGAACAGCGCAGGATGATCGTGGATGCCGCCTGGGAGTGCTGTGAGATGCTGAAAGCGGCAGGTGTTCCCGTGAACGATGCGGAGAACACCGACCGCTACCGCGAGGGCACCAAACAGCGGAAAAAGACCGAGCGGATGGTCTACTGGATGGCGCAGACGGTTGTTGGGAAGTGGTGCATTTCGGATCACGCCATGCGCGCGGTGAGTGAGATGCAGTATCTGGATGAAGCGTTTGCCGCCCTGCGCGCCACCACATTGGTGGAGATGACTGCCTGGGATGAACTGCGCAGATCCCTGCCCAGAAAGAAGTAAGAGCCGGAAAATGTCCGGAGCATGAGAAAAAGCCTGTCGGTTTTTGCGCTGACAGGCTTTTTCTATTGGTTCAGCGCCCAGAAGGCGGCAAGCTGCTGCTCCAGCTCTGTGGTGCTGCGCAGGTATTGGAGCTGGTGCCAGTGGCGGGGGAACAGGCGGGTGTATTCGGCGCGGGCAAAGCGGTCATCCAGCAGAAGCACCACGCCCCTGTCCTCCTGCGTGCGGATGACCCGGCCCGCCGCCTGCAGCACCTTGTTCATGCCCGGAAAACGGTAGGCGTAGTCGAAACCGGTGCCGCCCGCCTCGTCATAGTAGCGGCGCAGGATCTCCTGCCGGGAGTTCACCTGAGGCAGGCCCACCCCCACGATGGCACACCCGATGAGCCGGTCACCCACCAGATCCACGCCCTCGCCGAAGATGCCGCCCATGACCCCGAAGCCCAGCAGTGTTTTTGCTGGGCTTGGGCCGAACCGTTCCAGAAAGGCCGCCCGGGCCGCGTCGTCCAGACCACTCTCCTGGGCCAGCGTCCCGATGTCCGGGTAACGGGCGGTGAAGTCCTCATATACCTGCCGCAGATAGGCATAGCTGGGGAAAAAGGCCAGATAGTTGCCCACTTTGGCCCGGGCCAGTGCGGCCAGCGCATCTGAGACGGCCTGCACACTGGCCTCCCGGTCCCGGTAGCGGGTGGAGATGCCGGGCAGGCAGTAGAGCCCCAGATGTTCTGGCGGAAACGGGCTTTCCAGTGCCACAGCCCGGGCATCGGGACAGCCCAGCACGGAGCGGTAGTAGCCCGGCGGGGTGAGTGTTGCGCTGAACAGTGCTGCGGCCCGCCCGGCGGCAAGGCTGGCATCCACAAAGGGGGCAGGGTCAAGGCAGAGCAGCTCCCATTCCAGCTCGCTGCCCCGGGCTGTCAGCTGGGTGACAAAATGCGCGTCGTACCGCTCTGCTGCCCGGGTGATATCCTGCACCGCAAAGTAGAGCTCCAGCAGCTGGGCGTGGGCATCAGCCTCCGGGTTGGCCTCCAGCCAGTCCTGCAGGGGAGGCTGCAGGCTGAACAGCAGTCGGAGCAGCTCCTTCGGCAGCTCTTGCAAAAAGACTGTGCCATCCCGCGCCAGCAAAGGCTCCGGCAGCGGGAAGACGGCTTCTGCCGGTTCGGTGTCCAGAAGGCTGGTCTGTTGGGTGAAATCCTCTGCCGGCGATTCGGTGGGCGATGGACCCCGGCGGGGGGCCAGCTTCGTTACCGCCCGGCGCGCTTCCAGAAAGCCTTTGTCTGCCTTTGTCAACGCGGTTTTCAGTGCGCTTTTTCCTTTGCCGATGGCCCGTCTGGCATCGGTCAGGCTGCTCTTGCAGAACCGTGCCGAGTACATGGCTCTGGCCCGGTCCGGCAGGTTGTGGGCCTCGTCGATGAGAAAAATGTAGTCGCCCGCCGCATCGAAAAAGCGCCGCAGGTGCACGGTGGGGTCGAACAGATAGTTGTAGTCTCCGATGACCACATCACACCACTCGCTCAGGTCCAGCCCCAGCTCAAAAGGGCAGACCCTGTGCCGCCGGGCAATCTCGGTCAGGGCGACCCGGTCATAGGGGACGGCGCTGTCCAGCAGGTCGGCCAGCGCATCCTTCAGCCGCTCGTAGTAGCCGTTGGCGTAGGGGCAGGCTTCCGGCAGGCAGGCGGGACGGCCCTCAGCATCCTTGCACAGGCAGGCCTTCTCCTTGGCCGAAAGGGTCACGCTGCGCAGGGAAAGCGCCGGGTCTGCCGCCCGCAGACGGGCCAGTGCATCCTCAGCAGCGGCCTGTGTCGTGTTGCGGGCGGTCAGGTAGAAGATCTTTTCCCCCTTGCCCTCGCCCATGGCTTTCAGGGCAGGGAAGAGGGCACTCATCGTTTTGCCGATGCCGGTGGGTGCCTGGCAGAACAGCCGGGTACCGCCCTTCTGCTCTGCCTTGCCCGCAGCACAGGCGCGATAGACCTCCCCGGCAAGGGCGCGCTGTCCGGGACGGTAAGCTGGAAACGGAAATTGCAGGGCCCCAAGGCTCCGGTCCCGGGCTTCCACCCAGTCCAGCTGCCGCCGTGCCCAGGGAAGATACTGCCGCAGCAGGTCGTTGAGAAACGCATCCAGCTCAGCGGCGGAGAAGTGCCGGGTATAGCGGATGATCTCATCGGTGTCGATCTGGTAATAAGTCAGCCGGACATCCAGTGTTTCCAGCTCCCGCTGTTCGGCGCAGATGGCTCCGTAGACCATGCCCTGCGCCCAGTGGCAGGGGTTCATGTCCTCCGTGATGGCATCGGTGGGCGCGGCGGTGGTCTTGATCTCGTCGATGACCACTGTGCCGTCCTCATCGGTAAAAATGCCGTCGGCACGGCCCTCGATGGTGAACCCGATTCCCTCCATCGTCCGCTCTGCCGTGAGGAACACCTCGGCGGCGTAGCCTTCACCCGCCGCCTTCTGGAGCCTGCGGTGGATGCGTGCGCCCTCGTTGGCCCGGTCAAAGCCGGTAAAGCGGCTGTCAATGCTGCCGGTGCGGAGCAGGAACTCCACCAGTTCCCGGACAGAGAGACGGATGGCAGGCATGGGGTTCACTTCCTTTCTCTTGAAATTCTGCGCTTCAGTCAGGTTGTACAGAGCAGGGCCTACCCGAGACCCAGGATCTTTTGACAATTTGCTGCAACAGCATTCACCTGGTCAAAATCCACGGCGGCCCGGTAATAAGTCTCCAGCTCATCATGGCAGTTCTTGGCCTGAGCCATCAGGGCGACAGCCTGGTCGATGAGCTCGGAGGCGGCACGGTCGTTGAAGCGCAGGCGGGCGCGGAAGCCGGACAGATTCTCCCGGTCCACAAAGCGGGTGCAGCGCACGGCCTGCACGCCGGGCAGCTGGATGGGATGCCAGAGGTTGTCGGTCAAAAAAGCCAGCCGCAGGGCCGGGATGAAGATGTGGTCGATCTGATCTTCAGGGTGCATGGCACAGGGGCAGGTGATGATGTGGTAGCCCCGGGCCAGTGCTTCGGCCCGGATGAGTTCCAGCAGCAGGCGGGAGACCGCCCCGTAATCATCCCGGAATACCACATACCGGTCGGCCAGCGCTTCCACCGTGCCCCGGTAGAATACCATCCCCTTGGGGGTGATGGCTGAGAGCAGCCGCAGCTCCTCGCTGGCGGTGCCCTCGGTGCGGGGAAGCAGCCGGGTGCAGAGCCGCTTGACGTAGCGGCGCACCTTTTCAAAGTTGGCGCTGCAGGCCTCGGCCCGGCGGCTGTCCAGCATCAGGCTGCCCGCCGATGCGATATACCGGGCTGCCCGGCCCCGCAGGGCGGCATTCCGGGCAAACAGGGCCTTGACCTCGTCCCGGTGGGGAGCCAGCTTTCCGGCATCGATGGTGTGGTACAGGCTCACCACCAGCTCATCAGCCCCGGGCGCGTCCGGCTCCACCACATGGGGCGCGGTGGCATCGATGATGGCGCGTTTCTGGTCGAGGAAGATGACCCCGTCCAGACTGTCCGGGTCGCTGGCACAGTGGATCTTTTCGATGCGCTGGCCCTGCTGCTCGGCGGCCTGGGCCAGATGCTTCATCAGGGTGGATTTGCCGCATCCCGGCCCGCTTTTGATGAGAAGCATCTGCATCCCGGGCTCCCGGCGCAGCGGCTCAAAATAACCCTTGAAGCCCGCCGGTGTGGTGGCCCCCAGAAAGAAATCGGGGGAACGGCTTTGGATCGTTTTCATATCAGAACACCTCACTTTTGCTTTAGGGTATGCAAAAATGAAGGAAGATGATACTTGGAAACGGCCTTGCCCTCTCAGTCTCGCTCCGCTCGCCAGCTCCCCCAAAGCGGGAGCCCTTGGCAGTTTTTGTGAGCTTCATCTTTCTGCCAAGGCCTCTCCCTTCGGGAGAGGTGGCATTGCGACAGCAATGACGGAGAGGGTGAGCTTGTTAATATGTGTGCCCGCACACCTCGTGGATCTTCTCCCGCAGAGCCACAAAATCCGCAAAGGCGGCGGGTTTGTTCTGCGCCTGCCGGAGCAGGGCGGCGGGGTGGAACGTGCCCATGAACCATACGCCGTTCTTTTGCACAAAGGTGCCGTGCTCCTTGGTCACGGAGAAATCGGTGCGGATCATCCGCTGAGAGGCGATGCGGCCCAGGCAGACCACGATCTTTGGCTGCAGCAGCTTGAACTGTTCCCGGAGCCATGGCATACAGGCCTCGCTCTCGGTGGGCAGCGGGTCACGGTTCTGGGGCGGGCGGCACTTGACGATGTTGGCAATGTAGCAGTTTTTGCTCCGGTCCAGATCGATGGCAAACAGGTATTTGTCCAGCAGCTGGCCGCTGCGGCCCACAAAGGGCAGGCCCTGCTCGTCCTCGCTCTGGCCCGGGCCTTCGCCCACGAACAGCACCTCAGCAGTCTGGGCCCCCTGCCCGAACACCACATGGGTGCGGTCAGTGCACAGCTCACATCTGCGGCAGGCAAGGCACTCGGCCTTTAATGTATCCCAATCCATAGCAGTTTGATCTCCTTGCAGCTGAATGATAATTTATTCACAAATAAAAAATGGTTTTCTCCTAAAATAATAGCACAAAAAGCCAATTTTGTCTTGAACTTTTTGCCGGGTGTGCTAGAATAAAAGAGAAAGGCATCCTTGTGTCCAACAGGCACCCGGATGTGAATTTTGGATAGTTAATTCGGAGGTAATCAACAATGGCTGATATGTTCGCACCGCTGGTAGCACAGCTGAAGGCAAACCCCAAGACGATCGTTTTTACCGAGGGCAATGACCCCCGCATCCTGGAGGCAGCCAGCAAGCTGCTGGCCGAGGGCGTTCTGAAGGTTGTCATGGTGGGCAACGAGGCTGAGTGCAAGGCCGCTGCTGCCGCAGGCAATTTTGATATTTCCGCTGCTGAGATCATTGACCCTGAGAACTACGCAGGTTTTGACGAGATGGTGAACACCATGGTCGAGCTGCGCAAGGGCAAGCAGACCGCTGAAGAGTGTACCGCAATGCTGAAGAAGTCCAACTACTTCGGCACCATGCTGGTCAAGATGGGCAAGGCTGACTGCCTGCTGGGCGGCGCTACTTACTCCACCGCCGATACCATCCGCCCCGCTCTGCAGCTGGTCAAGACCAAGAAGGGCGCACACCTGGTGAGCTCCTGCTTCATTCTGGACCGTGACTTTGGCGAAGAGGGCCTGAAGCGCATTGCCATGGGCGACTGCGCTGTCAACATTGATTACACCGATACCGTTGATAAGGCTACCGGCGAGGTCAAGATCGCTGCGTCCGCAAAGCTGGCTGAGGTGGCCGTTGAGACTGCCAAGACCGCAAAGCTGTTCGGCATCGATCCGAAGGTCGCAGTTCTGAGCTTCTCCACCAAGGGTTCCGGCAAGGGCGGCACCGTTGCTCTGAGCCATGACGCTACCATCAAGGCTCAGGAGATGGACCCCGAGCTGGCTGTGGACGGCGAGCTGCAGTTTGACGCTGCCGTTGCTCCCGAAGTTGCACAGGTCAAGTGCAAGGGCAGCAAGGTCGCTGGCCAGGCCAACACCTTCATCTTCCCCTGCATCGAGGCCGGCAACATCGGCTATAAGA
>OOBO01001953.1_pt1 | contig 12415 bp, 8 predicted proteins | sample 1671031 | NCBI WGS metagenome assembly OOBO01 (sample SAMN06348115, study PRJEB24527) | human gut metagenome | biome: human gut; feature: ankylosing spondylitis patient; material: feces | host: Homo sapiens | place: China | collected 2015-10 | reverse complement strand
GTTCTACTTCACAGATGTCAACTGGCCCGACTTCACGCCGGCCTGCTTCGTCGACGCGATGGTCGACTTCGCCGGACGCGACCGCCGCTTCGGTGGTCTCACCAACAAATAAGATAGTAGATAGGAGCGTTTTCGTTGCTTACAAGAATCATCACAGGAGTGGTCGGCATCGCGCTGGCTGCCTTTGTCATCCAGACGGGCGGGGCCCTGTTCGCGGGCTTTGCTCTCGTGCTCTCTATACTGGCCTGGTTTGAATACGCGCGCGCCTTTCACCGCAAGGGCAGCAATCTCACCTTCCTGACGGGCATCCTCGGGCTCTTCCTGCTCTGGGGTTGCGCGTGGCTCGGCAATGCCGAAGAGTCGATGGCCGTCACGACGGGCATCGTGCTCATCGTGCTCTTGGAGAGCGTCCTCTTGCACGGCCGCGTCTCCTTTGTCGATGCCTGCACCTCGGTCGCCGGCATCCTCTACCTCGGCCTGCCCTTCGCGCACATGGTCATGCTGCGCGGCCTCTACCCTGAGACGACGCTCGCGACCTCGCTCGGTTCCTTTGATTTCGGCTGTGCGATGATCTGGGTCATGTTCATCGGCACCTGGGCCAGTGACACCTTTGCTTACTTCGTGGGCTCGGCCATCGGCAGCCATAAGCTCTGCCCGACGATCAGCCCGAACAAGACGGTCGAGGGCTTCCTCGGCTCCGTCGTCGGCACGACGGCAGCCGTCGCCGGCCTCGGTGTCTTTTTCTCGCTGCCCGTCGCTGAGATGGCTGGCCTCGGCTTCTGCATCTCGCTCCTCGCGACGCTCGGCGACCTCGTCGAGTCCGTCGCGAAGCGCTACACGGGCATCAAGGACTCCGGCAACATCATCCCGGGTCACGGCGGCGTCTGGGACCGCTTTGACAGCGTGCTCTTCACGGCACCGCTCGTCTACTACTTTGTGCTGATCTCGGGCCTCGGCCTGAAATAAGGGAGGGCAGGAAATGAAGAATATTGCCGTATTAGGCTCCACGGGCTCCATCGGCACGCAGACGCTCGACGTCGTGCGCGGCCACCGCGAGCTCTTCCACATCTCCGTGCTCGCTGCCAATTCGAGCGATGAACTGCTCGAACAGCAGATCCGCGAGTTCGAGCCGGAGCTCGCCGTACTCTCCGATGAAGCCGCCTACCAGCGCCTTAAGTCGCGCTACACGGGCAAGACAAAGCTCGCCGGCGGTCGCCAGGCCTTCATCGACGCGGCGGCCTACCCGGATGTCGACACAGTTGTGACCTCGATGATGGGCTTTGCCGGCCTCGAGCCGACGATGAAGGCGCTCGACGCCAAGAAGAACATCGCGCTCGCCAACAAGGAGACGCTCGTCGTCGCCGGCGAGATCGTCATGCGCCGCGCGAAGGAGCAGGGCGTTTCCATCCTGCCCGTCGACAGCGAGCACTGCGCCTTTTTCCAGTGCCTGCAAGGCGAGAAGCGCGAGACGATCGAGAAACTCCTTTTGACCTGCTCCGGCGGCCCGTTCCGCGGCAAGAAGCGCGAGGCGCTCATCGGCGCGACGAAGGCGCAGGTCCTCGCGCATCCGACGTGGAATATGGGGCAGAAGATCACGGTCGACTCGGCCTCGCTCGTCAACAAGGGCCTTGAGGTCATCGAGGCGAAGTGGCTCTACGGTGTCGACTATGACCAGATCCAGGTCGTCGTCCACCCGCAGAGCATCATCCACTCGATGGTCCAGTTCTGCGACGGCTCCGTCATCGCGCAGCTCGGCTGCCCCGACATGAAGCTGCCAATCCAGTACGCCCTGACGTACCCGACGCGCCAATCGTCCGACTTCGAGCGCCTCGACTTCTGGAAGCTCAAGGACCTGACCTTCGAGAAGCCGGACACCGACACGTTCAAGGGTCTGCGCTTCGCCTACGAGGCCGGCAAGATGGGCGGCTCGATGCCCTGCGTCTTCAACGCGGCCAACGAAGTCGCCGTCGGCGCCTTCCTCAAGGGTGCCATCCACTTCCTCGACATCTACGACATCATCGAGCAGACGATGATGAAGCGCGCGTGCATCCTCGAGCCGACGCTCGAAGAGCTCTTCGAGGAAGACGCCTGGGCGCGCGCATACGCCGCTTCGCTCCTTGAGAAGTGAGCAATATGATAAGAATCAGATCGATACAAGATAATAACTATAGGATGGTGAAGCAATGGTATTGACAATAGCAGCCGCCGTATTCGTCTTCGGCCTGCTCGTCCTCGTCCATGAGCTCGGTCACTTTGCCACGGCGAAGATGACGGGCATGCGCGTCGACGAGTTTGCCATCGGCTTTGGCCCGAAGCTCGTGAGCTTCCAGCGCGGCGAGACGGTGTACTCCATCCGCGCGATCCCGCTCGGCGGCTTCAACGACATCGCCGGCATGGACCCCGAGCAGAACGACGCGGGCAGCCGCGGCTACTGCGAGAAACCCGTGAGCTCGCGCATGATCGTGATCCTCGCGGGCTCCATCATGAATTTCATCCTGCCGCTGTTCCTGTTCTTCGGCATCTTCTTCTTCGCCGGCGTCAGCACGCCGAGTCCCGAGCCGGTTCTCGGCACGGTGCTCGCGGGCAAGCCGGCGGCAGAGGCGGGCCTCAGGGACGGCGACCGCGTGCTGGCCATCGACGGCACGCCGATTGCGACGTGGTCCGACTTCGTGGGCGGCGTCAAGGACAGCGCAGGCGAGCCCGTCAATCTGACGGTCGAGCGCGGCGGTGAGACGTTCGCGGCGACGGTCACGCCAGCCTACGACTCGAGTACGCAGCGCGCGATGGTCGGCGTCATGGGCTCGGTCGATACGCGCTACCCGGGCTTCGTCGAGTCGGTACAGCTCGCCGTGCAGAAGACGGGGGCCATCCTCTACATGATGGTCGACGCGCTCTACAAGATCATCCTCGAGCTGTCGGGCGCGGAGCTCGCAGGTCCTATCGGCGTCGCGCAGATGGCGGGGGAGGTCGCCCAGATGGGCTTCGTGCCGCTGCTGAACTTCGCGGCGTTTCTGAGCCTCAACCTCGGCATCGTCAACCTCTTCCCGATACCGGCGCTCGACGGCGGCCACTTCCTGACGCTCTGCGTCGAGGCTGTGCGCGGCAAGCCGCTGAGCCCAACGGCATTGCGCTACACGCAGAACGTCGGCATCATCCTGCTGCTCCTCTTGATGCTGCTCGCGACGAAGAACGACATCGTCCGCGTCATCTTTGGCGGCTGACTCTCTTAAACAATTCATCCGACTCATCCGAAAGGAAGTGTACGATTTGTACGATTTAAAGAAGCGCCGTCCGACGCGCCAGATCCACATCGGCAAGGTCGCCATCGGCGGCGGGGCGCCCATCTCCGTGCAGTCGATGACGAATACGAAGACGACGGACACCGAAGCGACCGTCGCCCAGATCCGCGCCCTGCAGGCAGCGGGTTGCGACATCGTGCGGCTCGCCGTGCCCGACATGGAGGCCGCGAAGAACCTCGGCAACATCCTGCGCCAGGTCACGGTGCCGCTCGTCGCGGACATCCACTTTGACTACAAGCTCGCGCTCGAGGCCATCCATCAGGGCATCCACGCCCTGCGCCTCAACCCGGGCAACATCGGCGGCGAGGAGAAGGTCAAGGCTGTCGTCAAGGCGGCCAAGGAGGCCGGCATCCCGATCCGCATCGGCGTCAACGCCGGCTCCCTCGACAAGAAGATCCTCAAGAAGTACGGCGGCGTCACGCCGGAGGCCCTCGTCGAGTCGGCCATGGAGCACGTGCGCATCCTCGAGGCGCTCGACTTCCACGACATGAAGATCTCCCTCAAGGCGCACGACGTGCCGCTGACGATTGCGGCCTACCGGCTCATGAGCCAGACGGTCGACTACCCGCTGCACCTCGGCATCACCGAGGCCGGCACGGTCAACACGGGCATCATCAAGTCGGCCGTCGGCATCGGCGCGCTGCTCGCCGAGGGCATCGGCGACACCTTCCGCATCTCGCTGACGGGCGACCCCGTCGTCGAAGTCCGCGTCGCCAACGAGATCTTGAAGTCGCTCGGCCTCAAGGAGTACGGTCCGACGCTCGTCGCCTGCCCGACCTGCGGCCGCACCCAGTACCCCTGCACCGAAATCGCCAATGAGGTGGAGCGCCGGCTCCAGGGCTGCAAAAAGTCCATCAAAGTGGCTGTCATGGGCTGTGTCGTCAACGGCCCCGGCGAGGCCCGTGAGGCGGACATCGGCATTGCCGGCGGCAAGGGCGAGGCAGTGCTGTTCGTCCACGGCGAACCCGTCAGGAAGCTGACGGGGGATAATATCCTCGACCAGTTCATGGAGGAGATCGATAAGCTGTGATTTTACAGAATAAGCTTGGTCTGACGAGTGAAGCGGAGCTTGCTCGGGCAGAAGAAAAACTCAGCAAGACCCGGGCGCTTGAGCTCTATGATACCGGCCTGTTGGATACCTTCGAGGCAGGCACCTTCAAAGGGCTTGCGGCCATCCATAAATGCCTGTTCGGCGATGTATACGAGTTCGCTGGACAGATGCGGACAGTGAACATTGCAAAAGGAAATTTCCGCTTTGCACCGGTGATGTATCTGCGTCCGGCACTGGAAAGCATCGACGCTATGCCGCAGTCTTCTTTCGATGAAATCATCGAGAAGTATGTGGAGATGAATGTGGCGCATCCGTTTCGGGAGGGCAATGGCCGAAGCACCCGAATCTGGCTGGATGCTATTCTGAAAAAAGAACTGCATCAGGTCATCGACTGGAGCAGGGTGGATAAAGAAGATTACCTTCTTGCAATGGAGCGCAGCCCGGTCAAGGATGTGGAGATAAAAGCGCTGCTGCACGCTGCTCTGACCGAAAAAATCAATGACCGCGAAGTCTATATGAAAGGCATCGACGCCAGTTACCACTACGAAGGCTATTATGTCTTTAAGACAGAAGATTTAACTTAAAAACGACCTGCTGCCACGCTCTTTTCCGGGGCGCGGCAGTTTGTGCTGTTATCGGATAGAAAAGGAGTACCACTGTGACACCACTTGTTTCCCAGCTATGGCCGCAGTTTATGGCGGACCCGGACTTTGCGGCCTGTTTTGGCCGCGTGGTCGTCGAGCACGCCCAGATGCTGCGGCAGGAGCGGCAGGTCATCTTTACGCTGCGCAGTTCTGCCCCGCTGGACAAGGGGCTGTGCGCCCGGCTGCTGGCCTCGCTGGCACCGGATTACGAGGGCTTCGAGCTCCGCATCAACAATCTTTTCGGCTATGCGACGCTGGATGAAGCCGGTCTGCGGGAGCTGATGGAGGAGATGAAGCGGGACGGCGTCCCCATCAACGGCTTCCTCGACCGCTGCCGCATCACCATCACCGGCCAGAACATCACCATCGGCGTCTGCCACGGCACGAAGTTTTTGCAGGAGATGCAGTTCGAGCGCCTGCTGGCGGAGCGCATCGCCGCCCACACCGGCGTAAAGCCCAAAGTGACGCTGGAAAGCAGCGTGGGCGAGGCCGAACAGCGCCAGATGGAAGAAAAGCTCGAGCGGAAAATTGCGCCGCCTGTCGTCAAGTTCGAAAAAAAGAACACTGCTCCCTCCATCAAGGTGGAGGGCCTCGACCTCACGGACAAGCCCGTCACCATCTTCCACGGCAAGATGTTTACCCCGAAAAACCTCACCCCCCTCAAGGATCTGGGCGGCGAGGGCGGCAAGTGCATGATCTGGGGCGATGTCTTCTTCACCGAAGTGAAGGGCAGCTTCCGCAAGATATACACCGTCTCCATCACCGATTACACCGGCTCCATCAACCTGAAGATCCGTGCGCAGGAAGGGGAGGACTGCTCCAAGTGGGAGTCCATCCCCAAGGGTACGACGGTCGTGGTGCGCGGCGACTGCTCCTACGATAAGTACGAGCACGACTATATCGTCTGGCCCTACGACGTCCTCTTTGTCGAGCGCAAAAAGCGGGAGGACAACGCCCCCGTCAAGCGGGTGGAGCTGCATCTGCATACCAAGCTGTCCAGCATGGACGCCTTCTGCGACCCCGGCGGCATCGTCAAACTGGCCCACCGGATGGGCCACCCGGCCATCGCCATCACCGACCACGGCGTCTGTCAGGGCTACCCCGAGGCTATGCTGGCGGCGGATGCCATCCACAAGACAGACCCGGACTTCAAGCTCATCTACGGCTGTGAGGCCTACTTTGTCGATGACATGATACCCTGCGTCTACGGCGTGAAAGACGAGCCGCTGAACGGCGAGTTCTGCGTCTTCGACACTGAGACGACGGGGCTCGACCCCGGCGTGGAATACCTGACAGAGATCGGCGCGGTCATCGTGCGGAACGGGGAAGTGGTGGAAGAATTCGACACCTTCGTAAAACCCGGAAAGCCCATCACCTCCAAGATCACCGAGCTGACCGGCATCACCAATGAGATGGTGGCTGACGCCCCCGGCGAGGCCGAGGCGCTGAGAGCCTTCCTCGACTTTGTGGGTGGCCGCATCCTCGTGGGCCACAACGCCCACTCCTTCGACATCCGGTTCCTCCGCGCCGCCGCCAAGCGGAGCGGCATCGAGTTTGAGCCGACCTATATCGACACCCTGACCATGGCTCAGGCCATGTACCCCGGCCTCCACAACTACAAGCAGGGGACCATCAACAAGCATCTGGAGCTTCCCGCCTACGAGGCCCACCGCGCCTGCGAGGACTCTGCCGCACTGGGCCGCATCTTCTGCGTCATGCTGAAAGATCTGGAGGAAAAGCAGGTGACTGCCGTCAGCGGCATCAACACCGGCCTCGGCGGAAACCGCGAGGTGCTGAAAAAGAAGTATTATCACCTCATCATCCTCGTGCGCAGCCAGATGGGCCTGAAAAACCTCTATAAAATCGTCAGCGAGGCCCATGTCAACTACTTCTTCAAGAAGCCCCGCGTTCCCCGCAGCCTTCTGAACAAGTATCGGGACGGCCTTATCCTCACTTCTGCCTGTGAAGCAGGAGAACTTTACAGGGCGATCGTGGAGGGCCGCTCCTACGAAGAACTGAAGAAAATTGCATCGTACTACGATGTTTTGGAGGTACAGCCTCTGGGCAACAACGCCTATATGGTGCGGGATGGAAAGGTGGAGAGCGAAGAGGTCATCAAGGACTTCAACCGCACCGTCATCAAGCTGGGCGAAGACCTGCACAAGCCCGTCATCGCCACCGGCGACGTCCATTTCACCGAGCCGGAGGACGCCATCTACCGCTCTGTCCTGCAGGCGGGCAACGGCTTCAAGGACGCGGACAACCAGCCGCCCCTGTTCTACCGCACCACCGAGGATATGCTGAACCAGTTCAGCTACCTGCCCAGGGAAAAGGCCTACGAGATCGTCGTGACCAATCCCCGCAAGATAGCGGCCAGCATCGACGGCAACGTCCGCGCCATCCCGCGCGGCACCTACCCGCCCAGCATCGAGGGCGCAGAACAGCAGCTCCGGGATGCGACCTGGGAACACGCCAAGCGGGACTATGGCGACCCTCTGCCCGAGATCGTGGAGAAGCGCCTGCAAAAAGAGCTGGACTCCATCTGCGGCCACGGCTACGCCGTCCTGTACGTTATCGCGGTCAAACTGGTGGCCTACTCCAACGCGGGCGGCTATCAGGTGGGCAGTCGTGGTTCGGTCGGCTCGTCGGCTGTGGCCCACTTCTCCGGCATCTCGGAGGTCAACAGCCTGCCGCCCCACTACCGCTGCCCCAAGTGCAAGTACAGCGAGTTCATCACCGATGGCAGCGTGGACGACGGCTTCGACCTGCCCGACAAGAACTGCCCCCACTGCGGCACCCGGATGCTGGTGGACGGCCACGACATCCCTTTCGAGACCTTCCTTGGCTTCTACGGCGACAAGGAGCCTGATATTGACCTGAACTTCTCGGGCGAATACCAGTCCAACGTCCACCGCTACACGGAAGAGCTGTTCGGCAAGGCCAACGTCTTCAAGGCAGGCACTGTCTCCGGTATTCAGGACAAGACGGCCTACGGTTACGTCAAAAAGTATCTGGACGATCGGGGGAGAACGGTCAACCACGCCGAGGAGAACCGTCTGACGCTGGGCTGTACCGGCGTCAAGCGTACCACCGGCCAGCATCCCGGCGGCATGGTCGTCGTGCCGGACACCTATGAGATCTACGATTTCTGCCCCATCCAGCACCCGGCGGACGATGTGGCGGGCGGTCTGCTGACCACCCACTTCGAGTTCAAATACCTCCACGACACCCTGCTCAAGCTGGACGAGCTGGGCCACGATATGCCCACCTTCTACAAGTATTTCGAGGAGTACACCGGCATCCCCGTGGACAGCATCCCCATGAACGACCCCAAGGTCTACAGCCTGCTCACCAGCCCGGAAGAGCTGGGTGTGACGCCGGAGCAGATCGACAGCCAGACCGGCACCTTCGGCATCCCCGAGATGGGCACCAACTTCGTGCGCGGAATGCTGGTGGAGGCCCGTCCCAAGAATTTCTCCGAGCTGATCCAGATCTCGGGCCTGTCCCACGGCACCGACGTCTGGACAGGCAACGCCGACGAGCTTATCCGCAGCGGCACCTGCACCATCGCGGAGGTCATCGGCTGCCGTGACAGTATCATGCTCTACCTGCTCCGCAAGGGCCTCGAGCCCAAGATGGCCTTCGATATTATGGAGGCCGTCCGTAAGGGCAAGGTGGCCAAGGGCGGCTTTGCCCCCGGCTGGGAAGAGGCCATGCGAGAGCACGAGGTGCCGGACTGGTACATCGAGAGCTGCCGCAAGATAAAATATATGTTCCCGAAAGCCCATGCGGTGGCCTACCTGATGTCGGCCATCCGGCTCATGTGGTTTAAGCTCTACCACCCGCAGGCGTTCTATGCGGTGTACTTCACCGTCCGGGGCGATGACATCGACTATGAAGCCGCTGTGGGCGGTGCGGCGGTAGCCCGCGCCCACATGAACGAGGTGAAGCGCCGCCTCAAGGAAGAGAAGAACGCCAAGGATGAAGATGTGCTCGTCTCGCTCCAGCTGGTCAACGAGATGCTGGTGCGGGGCTACGAGTTCCTGCCCATCGAGCTGGGCAAGAGCCGGGGCTCGAAGTATGTGGTGGAGGACGGCAAGGTGCGCCTGCCCTTCTGCTCCCTGAAAGGTCTGGGCGGTGCCGCCGCCGATGCGCTGGAAAACGCCACCCTTCATGGGCAGGAGTACCTCTCCATCGAGGAGCTGCAGCAGGCCTCCGGCGTGGGCAGCAGCATCATCGACCGCCTGCGTCAGGTGGGCGCTCTGGGCGACCTGCCGGAAAGCAGTCAGGTGAGCTTTTTCTAAAAAAATGTTGACACCATATGCGACACCACATATAATAAAGATGGGGGAATCGGAATGTCAAAGTGGGAGAAGCTATTAGCAAGGATATGTTCTTTGAGTAAAGACCTCCGGTTTGATGAACTGCGCAGGGTATTGGAAAGCTATGGCTATGAGATGAGCGCACCCCGCAGCGGCAGCAGCCACTACACCTTCCGCAAGGCGGGATGCTACCCGATCACGATCCCTAAACACGAACCCATCAAAAAAGTCTACGTTGAGATGGTGCGGCAGATCGTAGAGAGTGAGGCGAAAAACGATGAAAACGCTGAATGATTATCTTGCAATGTCCTACCGGCTGGAGATCGTGCGGGATGATGCGGAGGGCGGCTTTGTGGCCTCCTATCCCGACCTGCCGGGCTGCATCACCTGCGGCAAAACCGAAGAGGAAGCGGTAAAGAACGCATTGGACGCAAAAAAGGTCTGGCTGGAAGCTGCGCTGGAGGATGGGCTTGCCATCCCTGCGCCGGACAGTCTGGAGGCATACTCCGGGCAGTTCAAGCTGCGCCTGCCCCGCAGCCTGCACCGCGCGCTGGCAGAGCATTCGCAGCGGGAGGGTATCAGCATGAACCAGTATTGTGTGTACCTTCTGGCGAAAAACGATGCGCTCCATGCCGGGTGAGTGAACCGCCCCAGAATGAGTAGACATGAATAAAAAGCAGCCCTATGTAGGGGTCGGTTTAACAGGATTGGCGAAGCGCAAGCGGGGTCAGTCCTGTTTTTATTTTTTTACAGACTACGGACCGGTTCACTTTTTTGCCCGGGAAAAAACGGCCCATGGATAAATCGCTCGTGACGCTGCACGGAAGGTGTGACCCAGCGGCCTTTTTGTAGAAAAATGACAAATATTTGCCCAAAAGATTGTTGACAAAAGCTATTGAAAAAACGATAGGGGGGGGGGTAAAATAAAAGAAGGAAAAACCACGAAACAGGAGGTAAAAATTATGCGGTTACGGAAAAATATGAAGCGGACGGCAGCTGCCGTCCTGGCCCTGAGCATGGCAGTGTCGGCAGTTGCTGCCCCGGCCTCGGCTGCTTACATCTGTGATGTGAGTCAGGGCAGTGTGGAAGTCTCGGTGAATGAGAAAGGCGAGAAGACCATCAAGGTCGGCGACGACAGTGTCACCATCAAGACGGACGGCACCAAGGAAACGACCGGAAACGGCATCAAGGATGATGGTACCGGCGTAGAGGGCATCATCATCACCGGCGACAACACCGGCGACAATACCAAGCCCACCGAAAGCCTGAACGCAGAGGAAGAGAACACTTCCGAGGCCGAAAAGTCCGGCGAAAACACCTCCGAGGCCGAAAAGTCCGGCGAAAACACCTCCGAGGTTGAAAAGTCCGGCGAAAACGCCTCCGAGGTTGAAAAGTCCGGCGAGACCGAGGAGCAGGCCCAGGAGCCCGGCTCTCTGGAGCTGCTGGCCCCGGAGGACGAGGAGAAGCAGGCCCAGGAGAAGGAGACTCAGGAGAAGCCCGCCGACTCTCAGGAGCCGGAGCAGACCGAAAAGACCTCCGATCAGGTGATCGAGTACGGCCAGTATGACGCCGAGGCCCAGCAGGAGGCCGCAAAGCCCGCCCCCAAGCCTGCTGCGGAGCAGAAGGCTGAGGAGAAAAAGCCCGCTGAGGAGAAGACCTACGAGGCCACCAACGCCCCCGCCACCCTTACCGAAAAGGCTCAGGAAGCCGCCCGCAATGTGGTGAAAATCATCAATGATTATGCCAGCCCCCTGAAGGTCATCCTCCGTAACCTGAAGGTGGATGCAGGGAATACAAACAAGAGCGCTGTGACCGTTTCCGGCACCGGCGATGTGACTCTGGAACTGGACGGCAAGAATGAGCTGACCGGCGGAACGGGGACGGTAGAGAATGAATATATCATAACCCGTGCAAGAGCAGGCCTCAAAAGCGAAATGGGTAAAACGACCATTACGGACAGTGACGGCGACGGTACATTGATCGCCACAGGCGGAAAGATCGTGGTAGATGATTCTTATGCGTCCGCAAAAAGCGGTCAGTATGCGGCAGGCTTTGGTATTGATGGAGCCGTGATCGCAGGCGGCACAGTCGTTGCAAAGGGCGGCGATGTGGTGTTTGAATCCTCTGCGGAACAGAAAGAGAATAGTTATATTTTCTTTTCAACAGGTTCTGGAATTTTGACACCGGAGATCTCCGGAGGCATCGTTGAGGCGACCGGAGGCAGTGCCATCGGGAACGGAACCTTAGGTGCTCTTTCGGAAGCTGGCAGTGGGGTCGGTGGCGAAGATTATTCGGCTTGGAAGGTCCAAACCAAGATCACTGGCGGAACGGTGAAAGCCACCGGCGGAAACGCCAAAAATTCGGGTGGAAGCAGAGGTGGATTTGGCATCCGTGTTGATTCCAATAATGGGAAGGGGGGCTTAAGCATAAGCGGCGGCACTGTGATAGCACAGGGCGGAACCGGAGATGACGGCGGCAGCGGTATATCCAGTGCAAAGATCTCCGGCGGCAGTGTCATGGCCGTTGGTGGTGCGGGAATCCAAAACGGCGGCGACGGTATGGGCGGTGCAACGATTTCCGACGGCAGTGTCGTGGCTGTTGGCGGTACGGGAAGAAAAACCGGCGGTGATGGTTTTGATAAAGATAGCACAGTGAAGGTTACTGGCGGTAAAGTGACCGCTCAGGGCGGCAAGGGTGGAAGTGAAGATGGTGTTGCAGCTAACAAGAAGAAGGTGACTGTGTACAACCCTGGCTCTATGACTGAGTTCAACTCGAACCATGTGCATCAATACACCGATAGCGGCGTTGTGAAAGAGGCCACCTGCACCAGCGAGGGCTACAAGCTGAAGAAGTGCGAATGCGGTGCAGAAGAATTGGAACACATCGCCATTGATCCAGAAGCCCATAACTGGGTGGAGAGTGGACACAAGGATGCGACCTGTACCGAAGGAGGATACACCGAGTATAAGTGCTCCGCCTGCGGCGAGACGAAGCGTGACAACATAATATCTGCTACCGGTGAACACCACTTTACCGTAGTTGCAGAGGTAGTGGCACCCACCTACACCTCCGAGGGCTACACCATCTACAAGTGCGAGA
>OOBO01001943.1_pt1 | contig 12498 bp, 10 predicted proteins | sample 1671031 | NCBI WGS metagenome assembly OOBO01 (sample SAMN06348115, study PRJEB24527) | human gut metagenome | biome: human gut; feature: ankylosing spondylitis patient; material: feces | host: Homo sapiens | place: China | collected 2015-10 | reverse complement strand
CCTGTTTGTCCTGCGTAGAATTTCCTCGAAAGTTCCTGAAACGCTTGATTTTGTAGGGAGAAGTTGGTATAGTTGAGGTGTAAAATAGATGTGTTACAACAGAACGAAAACTATGTAATCACCAGCCCCACGCGGCTGATCTGCCGGGCATGGACGGCCCCGCTCTCCATGGTATAGATACGGGTAGTATTGATGCTGGAGTGGCCCAGAATGTCAGCCAGCCGGGCCAAATCCTTTTCCAGCGCGTAATAAGCCCGGGCGAAAAGGTGCCTCAGATTGTGGGGGAATACCTTGGACGGCTCCACCCCGGCGCTCTTACAGAGGGCCTTCATAGCCCGCCAGATATTCGAGCGATCCAGCGGCCTGCCCGTCCGGGTCACAAACACCGCCCCGGCGGTGATTTTTTGTTTTTTGAGGTAGGCTTTCAGCAGGCGGCGCAGCCGGTCCGGGAGAAAGACGGTGCGCCGCTTGCCCTTGTTGCAGACCTCCGCCCGGCCTGAGCAGACGGCCTCGGCGGAGATAAACCGCAGCTCGGATACCCGGATGCCGGTGGCGCAGATAGTCTGCAAAATCAGGGCAAGACGCTCGTCGCCGGCCCGCTGGGCGGCGTCCACCAGCCGGGCATATTCGGCCTTGGACAGCTCCCGCTGTTCCTCCCGGAATAAAGGCCGCTGGATCTTCAGCAAGCGCACCGTCAGGGCGTGCCAGCCCATAAAGCGCAGAAAGCCATTGACGGCAACCAGCATGGAGTTGACGGTGGCCGGGGCATGGTCAGCGGATAGCGCCTCCTTCCAGCCAATCATCAGGGCCTTGGTCAGCGCCTCGCCTTGTAGGTATTCCAGCAGGGCCGTCAGGTCGTGGGCGTACTTCTGTATGGTGGCGACGCTGCGCTCCTGTTCCCGCAGGTGGTCGGCATAGCGGCGGATCAGGGCGGCGGTCAGGGTGTGGTTTTTCGTTCGCAAAGCGGTATCCTCCTTGTTGAGCAGATACCGCTATTGTACCGGATAGGCCGGGCCAGCTCCCGGCAGATGTAATCTGTCCCAACTTGGGACGCATTGGCCTGCCAAAATGAAAAAGCCCCGTATCCGTGGCGCTCTGCGGATACGGGGCTGTCATTTGTCCCAACTCGGGACGCAATTCCTATTCGGTGAAGTAGACCGGCCTGCCAATGGAGGTAAATCCGTCCACGCCGGTAATCACCACATTGTTGGCGCCGCTGGCACAGTGGATAATGAGCAGGTTTCCATTTTCGTCCCTGCCGCCCACAATGCCAACATGGGAGTCCTCGGGATAGAATACCAGGTCGCCGGGGATCGCCTCGTCCCATGCAATCGCGGTGCAGTAACTGTGCTGTGCGGAGGCCCCGCCCCCGTGGCCTATGATGTACTCGCCGCCTGTGGCGTTGTAGAATACCCAGTCCACAAAGCCGCTGCAATCCATCCCGTAAGGGCGATAGGTGCCGGTACTGCTGCTGCCTGCCGCCGTCACCTGCATGGTAGTCCCCCAGTGGGAATCCCAGCCCAGCACAAGGCTCTTGCCGCCCCAGAAGTAATTGACTTTGCCAACCAGCGTCAGGGCGTGCTGGATGACGGCTTTCCGCTCCGGGGACAGGTCATCGGGCAGGTTCTCCAGCAGAGCCACGGCGTCCGCCTGCGTAATGGACAAGTCCCCCAGCAGGCCACCCAGCAGCTCCATTTCCTCTAAAAGCGCATCCAGCGCCTCGTTCTGGTAGTCGGTAAACGCATAGATTTCCCGCATATCATCGGCGGTTTTGGCCTCTATGGTGATATGCAGGATGGTTTCGTCGCCGTCCTCGCCATCCACGGTTTCTTTCTCGGTAGTAATGGCGGTCATATCCCAAAACACTTGCCGCAGGCGCTCCACCCGGTCGGGGTCAAGGGTGGCAACGTCCACGCCATCCTCCGCAGATGCCGTCTTGCAGGCGAATACCGCAAGGACTTCCCGCCAGTCCGGGGGCTGGCCGTGGATCTGGATGCTGTCATAGTTGCCCGCCTGCAAATCCGCCAGTTTCTCCGTGTACTCCACGTTAATCTGCGCGATGGCCGCGTTGGGGGAAACAGCGTCCGGCTCTTTCTGCTGGTCGGCAAAGAAGATACCAAAGGGGGATGACACCACAGCAGCCACCAGCATAATCACGCACAGAGCCAGCAGGAGGACAGCGCCGCCCACCAGCCCCACAAGGGCGCTGACAAGGGCAGTCGCCGCATGGACAACTGCCTGCGCCGCCTTCTTTCCCAGATTGGCCGTGGCCTGCGCGGCCTTCTTGGCCCGCTGGATGGCCAACTGTCGCGCCTGAACCTGCGCCGTCTGGCCCACGGCCTTTTTTGCCGCCGTCTTTGCAGCGGCTTTTGTGGCCTTTGCAGCCTTGGGCGCTGTACCGGAGGCGGCTTTTTCCGCTGCGGCCTTGGCGGTATTCCCACGCCTGGCCGCTGCTGCCTGCCGGGTCTTGATGGCAGGGGCATTGCCGCGGGGGTGCTCCTTGATCGCCGTCTGCGGCTTGCCCCGGACAGCGGGCAGATCGTCCGTGCTGCGGGGCGGTTCCGCACAGCGGGGATGGCCTGAATGAGCAGGGCCAGAGGGTTTCTGCGGCTGTCCGGTAATATTACCGTCAGCAGAAGAGAGGCGGGGCGGCGTCCCCTCCGGGTCGCCGCCCCTGCCCTTGATAGCCTCCGCTTTCTTCTCCTTGATGGCCTTTTGTTTCATCCGCTCTCCCGGCTGGGGCGGCGCCGGCTCCATCCCGTCCGGGGCCGGTTCGGCCTGTCCCATATTTGCGCGGCTGGCCTCGGCCTCCTGCCGCTGGTGAATGGTGCGGCGGGCCTTATCCAGCCCCCGGCCAGCAGCAGAGCGAACGGTGGAAATGGATTCCCCGGTGTACTGCTCTACCTGTTCTTCGGCGGATACGGCGGCGCTTGGTTCCTGTTCTTGCCGCCCCTTGGCCTGCTCCCTCCGGTAGCGGTCCTTCATCAGTTTTCCCATGCGCCCGGTGACAGCGCGACGGATGGACTTGCCGCGCTCCTTAAACGCATAAGATTTTACTTTCGGCTGGTTTGGTTTCTCTTTCAGATCCCGCACAGTACACCTTCCTTAACCTGTCCCAACTTGGGACGCAATTCAGCCGTTGGCCCCGTCGCCGGGCGTGGTGGACATGAGGCGGTAGAGGGCGGTGTCCTTGGGGATGGTGTTGGTAAAAGGCACGATGGAACCGCCCATACGGATGAGGCCGCAGCCGGGGGCGGAGTTGGTGATGTAGCCCATCTGCGTATCGGAGATGTGCAGCAGCTTGGCAAGCTCCGCCCGATCCGTGGCCGCTTGATTGTAAAGCACCAAAAACTCGCTGTTGGCGAACATCAGGCGGGCGGTTTCAGACCGCAGACATTCCTCTACATTCTGTGTCGCGGCAGTCATGGGGGCAGCATACTTGCGAAAGCGTTTCCACGCTTTGTAGAGAAATTGGGCGGAGTAGAAGTATTTGAAGAACAGGTACACCTCGTCGATAAAGACCCATGTGTACTTGCCTTTCTTCCGGTTGGAGGCGACACGGTTCTGTATGGCCTCCAGTGTCACCACAAGCCCGGTGGGCCGCAGCTGCTCTCCCATCTCATACAGGTCAATGACGATGATCCGGTTATCCATATTGACATTCGTGGGGTGGGCGAACACGTTGAGGGTGCCTTCTACGATGATTTCTGAGGCCAGCGCAATCTCCTGCGCCGCCTCCTCCGGCTGGTTCAGCACGTCCTGTCGCCAGTCGGTCAGGAGAGGCGCGGGGCCATTGCCCCCGTTCTTCAGGTAGGGCCGCAGGATGTTGGAGGTACAGCGGTCAATGATGGACTTCTGCGCGCCGCCCAGTGTCCCGGCGCCCATCTGCTGCTCGATGATGCTCATAAGCACCTCGGACTTCATAGCGATGGGGTTCTCGCCGTCACCGTAGCCGTCCCCCATATCCAGCGGGTTGATGTGGTGGCGGCTGTTGGGGGAAATCTCGATCACCTCGCCGCCCAGCGCCTCGGCAATGGGGCCATACTCACGCTCGGCGTCGATGATGATAATATCGTCGTCTGTCCCCATGGCGATGTTGGCAATGGTGCCTTTCATTCCCATGGACTTACCGGAGCCGGATACCCCCAGCATAAAGGCGTGGGGAGAGATGAGCCGCTTGCGGTCACAGATGAGGGGATTCTTGGACACGGCGTTGATACCATAATACAGCCCACCGGGGTCTTGGATCTCCTGTGCCCGGAAAGGCATGAAAACTGCGGTGCTCTCGGTGGTGAGGGTACGCAGGGCCTTGATGCGCCGCAGGCCATAGGGCAGCACCGTGTTTAGCCCATCCTCCTGCTGGTAGCGGAGGATGGAAAATTGGCAAAGGTGGTTACGGCCAATAGCCATGAGGGTTTCCGTGTCGGCATCCAGCTGCTCCAGCGTGTCCGCGATGTGGACGATGGTAACGACGGCGAACATCATGCGCTGGTCCCGGGTGGTGAGGTCGTCCAAAAATTCCTTGGATTCATTCCGCATCTGCTCCAGCTCATAGGGCACCACAGCGGAGAAGTTGTTGTTGGAGTTCTGCTTTTGCTGCCACCGGGTTACGTCGGTTTCCACGGCCAGAATACGGCTCTGGATCTCCTTCACCGCCTCGTCCGTGGGGATTGGGAGAATGTCGATGGAGAGCATAAGGCTGCGGGAGAAGTCAGACAGCTCAGCGATCATATCGTCCTTGAGGAACGATGCCAAGTCTTTGAGGAACAGCACCCGGCCTACCTTGCCGCCCATCTCAAAGTATCCAGCCTTAAAGGAAAAGCTGTCCGGGCAGATTAGGTCGCGGAAGTCCATGCCCTTACGGATGGTTTCGCTCTTGTCAAAGGTGAAATACTGTTCCTCTCCGGGGCGGAAGAAGTCGTGGAGGATACGCAGACGGTCATAATTGGAGATAGCCCGCGCGCCGGAGTCCAGCCGTCCAAAGCTCTTGGCAAGGTCGCCCTCCACCCGGCGGAAGTAGGCGCGGGAGTCCTCGATCTTCCGCTGGGGGATGGACAAGGTGATAAACTTGTCCTGCACCAGATTGTTGCTCTGGGCCATCTTGTCCAGCAGGATTTGGTTGGACTCCCGGCGGTACTCGTCCAGCTTGTCGCCCTTTTCTTTCATCAGGACGGTGCGCTGGAAAACCTCAAAATTCAGTCTGCGGTTGCAGATGGTGATTTTTGCGGCGGCGTCCGTAGGCAGGGAGTTCAGCACGCCGCAGTAGGAGAGGAAGATGGCGCGGCGGTCATCGTCTGAGGCGGCCTCGTAGTTGATGTCCGCAAAGCGCCACGTCTTGCTGTGCTTGCGTCCCACCAGCCAGATTCCATCCTTGTAGATGCGCTTGATGGGGATGGACTGCTGGACGCTGCGGGGAATAAAGAAGGCATCCCGCTCCGCCTTGTTTGCCAGCAGGAGGGTCTTAATCAAAGTCCGCGCCCTCCTTTCTACCGAGGACTTTATAATAGATGTTTTCCGCCTTGAATACCCGGTTTCCAGCACAAAGCACCTCAGATTTAAGGAAAGCCCACGCGAATTGCTCCAGCGTCAGGCCGTTGTAGTTGAAAAAGCCCGCCACAGCCACCGGCGCGGCGGACAGGATGCAGGCCCAGCTGGCGGTTTCCTTGCCGATGGTTTCGCTCAGGCTCAGATAGACGGCCACGGCGATCCCCACGGCGAACAGGGCGCAGAGAAATTGCCGGGCGGAGAGGCCAAAGAAAATCGTTTCCTTGTGCTGGCGTACTTCCTTGGGGATTTTAATTTCCAATCGCATCTTCCTTTCAGGTTTGGATTTTGGGAAATTTGACAGAGTTTTCCTACTATGAGATAATATAAGTGTAGGAAAACCGTGTAAATTTCGATGATTTCTGAACATTTCAAAGGAGGTTGTTTGTATGCGTGACGCGCAAGTGATTTTGTGGTGCCTGTTCCAGCTGTTCCTGTTTCTTGTGCTGGTAAAGCTGCTGGCAAAGGTAAAGCTGCTCCCCCTAATGGTCTACCTGTGCGGGGTCGCTACACTTTTCCCAGCATGGAGGGTAGAACAGCCGTTTGCCTACTACAGCATCGCGGCCCTGCTCCTGCTGTATCCCATCGCCTACTGGGGCCTGCGGTTCTACCGGCACAGACAAGAAGAACGGGCGATGCTGGGGGAGTTGCTGGCAAGGGCAAAGCCCCTGTACGGCTCCTGTGGGTATTACAGCCAGACGCCCGTGCCCCAGTGGGAGGAAGAGCTGGAACCGGGAACAGAGGAATATGAGGATTACTGGTATGACAGATAAAGGGAAACGGCGGGCCAAAAGCCCGCCGTTCTCTATTGAGGGGGTAAGTTTACATCGCATGGGACTTCGTTGCCCCATACGTCCCAGCCGGGCGTTACCTGCCGGGCGAACAGCTCAATACGTGGAACATCCCCCATCAGCCGTTCAATCCGCCGCCGGACCTCGGCTGGCTTTTTGCTGTGTTCCTCGATACGGGATACCATCACTTGCTGTACATCTTTCGCCTGACGCTTGGGGTGCCCGCGGGTCGCCAGCAGGCAGATTTCCGCATTGGCCCGTGTCCAGTAGCCCATGCCGGTAAAGAGGGTATCGGATTTGTGGTTTTGCTTGATCCAGACAAAGGCGACGGTTTTGAATGTAAAGCCCCATGCCTGCATAACGCCCCAGCCCTCTTGCAGCATGGGGAAGGTGATCCAGAGGAAAAGGGCGCAGTCCTGTGCGGCCAGAGCCGCAACCGGCAGCGCCTTGATCTCCGCGATGCTCATGGTGGGGTAATGGACCTCCGCAGAACGTCCGGCACCCTTTCGGCTCCATACCCGGTAGACCCACGGCGGGTCTGCATAGATTACGGTATATTTTTTGGCGTTCGGTATAGATCAACCATCTCCTTTTTTGCGTCCCAACTTGGGACAGATTACAGTCCGAACATCTCACGGACGATGCGCTCCGCGCCTTTTACAAGGGCGGTGAGCACCAGCATATTGAACACCAGCTGCCCGATGTACTGCCACGCCATGGTCACCGCTGGCAGGGTTATATCCACCGCTGGGGCGCTGGTGGAGAGGAAGGCCGAGTAAATGAGGCAGGCTAAAATAATGACCGCCCCCTCCATGCACACGCCCACATAGGACTTGATAAACGCCTTCCCCATGCTGGAAGTCCCCTCCCCAGCAAAGGAGGCCATAGGCAGCGGGGACAGGGCGGTGTAGATATACAGGCGGAAAAAGCGGCCATATACCGTCAGGATCAGCACAAAGGACAAAATGGTGACGAGGATGGAACCGAGGAAGGACACCAGCCAGAGGGGAATCGACTGTAAAAAGCCCACGCTCTCGATGGCGTCCACGATCTCGCTTGGCAGGGTCGCGGCCTGCGTTACCGCACCGCCCATATTACCCATGACGGTCTGCACGATGCCGCCGCAGATGGAGAAGATAGCGGTCATGATCTCCATGCCGTAGCCCACCGCCACCTTGGCGGCGGCAAAGCGGATAAAGTGCCGCAGGGCATATTCGGGCCGCTGGATCTCCCGAAAAGAGGCAGCGGATTGGAACACGCCCATTGCGAAAAACAGCACCAGCAAGCCATACCCGATGCCCTGCACGGCGCTGTTAATGTCTACGATTACGTCCCAAATATTGCCGCCCTTGAAGTTTTGCGGAGTCTGCGTCAGCAGCGTCCACAGTTCGCCTAATTTCTCATTCCATGTGCTGAGGGCGTTTTCCAGATTGCCGACTACCCAGTTGTCACTGATTGCTCACACCTCCCGGTTTTGCGTCCCAACTTGGGACGCATTATTTTTACTCCCATGGGCTTACACCACGCCGATGGCGGTCAAAATTTCTTTCGCAAAGGCGATGAGCAGGCCGCCGAACAGGCAGAGAAAGCCCTGGCTGCGCTGGGATGCGTCATGGCTCTGGACGCTCATGCCAACCTGCACCACGCCCCAGCCGAGGATGATAATGCCAATGGCCTTGATGCAGGAGAAGATAAAGTCAGACAGGTTGTTGACGATCTGCAACGGGTCGTCCGCAGCCAGCGCCGGAACCGTAAAGACGCAGAAGGCCAGCACCAGCGCCGCCCATGCCGCCATGAGGCGGCGGGCCTTAGCGCGGTGATTGATTCGGTCAGGTTGTTTGTTCATGTGATTCCTCCATTTCGTCAGATTCAGATGCGCCGATGATCTCCACATCGGCAAGAGAGGTAAAGGAAAAACTGAGGTCCTCCACCGCATACAGGCAGGTGGGGCTGTGGACATAGGGCGCGGCCCCGCCGTCCTCGGTTTCCTTGATGTTGGGGTGTTTCAGAATGTCGTACTTGTCGTCTATGATGGGACGCTCGCCCCGAATCAGGACGATGGCCTTGCTGTTGTCCAGCATCCGTACCTCGTCGGGGGTCAAGAGTTCCCGGCCCGTCTGCTGGAAGTTTTGGGAGTAGGAGCCGTTGCGGCCCCGGCTGCGGCTGGAGGTCGTGGTATCAATGGTTTCTTTCCCCAGCAGCTCGGAAATGTACTTGTGGGACTCCTTTTCATTGCCGCCTAAATACACAAGGCTGTCCGCATTGCCGATGATGCCCTCCCAGTCGTCCTTGAACAGCGCCTTCAACTGCGATATGTTTTGCAGGATAATGGTTGCCATGAGGTTTCTCGACCTCATGGTTGCCTGTAAGCGGGAGTAGCCGTCCGGCAAAGAAACGTTGGCAAATTCATCAAACATGAGCCGCACCGGGACAGGCAGGCTGCCCCCATGCACCTTGTCCGCCTGATAATAAAGCTCCTGAAATGCCTGTGTGTAGAGCATCCCCACAAGGAAGTTGAGGGAGTTGTCGTTGCTGTCCGGGATGACGCAGAAAATGGCCTGCTTGCGCTCACCCAGCTTTTCCAGCTCCAGCGTGTCCCGGGCGGTAATGTCCTGCACTTCATGGAGGGTGAACACGGACAGCCGCACAGCAGCGCTCACCAGAATAGAGCGTGCAGTTTTTCCCGCGGCCTGCTTGAAGATGTGGTACTCCCGCACCGCAATGTGATCCGGCTGTTCTTCCTCCAGCGCCTCGAACAGAAGGTCTAAGGCGGACTTGTAATCGTCGTCGTCCTCCTTGGCCCCGCCATACTCAATCATGGTCAAAATCATCTCCATGGTCTGTTCCTCCGGCGGGGCCTCGTGGAGCAGGTAGAGCATGAGGGCGCTGTCCAGCGCGGTTTCGGACTTCTCCCAAAATGGGTCAGAGTTGGCGGCGTTCTTGGGGGTGGTGTTTTTAATGAGGTTGTCAATGAGGCGGAACACGTCAGCGTCCTTGCGGATATAGCGGAACGGGTTGTAGCAGTCGGAATGGCTGGGGTCTACCAGATCGAACACCCGCAGGACATAGCCCCGTTTCAGCAGCAGCGGCCCCACCGCCCGGACGATCTCGCCCTTGGGGTCGGTCACGATGTAGGAGGCGTTGGCCAGCATCACGTTTGGCTTGACCAGAAAGCGGGTCTTGCCCGCGCCGCTGCCGCCGATGATGATTTGCAGCAGGTTCCGACGGTGCTGTTTCCCATTCAGGCCCATTTGCAGGTGCTGGGTCAAGATCACGTTCCGGTCCGGGTGCTTGCAGTCCCGGTATTTCCGATCCAGCGCCCGCACGTCGCCCCATGCGGCGGAGCCGTGCTCCTCGCCGGGGCGGCGGTTCTGCTGGGTGGAGTAGTACAGGGTAATGGCAAAGACATACAGCACCAGCCCGCCCAGCAGGAATTTTGGGGTGTGGGGCGTCCAGTGGATGGCAAAGGGGTGCTGGACTACCGTGGAAAAGCGGTCCATCCAGTCAAAGATGGTCATGCCGTCCTCATAGGCATAAGCCGCCACAGCGGCCAGCCACAGGACAGGGATGGTCAGCAGCGCCCACATAGGCAGGGCGCTCTTGAAATCTTTCTTCTGGCGCAACCATCCACCCCCCCTCACCGCTCCGGCTCTGGCGGGCGCCGGTCTGGCCCTTGGGGGTAGTCCTCCGGCCGCAGGGCTTTGTAGATGGCCTCCCGGTTGTGGCGGCACTCTTCTTCGGTGGCTCCGCCCTGGGTAATGGTGGCGGGATGCAGGCCCCGTATCCGGTTGGCCCGCACACGGTCAAAGGAACAGCCGTCCAGCGTGGATTCTGCAAATGTTACCCCGGTCATCAGGGCATCTAAAGTATTACAGCGCCGCATCCGTGAACGGATAAAGCCGCCCCGGTGCTGCACACAGTCATAGAAATGGGTATCTGCCAGTGTGCTGTCGCTGAAAATCGCCCCGGACAGGCAGCAGGAATGAAATTCGCTGCTGTACAGGCTGGCCTTCTGAAAATGCGTACCTACCATGCGGCACACGGCAAAGGTGCAGTCCTGAAAGATGGAGTGGGTGCAGTCCGTGTAGTCCGGCATACAGTAGATGGTCACATGGTCAAAATAGGTGTTTTCAAAAAAGCCGGGCGGAAAACCGCCCTTAGCAGCCCAATCAAAGAGCCGCTGGTTGACGACCTTCAGCGGCGGGTATCCATCCCGCTCAAACAGTTTGTAGTGATACTGCCTGCCGCTGGTTTTGGTATAGGGCTGGCCGATAAGAAGTTTCTGCGCCTGAAAGGCCAGAATATCCTTCTTCACGCCCTCGATCTCTCCGGCGTAGTAATCTCCGCCCTTTTCCTCCAGCTCAGTCAGCAGATCATCTGTGGTGCGGGTGGAGGCTCCCTGCAAAATATCGTTGACCGCCCGGACTGTTTTCGCCCTGTCACTGGGCGGGTAGTTTTCCGGGTCGGACATTTCCAAATAGTAGGCGATGCTCTTGGCGATCTCCCGGGTGCTGCGTACTGCTTGATACTCGATAAGCGTCCCTCCTTACGGTTGAGAATAGAAGTGCGGCAATGCGTCCCAACTTGGGACACATTGCCGCACAGGGATTCAGATATTTATTTCTTCCACGTTTCGGGGTCAGTGAGGATGGCGGTGTGGCCGTTGGCGGCCTCCAACACCTGATAATAGGCCCAGTGACGGGAGGATACGTCAGGGAACGTCACCAGACGGCGGGAGTTGCCCGCAATATAGTCCTCGTCGGCCTCACGCCCCAGCAGACGGTTGACGATGGTGACAACTTCCGCCCGGTCGATGGGGTCATCTGCCCGGAAGGTGCCGTCGCCATAGCCCTCCACCCAGCCGTGGATGGCGGCGTCCTTGATATACTCCGCAGCCCAATAGCCGTCGTTCACATCGTCAAAGCCCTGGTACTGCTCCATAATATCCTCAGCTCCGTCGCCGTACACGTCAAAGAAGCGCGCGGCCATAGCGGTAAACTCGGCGCGGGTGATGGCCTTATCACCCCGGTAGGTGCGGTCATTATAGCCCACGGCCACGCCATAGCCGGTCAGGTACTCCACATAGCCAGCATACCAGGAATCCGGGTCCACATCCGTAAACTTCACATTGTTTCCGCTGGGGATTCTCTCATCCAGCCGGTCAGAGAGCAGGCGGGCAAAGATGGCCGCGGCCTCGCTCCGGCTCATGCTGCGCTCCGGGCCGAAGGTGCCGTCCGTGTAGCCGACAATATAGGCCCCGTGGTACTCAGTTTCGGTGACGGCGGGAACAGTGAGTTTACCGTCCTCGTCGGTTTCACCGCGCTCACTCTGGCCCAGGTCGCCCTTGACGATCACCGTCACGCCCTCCTGCGGGTCGCGCTCGTTGTCGGTCACAGTGACGGTGATGCGGTTATCCTCATCCATATCGGTTCCGTCCGGCAGGGTGACGGTAATATTGCCGCCCTTGCCGATGGATACCTCCGCGTCCTCGATGGGGCGTCCGGTTTCGTAGTCCTCCACGGTGACGGTCAGGGTCCAGCGGTCGCTGTCCTCGTCCTCCCAGCCTACGGTGGCATCCCCGTCCTCATTGGTCGTGCCGGTAGTGCCGGGGACGGTGATCTGGCCGCTGGCATTGGTAGTATCCTCACAGTAGTTGTCGTGCTTATCTGTGACAGCGATGAACATATCTTCCACGGGGGATTTGTCTTTCACCAGTTGGACAGTCACGGTAGTCTGGTCGGCGTAATCCAAAATCCGGCTGTTGGGCAGGCGGATGGACAGGGTATCGTCCGCATGGAGGGTCACGGTGGCATTGGCAACAGGGTCCTTGGTGTCGGCATCTGTGACGATCACCAGATAGCCGCCCACAACGGCCTCGCCCTTGCTGTCCGTGGTGGCCTGATGATAGATTTTCTCGATTTCCTCGGTTTCCAGCGTTTCGCCGCAGACCTCGCACTCCTTATGCTTGCTGCCCTCGCCGTCGGTGGTAGGCTCCTTGTCGATGATCCAGTCGCCGGGCTTGTGGCCTGCCGCCTCGGTGTAGTCGCCCTTGTAGGCGTCGCCGCAGCGGGTGCAGGTATAGGTGGTGTAGCCCATCTCGGTGCAGGTCGGCTCGGTCACTTCCTCGGCATAGTCATGGCCCAAAGCGTTCTCAATGACGGCG
>OOBO01001935.1_pt1 | contig 12551 bp, 10 predicted proteins | sample 1671031 | NCBI WGS metagenome assembly OOBO01 (sample SAMN06348115, study PRJEB24527) | human gut metagenome | biome: human gut; feature: ankylosing spondylitis patient; material: feces | host: Homo sapiens | place: China | collected 2015-10 | reverse complement strand
ACCAACGACCCCGAGATTACAAATCACGTGCTCTGGCCAACTGAGCTAAAGAGGCTTGTCATATCTAACTTCGCAACCATTCCGCCTTGAATGGTTAAGCGGCTGCAAAGTTAGATATTTATTTTAAATCTCAAAAACTTTCGGTGTTTTTTTTTATTTACCGCGTAGTTTTTCTTTATATTTTGTCAATTGCTTAGAAAGCGCATCTACGCATACATCAACCGACTCTTCAAATGTATCACTCACCTTTTCTGCAAAAAATTCACCATTAGGCACCAGCACTTTTATACTAGCCTCCTTATTCATCGCAGTTTCAGGCTTTACAACTTTTAATGACACCTCCACTTTATTTATATCGTCACAATACTTTTCTAACTTAGCAGTTTTCTTCTGAATAAAATCCTGAAGTTTTTCTGTTGCATCGAAATGAATGGCTTGAATTCTAACTTCCATAAATACCTCCTTTTTTACGCTCTTGGATGAGCTTGTTCATAAACTTTTTTAAGTTCCTCAAAAGTCGTATGCGTATAAATTTCCGTTGTAGTCAGACTACTATGACCCAGTAATTCCTTCACTGCGCCCAACTCTGCCTCATTATTCAACATAGCAGTTGCAAAAGTATGCCTCAACACATGCGGACTTCTTTTTTTTAACGACACCACTTTTGACAGGTTCCGTTTCACTAAAAGATACACCTTTCCAGGATACATCCGTTTTCCGTTTTTTAGAACGAAAAACGCCTCTGCCTTTCCAGGCAACACTTCATTTCTTATTTTCAGATAAACAGACATCGCCCTTCGCAATTCTTCTCCAAAAGGAATTAAGCGCTGTTTATTTCTCTTTCCCGTTACTTTTATCAGAAACGCAGAAAAATCGACATCCACATCATTCAGCCCTATCAACTCGGAAAGCCGCATGCCTGTAGCATAAAACATTTCCAACACCATTCTATCCCGACAACCTGTAAAATCCTCCTTAAAAGGAACATCATCCAAGAGTCGGTCCATTTCACGTTCTTTCAGAAATACAGGAAGAGGTTTCTTATTTTTCGGACCAATGATTTTCAACATCGGATCCTCCTCTATCACACCTTTCTTTAGAAGGAAACGATAAAACGACCGGAGTGAACTCAGTTTTCGGTTTACAGAAGCAGATGTATATCCATTCTCCATCAGGTTCATCACCCAACCACGAACCAAATCAGCATCTACCGTTGTAAAATCGACATCCTCGTCTTTCCCCTTGAAGTATTCTTCAAACTTGGTCAAATCTATTCCATAACTAACTATTGTTTTTTCAGAATAGTTTTTTTCAAATCGAAGATAATCCAAAAAAGAGTCTGTCATCATAAGAAACGTCGCTTATCAATTCAGCAACGAATATATGAAAAAGAATTCAATTATTCAAAGAATGTGCGAGTTTTTAATTATTCTTCTACTTGCTGAAGTTTCTGAACATAGATAGCACGTTCTCTTTTCAGTCTGTTCAATATAGACGGCTTGTCGAACTGCTGTCTAGCTCTTAGTTCTTTTACAACACCTGTTTTCTCAAATTTTCTTTTGAACTTCTTCAGCGCTTTTTCAATATTTTCGCCTTCTTTTACTGGTACTACAATCATTGTTTTTAATTATTAAATATGTTGTTATTAATATTTTCCGATAGTCAAATTGCGGCGCAAAATTACACATACTTTCTTTATTTACAAAACTTTCCGCAATTATTTATTTAAAATAATCTAGAAATCGTATCTTTGCTTTCTAGTACAAACCATTATAAATCTATTAAAATGAAATCGGAAATTATAAATAGAATAGCTAGTCTGCGCAATTTCATGCGTAAACACAAGCTTTCAGCCTTTATTATTCCCAGTACGGATCCCCATTCGGGAGAGTATATCCCCAAACATTGGGAAGCACGTAAATGGATATCAGGTTTCACAGGTTCGGCAGGTACGGTTGTCGTAACACTGGATAAAGCCGGACTTTGGACAGATTCACGCTATTTTCTTCAAGCAGCCGAACAATTGGAAAACACAGGTATTACTTTATTCAAGGAACGATTACCGGAAACTCCTTCCATTGTAGAGTGGTTGGGCTGTGTATTGAATGCAGAAGACAATGTGGGTATAGACGGTTGGGTGAACAGCTATCAAGAAACAAGCAACTTACAGAAAGAATTAGAAAAAAAACAGATACACTTAACCCTTGCTCCCGATCCATTCAATGAATTATGGACAGATCGGCCTGCATTGCCCGATAACAAAGTGTTTATACATGAATTGAAATATGCCGGTCTCAGTTGCAAAGATAAAATCACTCAAATACGAGAAGCAGTCCGTCGTAACAGTTGCACAGGCATTTTAATTTCCGCACTGGATGAAGTGGCATGGACTCTAAACTTACGGGGAAGTGACGTACACTGCAATCCCGTATTTGTAAGTTACCTTCTCATCACGGAATATAGTTCTATCTTATATATAATAGAGAATAAACTGTCAGATGAAGTAAAAGACTATCTAACAGAAAACGAAATTAAAGTAAGGCCTTATTCAACAATTGAAAAAGATTTAAAAGATTTTACCGGCAAACTCCTGTTGTCAGCTAATATCAATGCCGCTGTCCATGCAGCAGCCTGCGCCCATTCCTTAATAGAAATAGCTCCTTCGCCTGTACTTTTTTTAAAAGCGATAAAGAATGAGACAGAAATAGAAGGCTTCCATCGCGCAATGAAACGCGACGGAGTAGCCATGGTTAAATTTCTCCGCTGGCTGAAAGCAGCTGTTTCTACTGGAAATGAAACCGAAATAAGTATAGATAAGAAATTATACGAAATCCGCGCCGGACAACCCCACTTCAATGGTATCAGTTTTGACACCATTGCCGGATATAAAGCTCATGGCGCTATTGTTCACTATGAAGCAACCCCCGAAACCGATATTCCCTTAAAACCTGAAGGCATGCTGCTGCTGGACAGTGGAGCACAATATTTGGACGGAACAACTGACATTACTCGTACTATCGTTTTAGGAGCACTCACGAAAGAAGAAAAAGCAGATTACACATTAGTCTTAAAAGGATTTATCCAACTCTCAATGGCTCAATTTCCACATGGGACTTGCGGAACACAACTAGATGCACTGGCTCGCCTCCCTATGTGGAAAGCCGGAATCAATTACCTGCATGGAACAGGCCACGGTGTAGGTTGTTTTCTGAATGTACACGAAGGTCCTCACCAATTCCGCATGAACCACATGCCGGCCTTACTTGTTCCAGGCATGACAGTAACCAACGAGCCCGGTATATATAAAACCGGACGCCATGGAGTACGTACGGAAAATACCATGTTAATTGTTCCGTCACAAGAAACAGAATTCGGCACTTACTATAAATTCGAGCCACTTACCCTCTGCCCTATTGACAAAGAAGCCATCCTGACAGATATGCTGAGCGATGAAGAAATAACATGGTTCAACCAATATCATGAAAAAGTTTACAATTGTTTGAATCCGGAATTGAACAACGAGGAACGCGAGTGGTTAAAAGAAGTAACATCTCCTTTAAAACGGTAGAAATTAATTATGGCACTTATAAAATCAGTAAGAGGATTCACTCCAAAAATCGGCGAGAACTGTTATTTAGCCGATAATGCCACTATTATTGGCGATGTTGTAATTGGAAAAGATTGCAGCATTTGGTTTAACGCCGTATTACGCGGCGATGTTAATGCTATCCGCATAGGTAACCGCGTAAATATCCAGGACGGCAGTGTAGTACATACATTATATCAAAAATCAGTTGTCGAAATCGGGAATGATGTTTCTGTAGGACATAATGTAACCATACATGGTGCGACTATAAAAGACGGCGCTCTAATTGGAATGGGCTCTACCATACTAGACCATGCGGTCGTAGGTGAAGGAGCTATTGTAGCTGCCGGAGCGCTGGTACTCAGTAACACCGTCATCGAACCTGGAAGCCTATGGGCAGGAGTTCCAGCCAAATTTATCAAAAAGATTCCCGAGGCACAAAGCAAAGAACTCAATCAGAAAATAGCCAATGGATATTTAATGTATGCTTCCTGGTTTAAGGAAGAAGAAAAATAATTCTACATATAAAGAAAAGTTAGTATTCATTTAAAATGAGTGATTATGAAAAAAATTATTATTGCCGCATGCATGGCACTTTTAGGTTGTGGTTCTGTTTTTGCACAACAAGGGAAACAAGCTATTGGTGGAAATCTAAGTTATGGAACTGAAATAGAGAGCGTTGGTATTGGTCTGAAATATCAATATAATATTACTGATCAAATCAGAATAGAGCCGTCTATGAATTACTTCTTTAAAAATGATGGACTTAGCATGTTTGACATCAACGCAAATATCCACTACCTTTTTCCCATAGCAAGCAATATTAGTCTATATCCATTAGCAGGATTTACATACACTAACTGGCATTTGGATTTAGGGAAAGCAGGCGATTACGATGTCAGTGGAAGTGATGGAAAATTTGGAGTTAATTTAGGGGCAGGTATGGAGTTTGACTTAGACAAAAGCTGGAGTTTAAACTTTGATATTAAATACCAATTAATCAGCGACCTAGACCAAGCCGTATTCAATTTTGGCGTAGCCTATAATTTCTAGTTAATAGCCAAAGAAGGATAAAGTCGTTTTTAAATGCACCTTTATCCTTCTTCACCTTACAAAGAACATACCTGCTCTACCTATTTTTACACTAATCTACAATATGGCATACCATGAATAACATACGACAACTCACAAAAGATGAATACCCAAAAGCCATCGAACTATCTTGGCAAGTTTTCACCATCACCGGCAAAGAAGATTTCAACAATGAGGGATTGGAATTTTTCAAAAGCTTTATTTATAACAAAAAATGTATAAACGAAATCATATTTTATGGTAGTTTTGACAATGAAGCCCTAACAGGCATTTTAGGTATAAAAAGTAATGGTAAACATATCTCCCTATTTTTTATCAAGCCAGAATATCACAGGCACGGATTTTTCATTAACACAAAATATTTTATAGTGCCGGAAAATGCCAAAAGAACTTACAATAAATGTTATATTACACATATTCATCCTTTGTCCGAAAGACATAAACCCACTCCTTTCACAGTCTTTATCTGTATCCGTTCATCATCAGCAAACAATTTTCTAAGTCGAGTAACAAAAACATCGAGACTACGTGATGCAAAAAAATCATCCTCCGTATCCCATAGTCTTGAAAGAATAATATCCCGTCTCACTAGTTCATTTTTCTTTTTACAAAGCATCTGAAGCAATTTCGCTTCGCGTTCCGTCATTGTCTTTTGTACACACGACGAATGCTTTAATACTGCATGAACAGCATCAAATGTATAATTTTCACCAATCTGATAAATCTCACTTTCATTAGCGGCTCCCATTCCCCGCTTCATTTTCAACAAAGCACCAATATGCGCATCCAGTTCTTCGGCCAAAAAAGGTTTCTTAATATAATTATTCACCCCCAATTCATAACCTTTCACCACATCTTTAGGCGAAACCCTGCCCGAGGTAAAAACAATGGGAATAAATCCATCCGTTTCCCGAATACGACGTACCATTTCATAACCATCCATAACAGGCATCTCAATGTCTGAAATAATGATATCAAGATGTTGCTCCTTCCATATCTTCAGCCCTTCTTCGCCATTAGAAGCGGTCATCACCTCGTATCCACCTATCATATCCTCCAATCCACCACGAATAATATAACAAAGATTAGCATCATCTTCCACCAACAACAGTTTTATCATATCATCTTCCTCCTTAAAAAATATTTATTTCTTCTCCCCACTCGGCAAAAAAAGAAAAAATTCACTATACTCCCCTTCAATGCTTTCCACACACACTTTTCCACCATGCGCTTCAGCCACGCGAAAAACATAATTCAAACCCAATCCGAAGCCTGACGCACCGCCTTTACGGCTGCGGTCGGCAGCCGAAGCACGCTCGTACTTCTCGAAAATACGACTCTGGTCCTTCAACGGAATACCTATGCCGTTATCTCTTACCTTTATCAAATAAAAGTTATAGTCCTGACGCAAGGATGAAATCTGTATGTCCACCTCTTCACCTGAATATTTTATAGAATTGTCTACCAAATTACCGATAGCTTCTTTCAAGAATTCTTCATCAGCATATACCCATTCCGATTCCAAATGAAGAGAGAAATGTACTGGTTTATCTGCCTTAGCAGTATATTTCTCAATAAGATCCTCTAACATCGGACGGAGTTGTATCTCCTTTTTCCAAAGCCTCAATTGAGCATTTTCCAATTTTGACAGCGTCAGCACTTTGTTAGTCAGTGACAATAAATGTTCACTCTCGTCCTCCAATATCTGAAAATGCTTCTCGCGTTTATCCGGAAAAATATCCAACTTTCCTGATTTCAACATTCGGGTCCCCATCAAAATACAGGCAAGAGGAGTCTTCATCTCATGAATCATGGCGTATGAGAAATCCTCACGCATCCTAGCTATTTTATTCTGATGAGCAATAATACGAATCTGATAAACAAGACAATAGACGATCATTGCCATCATCAAGACAGTAGCAATGAGGAGCAAGGTCATCTGCTGGAAAATAACCCAATAAGGATTAACAATAAAAGCCTGAAGATTCTCCGTACATTTATAATTGATAGGTTGTAATCCGGTTTTCAACAAGCCATAATCCCCTACCTGTATGGAACGGGAACTTCTAAGAATATTCCCCAGCGAATCTGTCACACAAGTTATTACTTCTGCATCCAATCCTTCGGCAGCAAGGCCTGTCCGATAAATAGAATCTAAACTTGGCAAAGAAACAGACAATTTATAATCCCTCTTGACAATTTCTTGCATGGAAACCTGCATATTGGACATCAACCATTGGTTCACATTTTTATCACCTCTGCCATCCTCAAAAAAATCATAATCTTCATCCAGATTTATTCTAACCATAATGGAAGTATCTTTGTCCTTATACTTCTTTTGCAAAGAATCTTGATATACTTCCATGCGATAAAACACCTCACGCATCGTTGCATCTCTAAATACTTCATTGCTTCTGAACTGTATACTTTCCTTAGTTAGCTTATAGGTATTTACAAGCCAAACGTACTGCAAACAGATGATTGCCAACAGTCCGATACAAGCTACCCAACGAATATGTTTGATTGTCATACACTTATATCCTATCCATACTTTGTTAACATTGTGTTAACCTGCCATTAACCACGTAAGGAAAAAAGTCTCCCTACTTTTGTTTCGTCAAAGTTAAAGAAAATATTAAAAACAAATAGATATGAAAAAGCAAAATTTTATCATCACATCGCTATTTTTATTTTGGGTTATAGGAACAACCACTGCACAAACCATTACCGGAAAGGTTACAAACATCCATGCACAACCCATTGACGGTGCAACCGTCATCCTACAAACCATTGATTCTACTTTTGTGGACGCCGTAATCACAGATACCACCGGTTACTTCAGGTTCAACCGGCAACCAGCATCTTATCGGCTGATTTTCCAACACATCATGTACGAAACCTTCTTATTGACAACTACAGGAGAAGACGCAGGCACGATTACCCTGAAAAGTAAAGATTATGCCCTAGACGAAGTTATCGTCAAAGGGGAACGCCCTCTTGTAAAAGTGGAAGGAGGAAAATTATCCTATGATCTGTCACAGCTCACCACACATAAGATCGTGAGCAATGCCTATGAAATCCTTCAGCAATTACCCGGTGTACAGGAAATAAACGGCAACCTTTCATTGGCAGGCACACACAATCTGAGCATTATTTTAAACGGAAGGGCCACAACAATGAGTCACGAACAGTTGACCATTTTATTAAAAAACACTCCGGCTTCACGTGTAGAAAAGGCAGAAATTATGTATAGTACACCGCCGCAATATCATGTAAGAGGTGCTGCCATCAACTTACTTTTAAAAGGTTACCGTCCTGAAGAAAGTGGGTTGCAAGGAGAAGTTAACGCCGGATATCTATACAATTACAGAAGTGGCACACAAGGAGGAATCAGTCTGCTTTACACCACTCCTAAATGGAATATAGACTTGCTATATAATACCCATTATGAACAAAACAGACAAACTACAGATACGTACTCACATCACACCTTAAAAAATAATATATATGATATCTGTCAACACAATGATATTGACAGGAAAGGAATAACACATTATGTACGAACAGGCGCTGAATATAAATTCAATGATAATGCTCATATCAATCTAGCCTATACTGGTGTCTTCAACCCTAACAACGATAATCATTCATATTCCGACGGGAACATCACAACCGCAGACAACCGGACAAAAAAGGAGGCTCGAATGCACAATATCGCTTTAGATTATCTCTCTGGCTTCGGTATGAAAGCTGGAATAAACTATACCTCCTACCATTCCGAAAGTCATCAGCAATTCACCAACAAAGACAACAAGAACCAAACAAGCGAATTTCACACGACTAGCGGACAAACAATAGACCACTGGAAAATATACGTAGACCAGTCACACACACTACCACGAGAGTGGACCTTGAACTATGGCACCTCTTTGACTTATGCCAGTGACCATAATACTCAGTTCTATCATACCCAAAACGGAACAGACATGAGCGCACTCAATACAAACAATCGTTATAATGAATATACATATGACTTCTACGTCGGATTCAGCAAAAACATGGGAGAACATTTGTCTTTCAGCGCGTCCATAACCGGAGAATATTACAAAACGGCCCGTTATCATGCATGGGCGGCTTATCCTACAACCGAATTAACATACGTAATGACCCCAGCACATATTCTACAACTTTCATTCACATCAGATAAGACCTATCCCAGCTACTGGGATCTGAGCGAAAGTACCGGCTATATAAGTGGTTATGAAGAAGTACAAGGCAATCCAATGTTAAAGCCATCCACCGATTATTCCGCAAATCTGAATTATATTTTAAAGAACAAGTATATCTTCAGCCTGGCTTATGATTATCAACCCGATTTATTTCAGCAACTAGCCTATCAAAGCACAGAGCGCCTGGCTTTGATTTACAAAACCTTAAACTGGGATTATCAGCAAAGTTTCTCAGCCACGACTATCATTCCCTTCAAAATCGGACATTGGTTGGACAGCCACGTCACACTGCAAGCTGAATACCGTCAAGCAAAATGTAACAAATTCTTCGATCTTTCCTTCAACCATAGCAAGTGGATCGGACTCGCCATGTTACAAAATAATATAATACTTTCTACCAAACCGGATATTCGCATGGAACTGACCGGACTTTATTTGAGCCCATCTATCCAGGGAAGTTATGATTTAAATCATATCTGGGCCATCCATACCGGAATACGTTGGAACTTTGCCAACCAAAAAGCAAGTATCCAAGTGAAGGCCAATGATCTGTTCAATTCGATGGAAGGCAACATAGATGTGACACTACGTAATAAAGGACAATACATGGACATGCACACCAACAACTATTCACGCAACATAACTTTATCCTTTACCTACAAGTTCGGAGGGTATAAAGAAAAACAGCATAAACCAATAGATACTTCCCGGTTCAAATAAAGCATCATCAATGGTATCATGATACAATAATGAGGGGCAGATTCGTACATCCGCCCCTCATTCGATTATTTCATAACAGAAAGTATCTTACTATATTCAGACTGATTGTTCAATGTCTCAATAGCTTTTTTCAAATCAGGATCATCTTTCAAGCGTTGCAATATCGCGCCACGTTGGAAATAATAACGTTTCAAAATCTCCTGAGCAATAGCATCTTTTATCTCTTTCGAGAACCTGTCCAGCTCATGATCCAAATTATGCGTCAATTTCGTTTCCAAAGCGGCAAACTCCTCTTTTGCCCCATCCATATATCCTTCAAACTCCGCTATTTCTTTCAAGTTCTTCAGCATCTTCTCACTTTGACGGTCATAAGTAAACTTACGCTTATGTAACATCTTCTTAAAATCAACATAGTCAGCATCTGTTATTGTAAAGTCTTTCACTTCCCCTACCTGAGAATGCTTGATACAATATTGGGTAGCATAATCAAAAATCATATCATCATTAAGCAGATAAAACATAATGTTTGGGAAATTTTCAACTTTCACCTCCACATCCGGACGAATACCGCCACCATCACGCACTTCACGTCCGGCTGCTGTATGGAATACATTGGTCAGGCTGTCCGGAGTACGAGCAACTGACCCGTCGGCATTACGTTTAGCGTAATCAATGGCTTGAATGCATCGTCCGCTGGGAATATAATACTTTGCAGTAGTCACTTTCATGCTACTGTTATAAGGCAATTCACGAGGTACCTGTACCAACCCTTTACCATACGTACGGCTTCCTACCACAATAGCCCGATCAAGGTCCTGCAAGGAACCTGAAACAATCTCGGATGCCGAAGCTGTAGAACCGTCCACTAGCACAGCCAGCGGAATCTCTGTATCTACCGGTTCATTCATTGTTTTATAAGTGGTACCAGCTTGTTTAATCTTACCTTTTGTTACCACAATCTCTTTCCCTTTCGGCACAAAGAAATTCACTACATTCACTGCTTCCCCCAACAAACCGCCACCATTGCCACGCAAATCGAGAACAATAGATTTAGCACCTTGCTGTTTCAATTCTATCAATGCCTTCTTTATATCTTTTGAACAGTTCTCTATAGCAAAAGTACTGATAACGATATATCCCACATTATTGCCTACGATTCCATAATAAGGTACAGGGTTCGTACGGATGGTAGAACGGGTTATTTTAAATTCCATTGGCACATAAGTACTATCAGAAGTAGGTCTCTCAACTTTCAACACACAAGTTGTTCCCGGCTCACCACGCAAATTATCACTGACATACGAGGTCAGATCATTGGGAATTCTGTCTCCCTGGGCCATATCTTTTCCATTGATCTCCATGATGATATCACCGGCTTTCAGTCCTATTTCGGCAGCAGGGCTTCCTTCGGAAGGTTCAATAATAGCCACACGCTTTCGGGGAGTATAATAACGTATTACCGATCCGATACCGCCAAACTTTCCGCTAGTCATTTCCTTTAGTGTATTATCTTCTTCAGGATAATACTCCGTGTAAGGGTCGGTCTGCGCCAACATAGCATCAATACCATATTTTATCACTTTCTCAGGATCAATAGTATCAACATAAAACATATCCAATTCCTTGAATATCGCATTGAAGATATCCAAGTTTTTTGCTATCTGGAAATTACGGTCATCACCTTTATTAAAACTAAACAAAGCGCTACCTGTCAGGCCCACGCAAATCATTAACAATATTTTCTTACTATTCCACTTCATCACTTTATGTATTTGTGAACCGCAAATTAATACATTATTCTATTCAAGCCTGTAGAAGGGCCTCTATATTTAACTTTATTTCGTCCCATTTTTTCTTTGATAAGGTTGTACCCACCACTTGTATCACATTGGATGCTAAAATAGAACCTATAATGGAACACTTCTCCAAAGAATAACCACAAGTCAGTCCATACAGAAAACCTGCTGCATAATAATCTCCCGCGCCAGTGGTATCCACGACTTTTTTTACCGGAGGTACCTCTAGTTTGATGCATTCCGTACCTTTCTTTATACATGAACCTTGGGCACCTAGTTTTACTATTACAACACTGCATTTAGAAGCAATTTCATTGATAGCCCCCCATGCATCCTTGCCTGTATAAGCCTTTGCCTCTTCCTCATTAGCAAAAACAATATCCACGTATTTAGTTATCAAAATATCGAAGAATTCCAAATCTCCTTCCACAATATTATAACTGGCCATATCCAAGCAGATTTGCAATCCAGCCTCTTTTCCTAATTGCATAGCACGAAGAATCAATTCATGATCCTGTACCAAGTATCCTTCTATATATAGATATGCATACCCCTTAAACATATCCAACGTCAGATTTTCGGCTTTCATAGTAGCAGCAGCTCCCAGATAAGTTCCAAAAGTACGTTCCCCATCCGGTGAAATGAAAGTAGAAGCCACTCCTGTAGGCAAATCACCGGCGAGCAATTTCATGTCAATTCCCTGCTTCAAACCGTTTTTTTTTAAATATTGCCCAAAATCATCGTTTCCTATCTTTCCGATAAATCCCGGGTGTGCCCCTAGGTTAGCTAACGCCAAAACTGTATTTCCCGCACTTCCCCCTGTAGCTTTATACGTTTTCATACCAGAGTATTTACCACTGATTTTCAAAAACTTATCTTCATTTATAAGTTGCATGCTTCCTTTGGGCAAACTCATCTCATCTAGTAGCGAATCATCTTGCAAAGTAACAAGAACGTCAACCAATGCATTGCCCATTCCAATTATTTTATCCATTTATCTAAAATTTTTCTGCAAAGATATTGCATATTTCGGAAAAACCTATTATCTTTGCACCGCATTTGAGAGAAAAACCTTCTTCGTTAGCTCAGTCGGTTAGAGCATCTGACTGTTAATCAGAGGGTCCTTGG